>Ga0265798_10003888_pt1 | contig 20988 bp, 19 predicted proteins | sample P3T30metagenome_FD_192430 | JGI IMG/M metagenome (GOLD analysis project Ga0265798, IMG submission 192430) | Plant litter microbial communities from East Loma Ridge, Irvine, California - P3 T30 | ecosystem: Environmental > Terrestrial > Plant litter > Unclassified | place: USA: California... | reverse complement strand
GATTAGGCGTGCGGTACCATCGGTAGTTAAAGCTTTGATGGCACCGGTAGCTAAATCTTCCACGTAAATGTTATGCTCACTTACGTAGGCAGCCCTGGTACCATCGGGCGATATTTTGGCAAACATGAGCGATGACTCGGGCCTGCCTTTGCCCAGTTGTTTCAGCGTTTTAGCTTGCAGGTCGTACACCCAGTAATCGCCCCGGGTATCTTGCCGCCAAACGCGTTTGGTATTAGTGTTGATGAGTACTTTTTGGCGGTCGTCAGAAAAATAGAAGCGACTAACTGTGATGGTGCTCTTGCCTTCAGGCGTTAATGCTGCATTGCTAACCAGCACATTACGTTTAGCAGCATCGCGTATATCCAGTTCTGCAATTTCGCCACCCTGCTTGCTATAGTAGTGATAGCCATCGGCTGCCCATTGTAAACCCTGGGCTTGTACGGGGCTTTGCATCAGCGCAATGGCCGCTGCAAAAAAAACAGAAAAAACCGACCGGTAAAAAGTATTGTTCATCACAGTAAAGAATTTAAAATTACCTTAGCCTCATGATATAATGCGGCTTTAAAAATTGCGTTAAATTAGTATTTTAATACCATTATACCGGTTCTGCTTCTATGAAAAAAATCTACCTGTTACTTATTTTTTCCTTTTGCCAATTTGCGCTGTATGCACAAAACGTTAACCGCAGCAAGTTTATAAACGATAGCCTTGACAATTACATTAACCGTGCGCTTACCAACTGGCGCATACCGGGCGCTGCCGTATGTATTGTAAAAGATGGTCGTATAATATTGCGCCGCGGTTATGGCATCAAAGAATTAGGACTGAACAACAAAGTAGATGAAAATACTTTGTTTATGATAGGCAGTAACACCAAAGCATTTACTGCTACGGCAATGGCCACGCTGCAAACGCAAAAAAAAATAAACCTTGATGATAAGGTAACCAAATACCTCCCCGAGTTTAAGCTGGATAATAAACCGGCATGCGAAATGACCACCCTGCGCGATTTGCTTTGCCACCGCATTGGCTTTGGCACCTTTCAGGGCGATTTTACCTACTGGAACGGCAACCTTACCCGCAAGGAAATTGTAGAAAAAATGAGCCATGTGAAAGCCATCTACCCTTTCAGAAGCAGCTGGGGTTACACTAACGCTGCCTTTTTAACTGCGGGCGAGGTAATGGAAAAAGTAACCAGCAAGCCGTGGGAGGCTTACATTAGAGAAACGTTGCTTGCACCTCTGGGGATGAGCAGTACGCTTACGCTGAGCAAAGACCTCGCAACGTCCTTCAATAAATCGGCTGCACATACTTTGATTGATGGCCGCCTGGCTGCAATTCCCTACCCGCAAATAGACAACCTGGCTCCGGCAGCATCCATGAGCTCATCGGCAAATGATATGTGTAAATGGGTACTGGCCTTGCTAAGCAACGGTAAAGTGGGCAGCAAGGAAGTAGTACCCGCCGCCGCCATACGTGCTACCCGCCAACCGCAAATTTTGGTGGGTAATGATGATGAAGCCAATTTTAGCGCTTACGGTTTAGGCTGGTTTTTACAAGGCTACAAGGGCCACCGCATGGTAATGCATACCGGCGGGGTAAACGGCTTTGTATCGTCGGTAACGTTAGTGCCCGACCAAAATCTGGGCATCGTGATCCTCACCAACAGCGACCAAAACGATCTGATAGAAACGCTGAATCTTGACATTATTGATGCGTATTTAAAACAACCTAACCATAACCATGGCGACGAGGCCCTGGCAGCCGTGAAGACCAAGCAACAGCGGGATTTACTAACCGACAAACTTAAACGTGATACGGTACTGCTTAACCTGCGCCCTGCGCTAAGTTTAAACGATTATACCGGCAAATATAGCAACGACCTGTACGGCAACCTCACCATTACTAAAGGCGAGCTAAATGACCTGGAAGTACGTTTTGAGCACCATCCTAAAATGTTTGCCAAATTACAACCACTGGGTGGTAACCGTTTTTATGCCACCTTCTCCGATCCTGAGTTTGGTAAGGCTGTATTTCCCTTTACGGTTCAAAATAATAAAGTAGTAAGCTTAAAAGTCAAAGTGGCCGATTTTATAGAATATACACCTTACGAGTTCAGTAAAAAGTAAAATTTGTTCCATCAGACAAATACAACAAAGCCCTCTCATTAACATGAAAGGGCTTTGTTGTATAATGTGGATATAGGATTTACCAAAAATCAATACTCCGCAAGAATCCCACTTCAAGAAATAAACCCGTTTTGGTACTCGAAAAGCTGCTACTTAAACCACCGGCTGTACTTTTGGCTTCGCCGCCATATACATATTCAGGGTATGCATTTACATAAAAGTTGAAGGCATGGTCTTTTTTCCACTGAAAAGTATAACCACGAATGCCTTTTGACTGGCCTTTTTTAACCAGGTATCCCAGTGTGGGGTCAACAAAAGCCTGGTCAAAATCAACTTTAACCTTCTCATCAATAATGCCCAGCAAAATATGGCTGCGTGTAAAATCGCTGTTAGGGTTGGTGGTAAATTTTATACCGTAGGTAAGCCTGGTATAGCTCATATCGGTGGTGCCTTCACCAGACTCTTCGGCATCGTTGCTGCTGCTGGTAAAAAACCGCTGGCCTATACCGTATTCAGCAAACCCCTTAACCCACTTCAAACCAAGAAAAGCCCTGCCACCTACATTAAGCGGCGAAAAATTATAACCGTCGAAGTAAGGACTAAAACCCGCCTGCGGAGCGAGGTATACATAGCCGCCATAATAAGGATGCTCGGCCCCTATCTTAGCAGTGATGTTAAGATTTACGTGGTAAAGGTCTTTAGCCTGCAACTCTGTTTTGTTTACAGGCTTACCGCCCACCATGGTAGATTTATCGCTGGCAAACAATGATGGGAAAGCCGTAGCGGAGAAGCCCATATCAATACCTGCGTAAAATGCCAATTTATTTTGGTTCTTAAACACATAATCGGGATTGATGTCGCCCATGCCATCGTACAAAATACCGCCTACCAGGTACAACATACTAAAGCTTGCTGCCGCAGATGCCGCTTCCATCTTACTTTGTTCTTCCTTTTTTTCAGCTTTCCACTCATCATAAGCTTTTTGCTTATTATTCAGTTCCTCTTGTTCTTTTTGCTTACGTTCGGCTTCCTGGCGCGCTGCTTCTTCTTTAGCTTCCCGTTGTGCACGGGCTGCGTCTTCCTGCTGCTGCCTTTTAGCTGCGGCTTTATCCTCCGTACTAAGGGCTGCACTTCCAGATGAAGTTATTGCTTTAGTGGCACCTCCTGTGCTACCTGTTGCTGCGGCAGCCGTTGCAGTTTCGCCTGCAGTTGCTTTCGTTTTAGCAGCTGCTGCATCTGCCTCTTTCTTTTGAGCAACCGCTTTGTCATCCGCTTCTTTCTTTTGAGCAGCCGCTTTGTCATCGGCCAGTTTCTTTTGAGCAGCAGCTTCATCAGCTTTTTTTTGCGCTAAGGCGTCGGCATCTGCTTTCTTTTTATCGGCGGCTGCCTGCCGGGCAGCGGCGTCATCGGCTTTTTTCTTTTCTGCGGCAGCTTTTTCTTCTGTAAGGTTTTGAACATTTGTGATGGTAAACCTTAATCCTTTAAAAAGAGTGTAGCTGTCTCCGTCTTTTATAGCGCAATCCTTTTTTGCACCTAAAACATTATGAACCCAGTCATCATCTGGTGTAAAAGACCCGTTAGGCGGTAAATAAACCACCTTATTTATTCCTAAAAGATAGGTTTTTGTACCTGCACAAGCTAAATCAATGGTAATAGTAACCACAATTTTATACTCTTGCGAAGTATTATTTTTGACATAATAAAAATACTCTTCATATCCACCTAAAGTGGAAAAGAAACGTTCGGCCGAAAGCGTAAAACGAGCATCGGCCTGTCGGCCAACATTCACCGGCTTGCGTTGTGCTTTAACATCATTGCACATAAAAAGGGATAATATGATAGTTAAAGAAAGTAAAAATCTTTTCATGATTAGGTTAATTAGGATAAGTTAGATTTGATTGCGATAGATGCAGTATGCTTATTTCTGATAAGTCGTTCTGATCTGGGTATTTTTGACGTCGCCGGTACTTTGGGTAAGCACTAAAGATGTAGCGGTCGATGTTTCGATGGTAGATTCGTATTCTCCTGTATAGCCCTGATAGGTGTAAATGATTTTTGTATCGCCGGCGGCCAGTTTCCAGGTTCCTTTGATAATGCCGGTTCCTGCTGAACATTGTTTGGTACCATCGTAAGAAGCCCATGCCCCGCCATCACTATACTCTTCCACATCGTCGTTATAGCAGGTGCGGGTATCGGTAGTCCAGTTAGTGGTCGATGTTTTACTTTCGATCTTTGTTTTTTTCCAGGTGCCTATCAGCGGCGATTTTTCTTCTTCGTCATCTTTTTTGCATCCCGCAAAAAACAGTACCAAAAGAGATAACAGGGTAAAAAGTTTAATTTTCATGATTAAGGGGTTAAGAGTTATTTTGAATCGGTGAAAGTGTAAGTGTATAGCCAGCGGTTAACATCGGAGGCGTAGTAAAACCTGATCGTGTAGATTCTAACATTATAGCCCGAAGCAGGATCAGCCAATGTGTATTGCTGCTGGGTGTAAGTGCGATCGTTTTGCAGTTTGGCAGAAAACAAATACTTGCCTGCCTGGCATGGGCCGTAAGTAACACCCGTGTTTACATTATCAGGAATTACGGGGTTATTATCGGTATAGCTTACAATGGAGCTTTCGGTAGTAAACTTTACATAGATGCCCGATTGCGTAGAGGCCTCTTCTTCAGAAGAGCTTGACTTTTTGCAGGATACAAACAACAGGATGCAAAAAAATAGGTATAAGGTTTTTTTCATTATGATGAGATAAGTTTACCATGCGCGCCGCTGTACCTTGAAGCGCGATGTAAAACTCTCTCATTTATAAATGTTGCACAAAGCTTGATTACGGTGATTACCACCGTTTATTCACTTGAAACCAATAAGGTATAATTCCCCCTTTTACGGATGTTTAGTAAATTTCAAATTGGTTAGGCAGAAAACAAAAAAAGCCTCACAGTATGTCTGTGAGGCTTTAATATATATATTGCTTACTTGCTATGGTTGGCCTGCACCACCCGATGAGCCATAAACCTGACCGGTGGCATAACTGGCATCGCTGGCGGCTAATTGTACATAAATGGACGCTAACTCCACGGGCTGACCAGGCCTGCCCATAGGCGTTTGACCGCCAAACATCTTTAATTTTTCCTGGGTGGCACCACCACTCACTTGCAATGGTGTCCATATAGGTCCGGGGGCTACACCATTTACACGGATACCTTTCGATCCAAGTTGCTTGGCCAATGATTTGACATAGTTCATGGTAGCCGCCTTGGTTTGAGCATAATCATACAGATCGGGCGATGGATCGTAGGCCTGCTCGGATGTAGTACCAATAATAGCCGATCCTGGTTTTAAGTGCGGTAAAGCCGCCTTAATGATCCAAAACGGGGCATAAATATTGGTTTTCATAGTGGCGTCAAAGTCCTCGGTTGTAATGTCTAAAATAGACTGGCGCGCTTGCTGGCGGCCCGCGTTACTCACCACAATATCTAAACCGCCTAAACCGCGTACGGCATCTTCTACCAAGCGTTTGCAAAAAGATTCGTCGCGCAGATCGCCTGGGATGGCTACGCCTTTGCGGCCTTCAGCTTTAATTAGGGCAATTACCTCGCGGGCATCTGCCTCTTCTGCCGGTAAATAGTTAATAGCTACATCCGCACCCTCGCGGGCGTAAGCAATGGCTGCTGCACGTCCCATGCCCGAATCTCCACCTGTAATTAAGGCTTTGCGGCCTTTTAAACGGCCGGTCCCCTTATAGCTGGTTTCGCCATGATCGGGTTTGGGGTCCATTTGTCCGGCTAAACCCGGCCAAGGCTGCGACTGCCCTTTGAAAGGTGGTTTTGGAAATTTTGTTGTAGGGTCTTGCAGGCCTTCGGGTGCAGAAGATACAGGTTGTGAACCATCTGCTGCGGCAAAGGCCGGTATAACGGTAGCCACAGCTAAACTGGCTCCCAGGCCGCCCAATACTTTACGGCGGCTCATTTTATTTTCTTCATTCATAAACTACTCAACTTTTAATTAATAATCAAATAACCAATCGCTTAAGGGTTGGTTTTAAATTATAAACTAAATTTATTGAGTTACAGCGCTATACTCCTAACTGGAGTATAGTGCTGTTATATAGAATTGGAGCAATAAGCCACTCTAAATATTTATGCCAGGAATGCAGCTAATGCTTTTTCCATTCTTGCAATAACTTCTTCTTTGCCCAATAAGGCGGCAATATCAAAAACATGCGGCCCAAACTTGCCACCTACCAGCATAATGCGGAAAGGCAGCATGGCGTCACCAATTTTAAAGCCTTTTTCGGTAAGCAGGGCTTTAAAGTTGGTTTCCAGATCGGCTGAATTCCAGCCTTCGGTTTGCTGCAATTGAGTTATATAAGTGTGGAACAGCTCCGTTTTAGCATCGGTCCATTTGGGTTTTACGGCGTTAAGGTCATATTCCTGTGGTTGTTTGAAAAAGTACCAGGCATGCTCATAAATATCGTTCACCAATATCAAGCGGTCTTTTACCAGGTTAATTACCTGCAGCAGGTAATCATCTTCCCCAGCCTCAATGCCTTTGTTAGCTAAAGCCGGTTTAACGGCTGCTAATAACTGCTCATCGCTTAGTTTTTTGATCCACTCGGCATTATACCATTTGGCTTTTTCATAATCGAATTTTGCGCCGGCTTTGCTTACGCGGTCAATAGAAAACTTCTCTACCAGTTCATCTAATGAAAACAGTTCCTGATCGGTGCCGTCGTTCCAACCCAGCATACCCAGGAGGTTTAAAAATGCCTGCGGTAAAAAACCTATCTCGCGGAAACCCTCGGTCACTTCGCCGCTCTTGGGATCGGCCCAGGTCATGGCATATACCGGGAAACCCAGGCGGGCGCCGTCGCGCTTGCTTAGTTTGCCATGGCCATCGGGTTTTAATATCAACGGCAAATGCGCCCATTTCGGCATCTGGTCTTTCCAGCCCAGGTACTCCCACAATAACATATGTACCGGCGCCGATGGCAACCACTCCTCGCCACGGAAAGCATGGGTAATTTTCATTAAAAAATCATCAACCACTACGGCTAAATGGTAAGTAGGCATACCATCGGCTTTAAGCAAAACTTTATCATCAACGGTATTGGTGTCAAACGATACATAACCGCGTATCATATCGGTAAAAGTGATGGTTTCATCTTCGGGTACCTTTATACGGATCACGTGCGGGGTACCCGCCTGCAGCAATTGTTCTACCTCATGCTCGGGTAGCGACAGCGAGTTGCGCATATCCAACCGGTGAGCCATGCCGTACTGAAAGTTAGGCACGTCGGCACGTTTTTTTTCTAAGTCTTCGGGCGTATCAAACGCGTAATAAGCATGGCCGTGCATTACCAGTTTTTCGGCATATTCACGGTACAGTGCTTTACGCTCACTTTGGCGGTAGGGGGCAAAGGGGCCACCAACCTGCGGACTTTCATCGGGTGTTAACCCACACCATTCCAGGCAATCAACTATATATTGTTCTGCACCTTCCACGTAGCGGCTCTGGTCCGTGTCTTCTATACGTAATACAAAGGTTCCGTTATGTTTTTTGGCAAACAGGTAGTTAAACAGTACCGTACGTACGCCACCCAGGTGTAAACCACCGGTTGGGCTTGGGGCAAAACGTACCCTCACTTGTTGATTTGACATGCGGCAAAGATAAGTTTTGAGTCGGTAAGTCGGTTAGCTTGTACATCTGTTAGTGATGAATTTGATACAAAGCAAACAAAACCCGGCAAGCGGCATTTCTGACTAACGGACTTCCAACTAACTGACAAACGGACTAATTACTATATTTGGGCAAATCATGAGTAATCCTTATCTACAAAAAAAGCGCTGGAAATATTTGCTCCTGTTTTTTGCTGTCGTCATTGCCGGTAGTTCTTTACTGTATACCAAATATTTAGTTATCAATATTGCAAAATCTGAACGTACACGTGCCCAGGTTTGGGCGCAGACCATGAAACAAATTTTTTCTACGCTTGATGAGGACCAACTAAATTATTCTTTTTTAGTACGCGACAGCTTATCGGTACCTGCTATCGTGACTGATGAAAAGGGTGATATTAAGACCCACCGAGGGTTAGATTCAACCAAAACCAATATTAACATCCCCCCCGAACCAGGCTCCAAAAAGAAAGCGCTGATATACGATCCGAAGTATTTCCAAAACGAGCTGGAAATTATGAAAGCACAGCACCAGCCCATTAAAATTAATGTGCAGGGCTTTGGTGATAGTTATTGGTTTGTTTATTATAAAGATTCGCAATTGTTAACCCAACTACGGGTGTTCCCTTATATTCAGCTTTCTATTATTGCGGTATTTTTAGCTGTGGCTTATTCGGCCTTTAGCTCATCACGTAAATCGGAGCAAAACCAGGTTTGGGTAGGTTTAGCCAAAGAGACCGCCCACCAGTTGGGTACGCCTATTTCCTCGTTACTGGCCTGGATAGAATTAATGAAAAGTAAGTTCGACGCCGAGGACGACCCGCTGATTGCCGAAATGGCCAACGATGTTAAACGTCTGGAGATTGTTGCCGACCGGTTTTCTAAAATAGGTTCTAAGCCCGTATTAGAGCCGCACTCCGTATATGAGGTAATTAAAGATTTTGTAGATTATTTTAGGGTACGGGTTACCGATAAAATAACTTTTGAAATTACCGGTGACAGGTTCCTGAAAGCAGGTATTAACGTGCCACTGTTTGATTGGGTAATTGAAAACCTGCTCAAAAATGCTGTAAATGCCATTGAAGGCCCGGGCAGTATTAAAATTGACATTGCTGCAAGTAAAGCGCGCAATCAGGTTTATATAGATGTGACCGATACGGGCAAAGGCATTCCGCGTTCAAAGTTTGTAACCGTTTTCCGCCCGGGTTATACCACCCGTAAACGTGGATGGGGTTTAGGCCTTTCCTTAACCAAGCGTATGGTAGAAAACTACCATAACGGGCAAATATTTGTGAAAGACTCTGAATTGGGTAAAGGCACCACCTTTAGAATCATACTAAGAAATATAGAAGATGACAGCGATACCGAATCCTGATGAATACGCGCCGTTTTACGCTAACTATGTAGGCAAAGCTACGGTGAAGGGAGATATACTTAAAACACTTGAACACCTAAAAGGCAGCACCTGGCAGTTTTTAACTGCACTTGGTGAAGAGAAAGCAAACTTTGCTTACGCCGAAGGCAAGTGGACCATGAAGCAGTTGGTAAGCCACATGATAGATGCCGAGCGGGTGTTTGCTTACCGGGTACTTTGCTTTTCGCGGGGTGATAGCAACGCACTTCCCGGTTTTGATGAGAATAATTATGTTGAACGTGCCGATCTCTCAGGCCGTACACTACAAGATCTGGCCAAAGAATTTAGGGTGCTGCGTGAGGCGAACCTCTATTTATTCAATTCGTTAAATGATGAGCAGTTGTTGTATACCGGTATGGCCAGTGAACGGCAAGTATCGGTAAGGGCCTTGCTCTATATTACAGCCGGCCATGAACTTCATCACCTCGATATTATTAAGGGCCGATATATGTAAATGCAAAAAGCCTCTCTTTATAATAAGAGAGGCTTTTTTCGTAAGGTATGTATTAAACCAAATCCTTTTCTTCGGTATAAACTGTTGGCTTGTCAAGTACTTCTTTTTTCTCAATGCGATAAGATAAGAACAGGCCTAAACCACCAAATATCGCTATTAAGCTGAAGTAAATACCTTCGTTATGACGTGCTGTTTCAGCAAAAACAGTTCTGTCTAATACGGTAGCTAAAAATAAACCTACGCCGGCACCAATCAGCAGCAATCCCCATTTAAGATTTTGATAAGGGGCCGATTGTGGTTGATAGCGACGTGGGTCCATGCCACGCTCAATCATAGCCATTTTTTCGCGCTTGTTTAAATACACAATTCCAAATATCATGGCGAATAAACCCAGATTCACTAAGATGATCATTAAAAAAGGAGATTCCATTATGTTTAAATTTAAGTTGTAAGTTTAATATTTCACCGCCATTGGGTGATTTGTAAACTATGACCACACAAAATTTAATCAGGTTACAGGGAGTTACACTTTTTTTGAACATTTATTTCCTAAGTCAAATCCTACTTCATCAATGTGGAAAGCATTCCCTCAGCATTTTTATTGGCAGGGTCGGTTTGCAGTGCCTGGGTGTAATATTTAATAGCTTCCTGCTTATCTCCTTTCTTAAAATAACACTGCCCTATTAATTCATAACCGTACGATATATCGGCTGGTTTACCCTTTAACGCTACTGCTACTGTAAACACCTTAACAGCATCATCAAAATGGCTGCGGCGTTCTAAATATTTGCCAGTGCTAATCAAATCGCCTATCTCGAAAGAAAAGTCATACTGGTTTTGCCCGGTGGCCTTAAGTTTCCGGTACAGGGCCAGTCCGCTATCGGGGTTAGCCAATACCTTTTCTCTTATTTCCAGGTACACCGATTTCTTAGGTACAGTAACTGCCTCGTTTTTCAACGCGGCCAATATAGCCGCCTTAATACCGTGCACTTTCAGCTGCTGGTTGTTAGTCATCATTACTATCGTAATGTCTTCTTTAACATTGCTGTAAAAAAGTGCTTCGTAATTGCTGTTAGAGCCCTGATGCTGATGCCAAACCAATTTTTCATTTTCAAAGCCAACCGAACCCAAACTACTTTCTCCGCCTGCAAAGTTTGCAGCCAGTTCTTTAAATGAAGCTTTGGAGATGACTTTGTACTTGTGTAGGTTTTCTGTCCATTTATATAAATCCCCAATGGGCAATCTTACCCAGCCGGTCATGGCCTGAGCATAAGGGGTTTCTATAAATTCATTGCTGAAAGCCCGGGCCATTCCTGCACCATTTACCGGATAATCAACAATGGTGTTATTCATACCGCAGGGTACCAAAATATTCCGCTTAATAAAATCAGCATAAGGGAGGCCACTTATCTTTTCAATAATGCGCTCCTGCAGGTATACATTATAATGGTTATATATATAAGCCGATCCGGGTTCAAAACTCAGGGCTTTTAGCGTCATCAGGTTAGCTAAAATCTGGCTGTCCGTTTCGGCAGATGTAGCATCAAATAATGGTATGCCACTAGTATAATTAATAAGATGCCTTATTTTTACCTGCTGCGCCCAAAATGGCAGTAACGGCATAAATTTACTAATGGGGTCATCCAAACTTAACTTACCCCTTTCTTTAAGTAACATAATTCCGGTACCGTTAAATTCCTTACTAATGGAGCCAATATCAAACCGCATATCGGTAGTCAATAATTTTTTTCGGCTACCGTCGGCATATCCCCATGATTTTTCGTAAATGATCTTACCTTTTTGAGCAACTAAAATATTGCCGTTGAACACTCCGCGTTGGTAAGCAACCTGCATTACTGAATCTATACGCGCTGCTGTGTTTTGCTGCGCTTTGGTGTAATAAGACAACAATAGTAATCCTACTAATAAAGTGTACTTGTGCATAATCTGATTTTCTAAAAGACGTCCTTTCATACAAATAGTTACCTTATTTGCTAATTAATAATTATATCACTTATATTTATTACGGTAAGCTGTAACCCCAACCTAAATCATGTAGTCATAGCTGTTGTAAGATGCAAAGCAAGCTAACAGATATTGAACTAATTGAGCAAACCCTGGCGGGAAACCAGTCGGCCTATGCCGATTTGGTGAAGCGGCACCAGCGGTTTGTGTTCACGCTGGCTTTGCGCTTTACCAAAACCCGCGAAGATGCCGAGGAAGTGGCGCAAGATTGCTTTATTAAGGCATACAGATCATTGCAGTCGTTTGGCGGCAATTCAAAGTTTACTACCTGGCTATACAGTATTGTATATACAACAGCTATGACATTTTTGCGAAAAAAGAGGTTGGATACCTCCTCTATAGATGATGAGAACAATTTTATACAGGTAGAAAACCAGAATGCCGCCTTTGAAAATAACATGGCCGAAAATAAATCGCGGTCTTTTTATTTAAACCAGGCTATTGAGCAGTTACTGCCCGATGATGCCATGATCATTACCCTTTTTTACAAAGGCGAGCAAAGCTTGGAGGAAATAGCGGATGCTTTAGGTATAGAGCCTAACAATGTAAAGGTGAAACTATTCAGGGCGCGCCAGCGTTTGAAAGAAAAGCTGGAACGCAATTTAAAACATGAAGTTAACGAACTGATATGAAGAATATTGAGGAAGAGTTGTGGAATTATTTGGACGGTTTGGGTTCGAAGCAAGAGCGCGAACACATCAGTTATTTAATTGCCAACGATAAAACGTACCAGCAAAAGTATGAGGAACTACTTTCTTTTAACAAAGAACTGGAAAGTATGGAACTTGATGTGCCGCCTATGGCCTTTACTTATAATGTAATGGAAACCATACGCACCGAGGAAGCCAGCAAACCGTTAAAGGCCGCCATAGATAACCGTATAATTAAAGGCATTGCCACATTTTTTATTGTGAGCATATTGGTTTTGGTGGGTATTGCGCTGGCTAACACGCACTGGAGTTCAAATCCTGAGGGCATTACCAATTTTGTAGCAAACCTGCATTTACCGTCTTTTAAAAGCTTTAATGGCCCTGCCTTAAGAGGATTTGTGTTCTTTGATATCGTACTTGCGTTGTATTTACTTGATGGGTATTTGCGTAAGCGAAAAACGAGTGAAGAAATGTAATACCTTACACATTGTACACTATGCTGAACATTTTAGCCCACAACTGTATATTTTTTTAAATAGCAATCGTCGAAATATCTGTTGCACGCGCACTCACAACAGATATTTAAATTGATTTTAAAAAGATTAGATGTAGCAACACAATTTTTGGTATGAGAATTGTGTTAGTATATATGAATTGGTAAACTTACCAATTTAATTGTGATAAGGTTTAGGTTGAAAGTCCCCCGGTGCAAGACTGGGGGGCTTTTTATTTATAGCCTTTTTTGCTTTTACACACCCGCCTGCTGTCATACCTCTGCTATCTAACTATTCTATATATTTGATGCATCTAAATCATAGATCATGAAAAGAATATATACTTTAATTTTAGTACTGCTGGCAGCCGGTAGTACATTATCTGTTAAGGCGCAGGGTTTAAAAATGCCGCAGGCCAGTTCGTCGCAAACACTTGTTCAGGAGTTTGGCTTAGGAAAAGTTACCTTAACCTATTCGCGTCCAAATATTAAAGGACGTAAAATATTCGGCGGTTTAGAGCCTTACGGACAAGTATGGCGTACAGGTGCTAACTCAGCTACCGTTATTACTTTTACCGATGACGTAACCATTGAAGGCAATAAAGTGCCCGCCGGCGAGTATGCCTTATTCACTATCCCTGAGGCTAACGAGTGGACAATCATCTTAAATAAAACCGCCAAACAATGGGGTGCTTATGAGTACAAACAGGCAGATGACTTGTTGCGCTTTAAAGTAAAAGCTGACAAAGCTTCAGCCCCGGTAGAAACTTTTACCATGCAGTTTGCCAATGTAAAACCAACCACGGCCGAATTAAGCCTGATGTGGGAGCGTGCCGCAATAACTCTGCATTTAACCACCGAGGTAGACAGCCGCATTATGGCAAGCATAGATGCCGCCATGCAAGGCGAAAAGAAACCATACTTTGCCGCTGCACAGTATTATTATGAAAACAACAAGGACCTGAACAAAGCATTGACCTGGGTTACCGAAGCAGAAAAAACCGATCAGAAAGCACCGTATTACAAATACTGGAAAGCACGTATTCAGCTAAAAAAGGGTGATAAAAGCGCTGCTATAGCTACTGCTACTGAAGGCGTGCGGGTGGCTAAAGAAGCCAAGAACGACGAATATGTACGTTTAAATGAAGCCGTAATAGCGCAGGCAAAGTAGCCCTTAGCAGCTGATAAAATTACAGTAAAGCCTGTCAAAAAAACATTTATCAATGTTTTTTTGACAGGCTTTTATTTATGCTAATTAATCGTTGCAGTACGCGGTTTAAAACGACGGAAAATGATAAAGGCAACACCTAATAAAGCCAACACGCAACCGGCTTTAGGTAAATAATCGCCATGCTGGCTATAAAAGGTAAGTTCGGAGTTTAAATTGATGTCGTGCTTTAAAGCGGTTTTAACCCACCAGCCGCTTTGCTTAACCACATCGCCGCGCTGATTGATGAAGGCCGAAATGCCGGTATTGGCCGAGCGGCACACCCAGCGGCGGTTTTCAATAGCCCGCAGTTTGGCATAATCGAGGTGCTGGTCTTTGCCCGAAGTGTTTTCCCACCACCCATCGTTGGTAATAATGGCAATAAACTGCGCGCCCTTACGTACCGATTGTGCTACCCAATCGCCCCAAATGGTTTCATAACAGATAACCGGGTCAGAGCCAATGCCACTTTCGGTATAAAATACGTCGGCTTCGGCCTGGCCGCCATACGCCCCGCTAAAGCCACCTAAATGGTCAAATACAGGTTTTAAAAAACTGAGCGCCGCCCCAAAAGGTAAAGCCTCTGCACCAGGTACCAATTTCGATTTATGATAATATTGCAGCTTGTCCGAATTTTCGATATGTACAGCCGTATTAAACACATCTACATACTGGTTGCTTCCGGGCATTAGCTGGGCAGTGAGGGTTTGCGCATTGTTATAAATCTTGTACGTAGATATGCCGGTAATAATGTTGCCGTTCTTGTATTTATTTAAGAATTGCTTTGCCTGTGCATACTCAGGCGTGGCGCCAAAATGGTCTTCATTAATGTCTTGAGCAATGGCCGTTTCGGGCCAAATAAAATACTCGGTATTGGGCTGGGCCAGCGAATCTGACAGTTGGGTAAGTGTTTGAATTTCCTGGTAGGCAGGTAAATTAAATTTGGTATAAGGATCAATATTAGGTTGTACCACCACCACGTTCGATGGGTTTTCTAACTCCCGGTAACTGTAGTATTTAGTTAACGAAAACCCCATCGGAATAACTAAAACGGCAGCTAATGCCGCTACCAGTTTTGAGCGGTATACTTTAGTTTGTGCTTCATGCAGGCTTATGTACAACAGGAACAAGAGGATATTACAGGCCCATATCCAAATGGTACCTCCGTAAACACCGGTGTATTCATACCACTGTATCCATTTATGACTTACCGCAAAGCCATTGCCTAAGGTCATCCATGGAAATTTAAGGTCCCAGGTTTGGTGGAGGTATTCGTAGCCTATCCAAAAGCAAACCAGTGCAGGTAATGCCCAATTGCGCCCCGCAACTAACCGCATCCTGAAATATAGCCAGCAAGCCGCTGCCATTAATAGCGGGCCTAAAGCGTAAGGGATAAGGGTAATAGGTATAGCTATAAGCGGGCCTATGGTTTTTAATGAATTGTATACCCAGTATATAGAAAGACTGTTCCAGATAAAAAAGCCGATAAAGGTAGTAGCAAATATAAACTGACCTTTTTTCTTAACCGGCGATTGAATAATGTTCTCCATCGCTATCAGCATAGGTACCAGCCCCACAAAAAGCAGCAGGCTGGTGTACGGAGTAGGTGGCCAGGCAATCCAAAGCAATAACCCTGAGAAAACAGCGAGTAAAAGATTTTTTTTCATGCGATACAAAGAAACGACGAACCGTGGTTAAAAGTATGATAAATTACATTTTAACCCGGTGTATCGTTATCAATAGTTTATTAAGCACCGCTATCCGTTGGCTTTCAAAGTAGCCGGAAATTTTAGAGTAAACTCAGTACCGGTATTTAATTCGCTTTCCACACTGATGGTGCCGCCTAACCTTTCTACCTGCATTTTGACCATGAAGAGGCCTATGCCTTTGCCTTTTACGCTTGTATCAAAGCGTTTGTAAAGTCCAAACATTTGATTACCAAACTTTTTGAGGTCAATACCTTTACCATTGTCTTTAAAGTAAATTAAGATATTATCCTCTTTTAACTCGCTCCGGATGGTAACCAGCGGAGCTACACCAGGCCGGTGGTACTTAATACTGTTAATAATAAGGTTTTGAAATATGCTGTATAGAAACCCTCTTAAGCTTAAAAGGTCTTCCACCTCATTAAAATCACATTTTAGTGTGGCTTCATTTTTTTCTATAATGGAACTAAGTCCTATTTGTATCTCCTTAAAAAGCTGCGATAATGATACTCTTTCTATCCTATCATTCACTTCATTGCTTGCCTGCAAAATATGGTTAATGTCAATTATTACCTCATCAAGATGACGAACAGATTTTGATAAAGCCTTTAAGATATCGACTCCTTCCTGGTCTTCGGTTATGGTATGCTGTAGCAGGTGAGACAAGCCGGTAATATTGGCTACCGGCGCCCTCAGGTTATGAGATATAATGTAGGCAAACTGCTCCAGATCTTTATTACGCTGCACCAGGTCGAGCGTAATTTTTTCGCGTTCAAGTTCTGCATTCTTTTGCTGGGTTACATCTCTGAAATTACATACAATAGCAGCAATATTCTCATCGTGAAGCATATTGGTAAAAATGCATTCAACCCATATATAATGCCCTTGCTGGTGTAAAATACGGCAGGTAAAAACAAAGTTTTCGGCCGGCTTTTGCAATAGTTCCTTAAACTGAGCTTTCATGGTGGCTTGGTCATCAGGGTGAACTATTTTCAGCGCATCGGTTTCTTCCCTTTCCTCCTGTTGCCAGCCATTAATACGCTCAGATGAAGGGCTGCGGTAAAAAACTTTCAGGTCTTTGTTAAAGAGTGAAATCCCCTCATAGCTTTTTTCAATCAGCTTTCTAAACCTAAGTTCATTGGCTACAATTTGTTCGGTATTTTGCTTTACACGTCTTTCGAGTTCGGTATTTATCTGGACTTGTTTTTCTTCTAATTGCTTACGCTCGGTAAAGTCGCGGGTTACTTTAGCAAAACCAATCAGGTGCCCGTTATCATTATATAAGGTGGTTAAAACATTATTGGCCCAATAAAGGGTGCCGTCTTTTCTTACACGCCAGCCCTCACTCTCATACATACCATGTTTTAAGGCCTCATTTAGGTTATGCCTTAAGCGTTTTTTTTCAGCGTCGTGGTTAAGATAAAATATAGAGATGTGGCGGCCTATAATTTCGTCGGCGCGGTAGCCTTTAATATGCTGTGCACCCTCGTTCCAGCTTAATATATAGCCATTAGGGTCTATCAAATAAATGGCATAATCTTTTACGTTGGCAACAAGCAGCCTAAAAAGTTTTTCATCAACACTGCCGTCGAGTGGTGATTCGTTAATAGTCAAAGTCAAGAGAAAAATAAATAGCGGTTTACGATGATTTCAATTAATTGTTATAGTATTAATTAAATCGACGCTATTATAAGAAATTTCTTGCTGTTGTTTAACTTAAAGATAAATTAAAATTATTTAATACTTTATTCCTTCCCTGCTACGCAAATCACAAACTCACCTTTAACCGGGTGCGTTTCGTAATAGGTTTTCACTTCGTTTACTGTACCTCTAACGGTTTCTTCAAACATCTTGGTTAGTTCGCGCGATACCGAGATCTGGCGGTCTTCGCCCCAGTAGGTGGCCATTTCGTCGAGCGTCTTTAACAAACGGTGCGGCGACTCATATAAAATGATAGTGCGCTCCTCTTCAGCCAGAAACTTATAGCGGGTTTGCCTGCCTTTTTTTAAAGGTAAAAACCCTTCAAAACAAAATTTATCGGTGGGGAAACCCGAGTTAACCAAAGCCGGTACAAAGGCCGTAGCCCCCGGCAAGCACTCTACCGGCAGGTTAAATTTCAGCGCCTCGCGTACCAGGAAAAAACCCGGATCGGAGATAGCAGGAGTGCCCGCATCTGAAATAAGCGCTATATTCTTACCTTCCAGCAAAAACTTCACGATTTCTGAACTCGACTGGTGCTCATTATGTTGATGATGGGCGAAAACTCTTTTCTCGATACCAAAATGTTTAAGCAGGGGGGCCGAGGTGCGGGTATCTTCGGCCAAAATTAGGTCTACCTCTTTTAAAACCCGGATAGCCCGGTAAGTCATGTCTTCGAGGTTGCCTATAGGTGTGGGTACTAAGTAAAGTTTACCTGTCATGCTTTCAGTTGTCAGTTTTCGGTTGTCTGTTGCCTGTGATATGTATGGGTAGTTGCCTGTTGGCAATAAATCTGACAACAGGCAACCGAAAACAGACAACTGATTCCCTATCTTTGCGGTGAAAATTTAAAATTCAATGCTGCAAGTTAGTTATATCCGCGATAACAGGGAACAGGTTTTAGAACGTTTGGCTGTAAAAAATTTCAAACAGCCCGAATTGGTTGATGAGATCATTAACCTTGATGATAATCGTAAGCAAACGCAAAACCGGTTAGACAGTATTTCGGCCGAGGCTAATGCTGCTGCTAAGCGTATTGGCGAGCTGATGCGTACCGGCCAAAAAGCCGAAGCCGACCAGCTAAAATCGCAAACCGGTACTTGGAAAGAGGACATAAAAAAGTTAGGGGAAGAGCTGGCTAATATTGAGCAGGAACTACAGAAAAAAATATTGGTGCTGCCTAATTTGCCGCATAGCAGCGTACCTAAAGGTGTAAGTGCCGAGGATAACGAAGTGGTGCTGGAAAATGGTGAAAAGCCTAACCTGATCGAAAATGCTTTGCCCCATTGGGAATTAGCTTCGAAATACAACCTGATTGATTTTGAATTGGGAGTTAAGATTACAGGGGCAGGTTTCCCGGTATATAAAGGTAAAGGTGCTAAGTTACAGCGCGCGTTGATCGCTTTCTTTTTAGATGAGGCAGAAAAAGCCGGTTATGACGAGGTAATGCTGCCGCTGATGGTAAACGAGACCTCGGGCTTTGGCACCGGGCAATTACCGGATAAGGAAGGCCAAATGTATTTTGTAGGACAAGACAATCTGTACCTCATCCCCACGGCCGAGGTACCTATCACCAATTTGTACCGCGATGTAATTTTAAAGGCTGATGAATTGCCAGTAAAAAACACCGGTTATACACCATGTTTCCGCCGCGAGGCAGGCTCTTATGGGGCACACGTACGTGGCTTAAACCGCTTACATCAGTTTGATAAGGTGGAAATTGTGCAAGTAGTACACCCCGATACATCCTACGATGTTTTGGAGCAAATGAGCGCTCATGTACAGGGCTTGCTGCAAAAATTAGGTTTACCCTACCGTGTTTTACGTTTATGTGGTGGCGACATGAGCTTTACAGCCGCTTTAACATACGATATGGAAACCTGGAGTGCCGCACAGCAACGCTGGTTAGAGGTATCATCCGTATCTAATTTTGAAACATACCAAAGCAACCGCCTAAAACTACGGTTTCGTAATGCAGAGGGCAAAACTCAATTAGCGCATACTCTAAATGGCAGTGCGCTGGCTTTACCACGCATTGTAGCTACGCTTTTAGAAAATAATCAAAGCGAAAACGGAATAAAAATTCCTGAAATATTAGTGCCATATACTAAATTTGAGTGGATAAATTAATTTAGACACTTAAACCTTATTTCATGAAAAGAACTTTATTCACTGCTTTAGCGGTAGTGGTGTTTATGGGCGTTACTTATGCGCAAAGCAACATTCGTTTTGGTGCCAAAGCCGGTTTTAATGTATCGGTATTCACTAAACACCTCGATGATTTTGGCGAGGGCCCTCAATCTTATTATTACGGCTTTCACAAATATCCACGCTTTAGCGTTAATGCAGGTTTTACAGCCGATGTAAATATCAGCCCAAAGTTTGTATTTGGCACCGAACTGCTTTATTCTGGCCTGGGCAGCGCATACCGCATTAAAAACGATGCCGTGATCATCACTACCAACCGTGGTACCGAAGACGCTTACGATTACATAAAATTCAGGCTCAATTACCTTGAAGTACCGTTACTGGCTAAATATCTGTTTAGCAATAATCCCAAAAATACCAGTTACACGCTTTACGGCGGATTTGCCCCGGCAATTAATATAAGTAAAGGTATACGCTACACTTATTACGATTTAAATACCGACAGACCCACCAACGTTCCTGTTAAGAACCAGGACGAGGAAATAGAAAATGTAAAAAGCTTTAACGTAAGCGGTGTATTAGGTATACAAATTGGCACGGCGCCTTTGGCCCGTGGTTTCTACTTTGATATGCGCCTGCAACAAACCTTAAGCCCGGTATTTAACAGCAATGCTGGCTTAACTAAAAATCCTGCCATGTTTGCAGGTTCGTTAGGCGTGGGGTACCGTTTTTAGTAAGAGTAAACAACCAATAGTAAATAACTATTGGTTGTTATTATGCCCTGTTGGGTTAGCGTTACCCTGTGTATTGCTGGTAGAATCTTTTTGTGGTGCGCTGCCGTTGCCATTACCTTTTCCATTTCTTTTGGCTGTAGTATCATTGGTCATGGGCGATCCGGTGGTTTCGTTTCCGGCATTAGCGCCTTCTACTGAGTTCATGGTGTCTACACTGCCGCCTATGGTTTTTTGTCCGTTATTGCCTTGGCAAGCGGCAAAAGAGGCGGTTAATAAGGCTAGGGCAGCTATATTTCTTAAAGTTTTCATAGTAGTTTTTGGTTTGTAGTTTCTGGTAAACAGGCGCGTTTAGGTTAATGTTTTGTCTAAATGTGTTTAAGCAGTTCGGGGCTTAGGCACAAAATTGTAATTTTGCCATAGTTACGCTGGTAAATAACCATAGCGTCTGCATCAACATTAAATTCATGACGCAAAATCCTATCAATAATAAAACCTGGTTCTGGCTGTTCTTCTCGTTGCTAGTGGCCTACATCTTCGGGTTATTTGTGCCGCTCATGAACGAGGATGCCTCGCACCATGCCAACATAGCGCTGCACATGGTGCAAAACCACGACTATGTGAACCTGGTTGATGATATGGGCAAAGATTATTT
>Ga0265798_10003887_pt1 | contig 20989 bp, 18 predicted proteins | sample P3T30metagenome_FD_192430 | JGI IMG/M metagenome (GOLD analysis project Ga0265798, IMG submission 192430) | Plant litter microbial communities from East Loma Ridge, Irvine, California - P3 T30 | ecosystem: Environmental > Terrestrial > Plant litter > Unclassified | place: USA: California... | reverse complement strand
ACACCACCGCCTTATTCCGGGCACGTGTCCGATAGTTGTAAATCGTGCTCAGGGAATACCGCAAAAACGCCGCAATCTTTACGCTGTCCGTAATGCCCATCCTGATCAGTGCGAATATTCTGAGTTCGGTGTTGAGCAGTTCGTTTTGTCGCAGGGAGATTTGCTCGTCGGGAATCAAAAGCGTATTGAAATCCTGGACAAAAGTCGGATACAGATTAAGAAAAATACTGTCGAAATTCCGATACAATTCATCAAGTTCGTTTTCGACAAGCGTATTCGACTTGAGCAGATCTATCAATTCGTCGAACTGGCGCCCCGTTGCTTTTTTGTTGAGCATTTTCCGGTAACCCTCGAGCTTGTTGATATAACTCGAGCACATATCGAAAAATTGCGCGATATATTCTTCCTTGATATGGTTGGCTTCGGATAATTCCGAATTGCGGCGCTGAAGTTGTTCGTTCGTCTGGGAAATATCTGCGTTGAGCACTGACATTTTCTTTCCCGATGTGGCAAGCTTCACGCGAATTTTAGACATTTTCCGCATCTGAATATACACGTATCCGATGGCAATGATCAGCAACACCGACAATACGCTGATCATGATCAGGTAGCGCGTCAGCTCGTTGTTCCGCTTGGTTTCCTTTTCCTGGTAAGCCGTGTTGATGATCGAATAAAACTCCGAAATCATGATCGTCCGGAACTTCGCGTTGCAAAACATCGCGTCTTCGATCGCCGATTTCGTGTATCGGTACGCTTTATCAATATCGCCCTTGTCATAAAATATCAAAGCCAGCGACTGGACGGAAGCATTGTCCTTGACCGCACTTTTCAAATCGGCCGTAGCCGAAGCCGCATAATACTCGATGCCCAGATCGCGTTTTCCGAGATCCCAGTAAATCGTGCCGAGCAAGTAGGACACCATTGCAAAATCAGGGCTGTCTTTGTGGATACCATGAAGCAACGGCTCTAAAATGTCACGCGCATCCCCGAAACGTTTGTCGTAAATAAGCTTTTGCGACAGATTGATCCGGTATTTCAGGCTTTCAGGATCCAGCACCGACAAAAGCGAGTCGCGATATACCTCAATATTTTTCACATAACCGGCATCATAGCTGTGAATCGTGTAGTGTTCCCAAAACTGGCTGTAGACTTCGTAATAATCCGGGAGGAGTTCAGGCGAGATTTCTTTGGGATTTATAGATTTCAGAAGTTATTCAGATTCGCGGTATTTGCCGGAAGACGAGTACAAATTGGCCAGTTGAATCGTGGAAGCATCGGTAAAATCCTTGCTCTGTTTTTCCTTTGCAAGCTGCAGATTCCGGCGAACGTAATGAATTGCCGAATCGAGGCGAAACTTGCGGTACTCTTCATACATTGCCTTGTTGTAGTAATACTCCTGCAATTGTCCCATCTGACGGCGCAATTCCGATATACGTTTCCGCTTGGCCTTGTCGTAATCGGATTTTCGCGCAATCGCCTCGTCGAGTTTCCGGAACACGTCAGACGGCTGGCCTTGCGCTACAAACGGCACAGCGGCAAAAGTAAGTAAGAGTAAAATCAGTTGGAGTGAATTGCGCATGAATTCCAAAATTAGAACTTTTGGCTTTTGCGATGGTTGGCTTATTGGAAAATTTAACGAGAGGGAATTTTTGGATCGGGATGTATCCGATAAATATCCGGCACATAACAAAATCGTTTTCGTTCTTAAAATTTGTTAAGGCAATCCGATTTTTTTACTTCCGATATCAAACTTTACTACTTTTGACGCCAAATGAGAATAGCCGTACTTTTACTGCAAATGTGTTTCCTGTTGCTTTCAGGCAAGCATTACTATGCGGTTTCCAAGGACGGATTGGGGAAAACCCACAGCTATCTCGAGAAAAACCATCGGTACAAATACGTCAAAGAAGCGGCCTGCGCAACTTTTGACGATTCCGATTTTGATTTTGAGGAAGAGCATTCCTTTAGCGACGATGCCCAGGATAGTATTGCGTCCAACTTTGATGTCGCCACTGCCTGGAATTTTTTACTATCAACTCCTTCCTACGACAGGGATTTCCGTAAAGGATACAAAAATCCTGAGCCTTACTGCGGCTTTTCGTGTCCGAAGTACATCGTACAGCGCGTCATCCGGATATGATCCGACCTGCTTCAGTCGCGAGTCTCGCCTGACCTGACGCGGATTTCCTATTTTTTTTCCGATTCCAAACCTTGTTGCGCCACTGGCTCCGACTGATTCTTTCCTGCAACCGCAGGCACTTCCCGTTTATCCAAACATCAAAATCATTTAGCTTATCATGAAAAGAATCATCATGCTTGCCGGCCTGTTCGCAACTCTCGCTCAGGTTGGCTGTTCCTCGAACCAGGAAGAAAAAGTAGAAGCCGTCAAATATCTGGCAACGAGCCCCATCGAAATGGACACCACTTTTACAAAAGAGTACGTTTCCCAGATCAGGTCGGTTCGCAATATTGAAATCCGTAGCCAGGAACGCGGTTACCTTCAGAATATTTATGTGGATGAAGGGCAGTTCGTCCAGGCCGGGCAACTCTTGTTCCGCATCATGCCCAAAATGTACGAGGCGGAATACCTGAAAGCGACGGCTGAAACCAAAGCGGCCGAAGTCGAGCTCCAGAATACCAAAATGCTTGCAGACAAAAATGTGGTTTCCCGCAACGAGCAAATCGTGGCCCAGGCCAAGCTGGAACAGGCGCGGGCGCTGCAATCGATGGCGAAGCTGCATTTGGGCTTTACCGAGATTCGTGCGCCTTTTTCAGGAACGATCGACCGCATCCCGAAGAAGCTCGGAAGTTTGATCGACGAAGGAGAACTGCTAACCAGTTTGTCCGACAATACGGAAATGTTCGCCTATTTCAACGTTTCCGAGCCTGAGTACATTGATTATATGACCAAAATCAAGGATCGCGGCGATGATAAAGTCACGTTGCTTCTGGCCAACAACGAACCCTTGAAATACAAAGGAAAAGTGGAAGTCATCGAAGGAGAATTCGACAACGAAACGGGAAATATCGCCTTTCGCGCCAAATTTCCCAATCCTGAAAAATTGCTGAGGAATGGGGAAACAGGCAAGATCCTGATGACGATCCCGATGAAACACGCGCTGATCATTCCGCAAAAGGCAACCTATGAAATCCAGGACAAAAAATACGTCTTTACCGTTGGATCCGACGGAAAGCTTGCTTCAAAAGAAATTGTCGTCACCGCTGAAATGCCTGATTTGTACGTCCTGAACGGCGGCCTCGGAATCCACGAAAAAATCCTGCTCGAAGGCGTGCAGCGTGTCAGGGACGACCAGAAAATCAAGTTCGATTACCAAAAGCCGCAGGACGTCATGTCACATCTGCGACTCAAAGCGGAATAACCAAAAAACACAAATCGAAATGTTTAACAGATTTATACAAAGGCCCGTCCTTTCTATCGTCATCTCGCTCATCATAGTCTTCCTGGGCGTTTTGGCACTCGTACAGTTGCCGGTTACGCAATTCCCTTCGGTTTCGCCTCCAAAGGTGAACGTGACGGTTGAATATCCGGGAGCGAATAATGAATTATTGGTAAAATCGGCTATTATACCACTTGAACGGGCAATTAATGGCGTTCCGGGCATGAAATATATGGCGTCCGATGCAGGAAACGACGGCGAAGGCATGATACAGGTCGTCTTCAACCTCGGGACCGATCCGAACGTAGCATCCTTAAATGTCCAGAACCGTGTCGCCTCGGTTACGAATAAGCTCCCGCCGCTGGTTATCCGCGAGGGCGTCAAGATCACGCGCGAAGAGTCGAACATGCTCATGTACGTGAATTTGTATTCGACGGACAAAAATACCGACCAGAAATTCCTATACAATTTCGCCGATATCAACATTTTGCCGGAACTGAAGCGCGTCGACGGTGTCGGAGTTGCGGACATCCTCGGAAACCGCGAATATGCGATGCGGATCTGGCTCAAGCCTGACAGGATGGTCGCGTACAAGATTTCCGCCGAGGAAGTCATGGAAGCGCTCGCCGATCAAAGTCTTGAAGCATCTCCCGGGAAAACAGGGGAAAGTTCGGGCAAGCGTTCCCAATCTTTCGAGTACGTTTTGAAATATTCGGGACGGTTTACTACAAAAGAGCAGTACCAGAATGTAATCCTGCGATCGACATCCGACGGGGAAATATTGCGGCTCAAGGACGTGGCCAACATCGAATTCGGAAGCTCGATGTATGATATATATTCGAACCTGAACGGAAAACCATCGGCGGCAATCGTCCTCAAGCAATCGTATGGCAGCAACGCCAGCCAGGTCATCAAGGACGTCAAGGCCAAACTCGCGGAAATTAAGGAAAGTTCGTTTCCGAAAGGCATGGAATACGAGATTAGTTACGATGTTTCAAAATTCCTTGACGCCTCTATCGACAAGGTGCTGCATACGTTGGTCGAAGCGTTTATCCTTGTCGGATTGGTCGTTTTCCTGTTTCTGGGCGACTGGCGTTCGACGATCATTCCCGCGCTTGCGGTCCCGGTTTCGCTCGTAGGAACGTTTTTCTTCATGCAGTTTTTCGGGATCACGCTCAATCTGATCACGCTGTTTGCATTGGTCCTGGCGATCGGAGTCGTTGTCGATGATGCGATTGTCGTCATCGAAGCCGTCCACGCCAAAATGGAAGAAGAACATCTGACGCCGCGCAATGCCACCAAAAAAGCCATGCATGAAATTGCGGGGGCAATCATTGCAATAACGTTTTTGATGGCTGCGGTGTTCATTCCGGTTGCGTTTATGTCAGGGCCGGTCGGGATTTTTTACAGGCAATTTTCAATCACGATGGCAACCGCGATCATACTTTCGGGAATCGTCGCCTTGACGCTGACGCCGGCATTGTGTGCGATGATACTCAAAAACAACCACGGTCACGCAAAGAAAAAGTCGCCTATCGATAAGTTCCTTGACGGATTCAACCGCCGCTTTAACATAATGTCCGATAAATACCAGCGCATTCTCGCAAAGATCGTCAACCGGCAGATTATCACGTTCGGGATCCTGATCCTGTTTTGCGTCGCGACATATTTTACGAGCAAAACCGTGCCTTCCGGATTTATCCCGAATGAAGACCAAGGTATGTTTTACGCCATCATCCAGACGCCGCCGGGCTCGTCTCTGGAGCGTACGAACGAGATTTCCGAACGTTTGCAAAAGATCGCCGAAACGGTCGATGGCGTGCAATCTGTTTCTTCGCTTGCCGGATATGAAATCCTGACAGAAGGTACCGGAGCCAACGCCGGAACCTGCCTTATCAACCTCAAATCGTGGGAGGACCGGGAACATTCCGTCACGGAAATTATCGAGGAACTGGAGGAAAAATCAAAGGACATTGCCGGAGCGAACATCGAGTATTTCCAGCCACCGGCCGTTCCGGGATATGGCGCTGCCGGCGGATTCGAGTTGCGCCTGCTTGACAAGACCGGCACGAACGACTATAAAAAGATGGAGCAAGTCAACAACGATTTTGTGGCCGAGATGAAAAAGCGTCCGGAATTATCGTCCGTTTTTAGTTTTTACAGCGCGAGCTTTCCTCAGTTCATGCTGCATCTCGATAACGATCTGGCGCAGCAAAAAGGCGTTTCTCCGGAAAATGCGCTCAACACACTATCGACTTTGGTTGGAAGTAATTACGAGATCAGTTTCATAAAGTTTGGGCGAGCCTATAAAGTTATTGTCCAGGCCGCACCTGAATATCGCGCGCTTCCAGACGATATCCTCAAGCTTTACGTCAAGAACAAAAACGACGAAATGGTTCCGTTTTCGGCCTTTATGCGGATGGATAAAGTGTATGGATTATCCGAAATCACGCGCCAGAATTTATACACGGCCTCTGAAATTTCAGGTTCGGCAGCGCCCGGTTACAGTTCCGGCGAGGCCATTGCCACGATCAACAAACTCGCAAAAGACACCTTGCCACGCGGTTACGGCATCGATTGGGCGGGAATTTCCAAGGATGAGGTTGCCCAGGGCAATCAGGCAGTTTACATTTTCCTGATCTGTCTCGGATTTGTGTATCTGATATTATCCGCCCAGTATGAAAGTTTCGTGTTGCCGATGTCGGTCATTCTATCGCTTCCCGTCGGCATTTTCGGGGCGTTCCTGTGGCTGAAGATCCTCGGGCTCGAAAACAACATTTACGCCCAGATCGCGATGGTGATGCTTATCGGATTGCTTGGCAAGAACGCCGTCCTGATCGTAGAATTCGCCGTGCAGAAACATCGGGAAGGCCTGTCGGTTTTTGATGCCGCCCTTGAAGGAGCGAAGGTGCGTTTCCGTCCGATCCTGATGACGTCATTCGCCTTCATCGCCGGATTGATCCCGCTCGTAGTGGCATCCGGTCCGGGCCGCATCGGAAACCGTACCATTGGAACTGCTGCAGCCGGCGGAATGTTGTTCGGGACCGTTTTTGGCGTCGTGATCATCCCGGGATTGTATTACGTCTTCGGGAAAATATCCGAAAAGCACAAATTCGTCAAGAATGAAGAAGAAAATCCATTAACTGAAGCAATCGACAACAATGTTTAAAGCAAAATTTTCAAGATACGCGATGGTTTTCCTTATCGGATTTGCCGTCACAAGCTGCAAAACGCCGGCCATTACTGCATCTGCACAGAATCAGCCATTGCCGGAAACGTTCGGGAAAAGCCAGGACACAACCAATGTTTCCTCGCTGAAATGGCGCGACTTTTTCCAGGACAAATACCTCCGCGACCTGATCGAAGTCGCCCTGAAAAACAACCAGGAGCTCAACATTACGCTTCAGGAAATCGAAATTTCACAGAATGAGATCAATATGAGAAGCGGAAAGGTTTTGCCTACGGTCGCACTTAAAGCCGGCGCCGGCCTCGAAAAAGTCGGGCGTTATACGAGCCAGGGAGCGGGTGATGCGTCAACCGAGATCAGGCCGGGACATGAAGTTCCGGATCCGCTTTCGGATTTTGGCGTGTCGGCAGTGGCGAATTGGGAAGTCGACGTCTGGAAAAAGCTGAGAAATTCCAAAAAAGCGTCCGTAAACCGTTATTTGGCCAGCGTCGAAGGCAAGAATTTCGTGCTGACGAACCTGATTTCAGAAGTCGCCAATTCCTATTACGAATTGCTCGCTTTAGACAATCAGCTTGCGATCGTAAAGCAAAATATCGACATCCAGAAAAACGGGCTCGATATCGTGAAAGTCCAGAAACAGGCGGCTCGCGCAACCGAACTCGCGGTCCAGAAATTCAATGCGGAAGTTTTGAGTTCCCAAAGCCTCGAGTTCAAAATATTGCAGGAGATCGTCGAAACAGAGAACCGCATCAACTTCTTGCTTGGGCGTTTTCCACAGGAAATTCCGCGTGAAAAAAGCGAGTTCGTGAATATGGTTCCGATGTTCGTCAATGCCGGGATTCCGTCCCAATTGCTCGCCAACCGCCCGGACATCAAAAAAGCGGAGCTCGAACTGGCCGCGGCGAAACTCGACGTGAAGGCGGCCCGTGCGGAGTTTTATCCGTCGCTCGACATTTCAGCCTCCATCGGAACCCAGGCGTACAAGCCGTCGTATCTGGCGACGCTGCCCGAGTCGTTGCTGTATTCGATAATCGGTGATCTGACGGCTCCGCTCCTGAACCGGACTTCAATAAAGGCCGAATATAAAAGCGCAAGTTCCCGACAAATTCAGGCGGTCGTGAATTACCAGCGTACGGTTTTGAATGCATATCTGGAAGTGGTTAATCAGATGTCGAACATAGGAAATCTGCAAAAAAGCTACGATCTCAAGGCAGGGCAGGTGAACGCGTTGACGCAATCCATCGACATTTCAAACGATCTTTTCCGGTCGGCCCGTGCCGATTATCTCGAAGTCCTGATGACGCAGCGCGACGCTCTTGAAGCCAAACTGGAATTAGTCGAGACGAAAAAAGCCCAACTCAATGCGGTGGTTAATGTGTACCGGGATTTGGGAGGCGGCTGGAAGGAATAGGTCGAATGTCGAAAGTCGAACGTCGAACGACAAACGTCGAAAGTCGAATGTCGAAAGTCGAACGACATGACTGTGTACACAGGAATCGCAAGGATCCAGAAATCAGATTTACAAGCCGGCCGGATTTGGTCGGCTTTTTTTTGGAAGCGAGTTTTTTATTGGATTCCCTACCTTTACGTGAACCTCGAATAACACAAAAATGAAGAAAATACTGATTTGCTGCCTGATGGCTTTTGGCGGATGTTTTTCCGTACTTGCCCAGGACGACCTAATCGTCAACACCGACGCAAGACGCAACGTTTCGCTTAACGGGACCTGGCATTACATCATCGACACTTACGAAACCGGGTTCTACGACTATCGATTCAAGGAGCGCAAGGAATCGGATAACGGAGCGTACTGGAACGAGAACAAGCCCAAAAGCAAATCGGATCTTATCGAGCATCAGTACTCCGATAAAAGCAGCATCAAAGTGCCCGGCGACTGGAACCATCAGGACCGGCAGTTTTTGCATTATGAAGGGACGGTTTGGTATCAGAGGAATTTCGATCGGCCGCAAACCAATGCCGGAGACGACGTTTATCTGTATTTCGGAGCCGTCAATTATGAGGCGCACGTTTATCTGAACGGTAAAAAATTAGGTTCTCACAAGGGTGGATTTACGCCGTTCAATTTCAAGATCCCGTCCGGCCTGCTCAAAGACAAAGACAATTTCCTGGTCGTTAAGGTCGACAACAAACGCCATGCGGACGAAATTCCGACGCTCAATACCGACTGGTGGAATTATGGCGGAATTACGCGCGATGTCAAGCTGGTCATGGTCCCGCAGACTTTCATCAGCCAATACAATCTCGAACTGTCGCAAAAACAGGATATTTTGTCGTCTATCAGGAAAAACAATTTCGCCGTTTCCGGATTCGTGAAATTGAACCGTGCAGCACCGGGTTCAAAAGTGATCGTCGAAATTCCCGAACTGAAATTTAAAAAGGAAATCGTCGTTCAATCGGACAGCACGCACATCGAATTCAATGTCAAAAACCTGAAGCTCTGGCAGCCGGAAAAAGCACGGTTGTATGAGGTGAAATTCACGCTTGGCAAGGAAACGGTTTCCGAAAAGATAGGCTTCAGGAAAGTAGAAGTACAAGGCAAAAAAATTCTCGTTAACGGACGCCAGGTGTTCCTTCGCGGCATCTCGATCCACGAGGAAATCCCGCAAGAGATACGACGCGCCCACGACATGGCCGACGCCAGGCAATTGCTCGGATGGGCGAAGGAATTAGGGTGCAACATGGTGAGGCTCGCACACTATCCGCATAACGAAAATATGACGCGGCTGGCAGATGAAATGGGTATTCTGGTCTGGTCGGAGATCCCGGTTTACTGGACGATCGACTTCGGAAACCCGGACGTACTGAAAAAAGCGCAAAAGCAGCTTGACGAAATGATCGCGCGTGACCGGAACCGGGCTTCGGTGATCATCTGGTCGGTCGGAAACGAAACGCCGTTGAGCGAAAACCGTACTAAATTCATGAGCACGTTGGTCAAACGGGCGAAAGCTGCCGACAAAACGCGCCTCATCGCCGCAGCGCTTGAAGTCGGATACAACAACGGCAAAAATCACATCGACGATCCGCTTGGCGCGTATACCGACATCGTCGCATTAAACGAATATCTGGGCTGGTACAGCGGTTTGCCCGATGCTTGCCGGACGGCGCAATGGGAAGTCGCGTACGACAAACCGTTCTTTATTTCGGAAACCGGGGCCGAGGCCGTTGCAGGATTCCACGCCGACAAGCTCACGCGCTTCAGCGAGGAATATCAGGAATGGTATTATCAGGAGCAGATCAACATGTTCGAAACGCGATTTCCGGACAGTTACAGCGGTCTTTCGCCTTGGCTTTTAGCCGATTTCCGAAGCCCGAAACGCAACAATCCGGAATACCAGGAATTGTGGAACCGCAAAGGCGTCTACGGGGAAAAGGGTGAAAAAAAGAAGGCATTCTATGTTCTGCAGGCCTACTATAAGAAGGTCAAAGCGAAAGAAGACGCGGCAAACGCCAAAAAATCATGAAAGCATCCTGGTTCATAATTTTATCTTGCCTCGGAGCCTACTCACAGGAAATCAAGGTTTCCGTGAACAACGATCTGGGATTTGACAGAAAGGAAATCGTTTCAGTTCCGGCTTCAAGACTGTCCAAAATCCTGAAATCCGGATATGACCATGTCCACATCAGGCAAGAAGGGAAGCCGGTCGATCTGCTTTATCAATGGGTAGACTTGGATTCGGATGGCAAACCGGACGAATTATTGTTCCAGGCGGAGGTTTCGGCAAAAGCCTCGTCAGAATACGTATTGATTTATAACAAGTCGTATCTGTCGGATACAAAATCTGACATTCAGGCCTTTTCCAGATTCGTTCCCGAACGCACCGACGATTATGCCTGGGAAAACGACCGTGTCGCGTTCCGGACGTACGGGCCGGATGCCCAGCGTCGATTCGAGCAAAAAATGGACAACGGCACGCTTTCCTCCGGGATCGACATCTGGCTCAAGCGGACCGACCGGCCTGTGATCGACAAATGGTATGCGGGATATCAGTCTGATCCTAACTTTTACCATAAAGACCGTGGCGAAGGTTACGATCCGTATCATGTTGGGGCAAGCAGGGGAACGGGCGGAACAGGAATCTGGCATAACGACAGCCTTCATGTCTCCAAAAATTTTGTGTCCTGGAAAACCATTGCCAAAGGTCCGCTCCGGACGATCTTCGAGCTGACGTACGCGCCCTATTCAAAATTTAAGGCCGTCGAAAGGAAACGCATTTCGCTGGATCTGGGCAGCAATTTCCCGAAATTTGAGATTGATGTAAAATCTGATTCGGACTTTCCGGATTACGCGGTCGGGATCGCCCTGCACAAAAATGAAGGCCAGGCAAAAATTGACAGAAAGAAAGGGATTTTCAGGTACTTCGAACAGATTGACGATGCTTTTGTCGGGGAAGGTGTGATTGTGGATCCAAAATTCGTGACCGACGCTTTTGCAAATACTTCTTCCGTGAATCCGGATCACAACAATTTGCTGGTTCTGATGAATCCCGCCAAAAAAATCGTGTATTATGCGGGTTTCTCGTGGACGAAGAGCGGCCAAATATCCAATTTGTCCGATTGGGATGCTCTGCTTGAACGCCAGTCTGAAATTATAGCGAATCCGCTTCGGGTATCGATAAACTAATAATCGGCTATGATTTTTCCGGCCACAACCTGCATTGCGATCGTACGGGAAATTGGCTTTAATTCCTTGTGGATTTCTATCGGATGATGTCCCGGATGATCGAAAAATTCGTAGCGCCCGTCTTTCCTTAAATACCAGACGATCGGTTTCCCGTTGGTGAAAAAGGTCGTATTCGGGCCAACATTTATTTCATTTATTTCAAACTGCCCGTCTTTCAAAGCTTCTGCGATACTTTCAGATTGCGCGGCATCTTCACAATCGACCGCTTTGTAACTGTGGCCTTCCCAGATCATGCATTTTCCGCCGTTGCCGCTCATCGACAACGCGGCAATTCCTGTGGCGGCAATGGCACAAATGCCAATCCATAAAGCGGTTTTCCTGCGCTTTTCGGGAACCTGATTTCCATCTGGCGTAAATAGGACGCTATCGCGTTTTTTCTCGCGAACGGTCGTGACGACTTCCTTGCCATCGTTCAGGAAGCGGTTCAATGGCCTCTCTTCAAAATCGACCAGGATCGCGATGAGGTTCAGGTTTTTCGTATCCGTACTCATAGAAGCGCCCTTCATGAAGTTGATCACGGCCCGGAATCGTTCGGTGTCAACTTTCTGGATTCCTTTTTTAATGTCCTCCGAGTCGTTGAGCCTGAAGAACGTCCGAAAGACGCGCTCGTCCTCAGGCGGCATTCCGCTGATGTAAATCGCAAGGCACAAGTCCCGTAACGCTGCTGGCGAAGGTGCGATAAGCAAGCCTTCGTGCATCGTCATTTTTCGCTGTTCGTAAGCCGAAATGACCGCCTTTATATAATCGGCGGATGTTTTTCTCCTAATCCCCATTTTTCGCATTATCAGTATTTCCGGAATTATCGGAATTGCTTGCCATTGTTGGGCTCAGACGCTATTTCCTTTGCCTCGGATTTGTTCCTGCCTCCACATGCATCAAAGGCAAATGTACAAAACAGATCTGCAAAACAGTGTTGCCAAACGAACCCGGAGGCTTATTCCGGGAAGTATAATCTGACTGGTTCGTTACGCACACTGCACTTCCCGAAAAACGGCATCGGCCATTAGCGAACCTTTTTGTTGCGTGAAAGCCTTGCCCAGTTTTAATTCTTAATAATTCAACTGATGAAAAAGTTTTTCATGATGAGTGTGCTGGCTGTGGCCGGCATGCTGATGGGATCGTGCAGCGCCGACGACGAGGCTGCAGGCAAAGGCAATTCAAACGAACAGCTCACCGGAGGAACCGGAGGCGGCAACGGCACGATTCCGCCGCCAAAACCACCGCCGCCGACATTTCCGTGATTTGCAATAGGTGACTGAATTTTAGTATTTTCGGGGAATGAAAAACATGAGGTTTCATTCCCCTTTTTTTGTGCTTTGGATTTTTTTGCTTTACGGATGCCGCCCTGACCAAAATCAGTCCGATAGGGAAAAAGTCAACGCCGAAATCCGCAAAGGATACGACTACCAGGTCAAGGCAGACGGTTTTCTCCTCGATGGAAAATCTGACAGCGCATTCGCTAATTACAGTCGTGCAAAGGCGATGTATGAAAAAGCGCACGACAGTATCCGCCTGGTTTATACGCTGCTGAAGATTGGGGACATCTATCACCGCTACAACGACTATAACGAAATGCAGGCCACCGACGTCGAAGCGCTCCAATTTTTGAAGACGAGCCGCGACAGCAGTTATCATCCGACCGTTTACAATCAACTCGGGATCAGTTTCGGGATGATGGGCGATGCTCAGAATGCGGAAATCCATTACGGCAAAGGGCGCTCTTACGTTAGTTCGGACTGGGAGCAAGCCACTTTGGACAACAACATCGCAAACGCGTATCTCACAAGCGAAGATTTCAAAAAGGCCCATTCCCTGCTTGAAAAAGCACTTTCCAGATATACGCTTCACGACTCTATCGCGATAAAGGCGATGATCCTGGATAATTTCGGATACGCGGCATTCCGGTCCGGTAAGACCGATGGGGAAATTCCGGTACTGAAGGCGCTGGAACTCCGTAAAGCATCAGGCGATACGTTCGGCCTTATCACAAATTATCTTCATTTGGCGGAAATGCGGTTGCCTACCCAAAAAACGGAAGCGATCCGACTTGCGGCCAGAGCGGAAGAACTTGCCACCGCAACCAATTCCCAGCCTGACCGTCTTCAGACACTGAAATTCCTGGTCGAAAATTCCGATGGCAGGCAGGCCGCCGGTTACGCAAAAGATTTCGTCCGTATCTCAGACAGTCTTGAAAAGGCGCGAATGAACGCCAGGAACGCATTTGCCAAAATTAAATATGACTTTAAAAATGAACGAGAAGAGCGCCTGCAGACCGATCTGGAAAGGGTCCGCGAACGCAATGCGAAGCTCAACTGGATCATTGCGCTGATCTCGTTCGTATCGGTAGCTGCATTTTTCATTTATTATCTGATAAGGCGAAACCGAAACATTCGCCAAAAGGCTACATACGATGCGGAAGTCCGGATTTCCGCCCAGCTTCACGACGGCCTCGCGAATGAGGTGCACAAAACGATCGTATTTACGGAAACACGGAATTTATCGGACGAAACAAACAAAGAGACGCTGCTGCAAAGGCTCGAAACTATTTACGAAGGGACGCGAAGTGTTTCACGCGGGAACAGCGAAATTCCGCATGATGATCTTGGACAGGCGTTGCGCGACCTTCTTACCGAGTACAATTCCGATGACTGCGCCGTGATCGCCCAGGGCATCGCCAACGTCGACTGGGCCAGGATGGAAAGCCATAAACGCGTCGAGTTTTACCGCATCGTCCAGGAACTTTTGGCCAACATGCGAAAACACAGCGGATGCTCCCATGCCTTATTTTTATTCGGGATGAACGGAAAAAATGTATCGTTGAGTTATTCCGATAACGGCACCGGCGGAAACAAAAACGGGCAAAATCGAAAAAATGGGCTCCGCATTATGGAAAACCGTATTTCGGGCTTGAAGGGAACGCTTAATTTTGAAGCTGCGCCCGGAAACGGATTTCGGGCATATATCCAATTTCCATTATAAACAGCTATGGATTGTTTCAAGAAAGTACTGGTCGCCGAAGATTACGATGGTTTCAATGTGGCCGTCCGCGACGCTTTAAGCATGTTGGACATAACGGAAAGCGAACACGTGAGTTATTGTGACGATGCTTTGCTGCGGATCAAACGCGCGTTGCAGGATGGGACACCGTTCGATCTGCTGATAACGGATCTTTCGTTTGCCGCCGATCACCGGAAGGTTTCGCTGGAATCGGGAATGGAACTTATCGCCGCGGCCAAGGAATTGCAGCCGTCGCTGAAAGTGATCGTATTTTCGGTGGAAAAACGCACGCATTCTATAAATTACCTCTTCCAGGAACTCGGCGTTCAGGGATATGTGCTGAAAGGACGCGGGAACATTCCGGAACTGAAAAAGGCGATACAGTCTGTTTGTGCAGGCGAGCGTTATATTTCCCATGACATCGCCCATATCCTGGCAGATAAATCGCTCGAAGAGATCGAGGACTACGACTTAAAGCTGATGCAATTCTTGTCGGAAGGGCTCAGCCAATCTGAAATTTCCGACCTTTTTCAAAAACAGGAAGTTTCCCCAAGCAGCGTAAGCAGTGTCGAAAAGCGCATCAACCGCCTGAAGGTCACCTTGCGCGCCAACAATAACGTCCAGTTGATTGCCATCGCCAAAGACCTTGGCCTGATATGAGGAAGCTGCTGTTCGTCATTTTCCTGCTGATCTATTGCGTTGGATGGTCTCAGATCCGGTTTTGCAGCTGGAATTTATGCGATATGGGGAAATCGAAAAGCACGGCGGAAGTTGCCTTCATGGCCGAAACGCTGAAGGATTTCGATGTGGTCGCCATCCAGGAGGTCGTCGCCGGGCCGGAAGGTGCAAAAGCCGTTTCCCGATTGGCCGATGCTTTGAACCGGACGGGTTCGAAATGGGATTATCGGATGAGCGAGCCAACAATCGGGAACGGTCAAAAACGGGAGCGATACGCCTTTTTCTGGAAGACAGCCGTAATTGCAATAAAAGGCAAGGCCTGGCTAGACGGGAATTTTTCATCCGAAATCGAGCGGGAACCTTTCCTGGCAACTTTCAAATATGGTGAAAACGAACTGACGATCGTCAATTTTCACGCGATCACCAAAAAGTTGCAGCCGGAGCGCGAGATCAAGTATTTCAGATTTTATCCGGAGAAATATCGCGGTCATAACCTGGTTTTTGCCGGCGACTTTAATTGTCCCCAATCTCACACTGTTTTTAATCCGATAAAGAAAATGAGGTATAACCCCGTTTTCTTAAACGCGAAAACGACGCTGAGGACGAAATGCATTGGTGGCGATTGCCTGGCATCTGAATTCGACAACATCTTTTATCAGACCGACGTCTTATCCGCCACAGCGAAAGGCGTCGTTCCGTTTTACAAAGAATTTCCTACGCTTAAAGAGGCGCGCAAAATCTCGGATCATTTACCGGTTTGGGTGGAAATCAGGTTTAAATGAATCTGTCATTACGGAAATCCGTAAAGAAATGAGTTTCAAATCCTTTAGGTTTGGGAAAATTACCAGACTTATGGATTTTAAAGACCAGATCAAATTATTAGGTGAGCGTGTAACTAAGCTCAAGGGGCAGGTTCAGACAGAGGAAGCGACAAAGAATGCTTTTATCATGCCGTTTATCAGGGAACTCGGATACGATGTTTTCAATCCTTCAGAGGTTACGCCGGAACTTGTCGCGGATGTGGGCATCAAGCAAGGTGAAAAAATCGATTATGCTATTTTAAAGGACGGTGAGCCGATTATCCTTATAGAATGCAAGCACCACGCCGCTCCGCTTAATGTGAACAATGCCTCACAGCTTTTTCGGTATTTTCACACGACGAAAGCCAAGTTTTCAATTCTGACGAACGGCATCGAGTACAAATTTTATACGGACCTCGTCGAAACCAACAAAATGGACGAAAAGCCGTTTTTTGCCTTCAACATTACGGAAATCAAAGAAAATCAGATCGAAGAACTCAAGAAATTCCACAAAGCGTATTACGATTTCAACAATATCGTGAACACGGCCAGTGAATTGAAGTACATGTTTGAACTGAAGAAACTTCTGGAAGCCGAATTTAATGAACCGACTGCCGATTTCGTCAAGCACTTCGCAAGGCAAGTTTATCCTGGTCAACTCAAGGCCAAGGCATTGGAACAATTTACCTATCTGACAAAAAAATCTTTAAATCAGTATATCAGCGATATGATTACCGACAGGCTAAAGTCGGCGTTGACGAAAGAGGACGAAGCGAACCGCGAGCAACAAGAACTCATGGCGGAAGAGACAAAACCTGTTGACAATGTGGTCACGACGCAGGAAGAACTTGAAGGTTTCTTAATCGTCAAGACCATACTTCGCCAGAAAATTGCCGCTTCCCGGATCGTCCACCGCGACGCCCAATCATATTTTGCGATCCTTTTAGATGACAATAACCGCAAGACGTTGTGTCGCCTTTACCTGAACGGCAGTAAGAAATATCTTGCATTGCTGGATTCACAAAAGAAGGAAATCAAGCACGAAATTTCAACTATCGACGACATTTTCAAGCATTCCGACGCCTTGGTCGCAACGCTGCAGGCTTATGAAAAAAAGCCGGAGAAAATTGAAGCGTAAATTTGGGTGTACATCGACTATGATAAAAAAAATTACGCTTAAGACGGGATTGCTACTGCTTTGCATATTTGTAGTGTTGGCATGCGGCAATCGTGAAATGCTCCCATCGCCGGCATCAAAAGTATCGGAAACGGAATCGGCTACGATGCTTCCGATTGCCGATACCACAACAATCAATCCTACGGAAACGACCCGTAAAACGGAGGCCCCGGATGTCTGGGTTTGCCAAAGTGCCGGAGCAAAACGATACCACTCCAATCCCGAATGCGGCGGACTCAAGCGCTGTAAACACGACATTATCAAGCAAAGTATTAAGGAGGCTGAAGCGGTGGGATTGACGCAGTGTTCTTTTAAAAATTGCAGGTAAAGACCAGAACAAGCATCTGACGGACAAGGAAATTATACCCGGCTCAGGATATTTACGCCTGATCAAAATTAAAACATCTAATTATTGACCTTATGAAAAACATTTTTCTGATTCTATTTATAAGTTTTGGCCTTTCCGCAACGTGCCAGAAAACTTCAGGGCTGGCCAGCGCCTGCCATGAGGGGAAAGAGGGGCGGTGTACGGGCTCTGCTTATTGTTCGGCCTGTAAAAATTGCTCACGTTGCGCACATTGCAGTGCCGGAGGAAGCTGTGGAGTTTGCAGCAGCAGCACCGATTCCTATTATACTGCACCAAAGCTTAAAAGAAAGAAAGCTGCTAAAGTTGCGGCCATACGCCCTGAAAACAAAAATTCCAGGTTTGCGTCAGGTGAAATGCTCAGCATTACAATTGATGAGGTGAATTTGCGCAGCGGCCCGGGTACAAAATACGTAGTCATCAGGAAACTTGACGCAGGAGAAGAAGTTCAGGTGATCAGGCAGTCAGGCGAATGGGTTTTAATTCAAATCAAGGATGAGGACGTCCATGGTTTCGTTCATTCTAAATATCTACAATAAATCTTCTTATATGAATCATGAAATTACATCTGAACTAAAAAGTCATTTTCTAAGGCTCTACAAACTGGCGCTGGCTGATGACAATTTCGGGGTACTTGAGCTGCAGGTACTTTATCTGTTTGCCGAGGAACGCGGAGTACCCAGAACCGAACTGGACAAGCTCTTAAACAATCCGACGGATCACGACGCTTCAATTCCCACGGAACTCACGCAGCGCATTGAATATCTCTATCACCTTGCCACAATGATCCTTTACGATGAGGTTGTGACCGAAGAAGAACGGAGCATGTTGCGCAAGTTTTGCAGAAAATTCGAATTTCTCGATGAAAACGTCGATAGCCTCGCAGAATACCTGCTGGATTGCGTAAAACAGAATGTGTCGCTTGAGGAAATTATCAACCAGGTAAATGCATAATATGAAAACCCTACAACAATTGTTCAGCTTAAAAAAGGTTGAGGACACAGACGTCGAAACAGCAGGACCCGCTAACGAGTTGGACCGCGAGCAAATTCGCATAACATATTACCAAAGCGGTTGGGGCGCGTCACAAAAAGCCATGGGTCGTCCTATTGTGCTGCGTGCGTGCTTTCAGAATCTGTTTGCGACATTTGAAGATCAGTGCCGCAAGCAAAAATCGGATCAGGAACGACTGAAACAACCGTATCGCGAGGAGCAGGAGCGCGAACGGACCGAACTCAAAAAATGCGAGATTGCAATAGGTGTTTACGAAAAGAAAGATGCTGATTACGAAAACGCGATAGAAGAAAAAAAGCAGGAGATCGTAGATGTCAAGCACAATCCCGAGAAATACATAGATGATGTCAAGGGGCAAAAAGCCCAGTTATACGTGGGATTGGCCTTGTTGATACCCATCACATTGTATCTTTTGGTCTTTTATATTTCGGCATCCTATTCGGCATTTTTCAAAGAATTTAACGACGACAGCCTCACTGCGGCAATATTCGATGCAAATGCACTCACAAATGCATTCGGGGCCAGCTGGCTGGAAGGCCTTTTGGTAATCACTATTCCATTTGTGTTCATGGGCTTGGGCTACGTTATCCACATGGTCCAGAAATCAAAGGGCTGGAAGAGTGTCTTGCGTTTAAGTGCACTACTCTGTGTAACGTTTTTGTTTGATGCGTTGCTGGCATACATCATTGAAAAGAAGATTTATGACTTCAACAAAACCCTTAATTCCGAATCGTACAACTTAAAGATCGCGCTGGGTGAAGCAGAATTCTGGATGATTATTTTCGCAGGTTTCGTGGTGTATCTTATCTGGGGATTGGTCTTCGACTTTGTCATGAAAGAGTACGAGAACCTGGATAAGATCAGGGTGTTTATCCGCGCCAAACGCGAAGAAATTGCCAACATCGAAAAAGTAAAAATGGAAAATTCCGGCAAACTTAGGGAGTTTAAGCAGAATCTGGCCAATATAGAAGGCAAAATCGCAGTCGTTCAATCGAAGATCGATGGTTTCGTCTTTCCGATAAAGGAATATCTGAACTATCACTTTCAGTATAAAGAAGGTTGGTTGCAAGCCATCGGTACCGAAATCGCACTTCCCACGAAGGAAAAGAACGAATTGCTGGAAAGCTGCGAAAACGTTTCCATTCAGCATTTGAAGGAGCTCAATTTATTAAGCCCGGATCATCAACAATTGATCTATTCTAAAAATATCGAAGAATGATAAAATATCTACTCTTTTTGACCTCTTTCCTGGCATTATCGTGCACAAAAGGATCGGAAGAGGCAAACGCGACCAAAGATGGCGCATCGGTAACGGCCGGTCTGAAAGACCGTTCTAGAAATCTCAACATCAGCGTCTTGCTCGACCTGTCCGACCGGATCGATCCTGCTAAGTATCCTAACCCGTCAATGCCTTATCATCTGCGGGATGTCGGATACATAAATTCAGTTGCAGAAGCTTTTTCCGACCATATAAAAAGTAAAAAGATCAAGCAAATGAACGACCGGATGCAGCTTTTCTTCGATCCGGCCCCGTTAAATCCGGATATTAACACTATTTCAAAACAGCTTCGCGTGAGCCTTGACAAAGACAATGTTTCAAAAGAGCTTATTGCAGATGTCGAGGTAAAGTACAAAAAGTTGCCGTCCGAACTGTATCAGCTGGCGATCAAGGATAAACATTATATAGGTTCCGATACCTGGAAATTCTTTAAGAACAAGATCGACGATTGCACCGAAGAAGGTTATCGTAACGTTCTAGTCATCCTTACTGACGGATATATCTTTTACCAGAATTCGCTGATGACCGAAGCCAATCAAACCAGTTTCCTAACACCGGAAGCAATACGCAAAAACGGTCTGACAACTTCCGATTGGAGCGCAAAAATGACGCAGGGACATCACGGTTTTATTAAAGCCAGTGAGGATCTTTCTAATTTGGAAATCCTGGTGCTTGGAATAAATCCGGATATTAAGAATCCGTACGAGGAGGACGTCATTAAAGCGTATTGGACAAAATGGTTTGAGGCGATGAAGGTCAGGCGGTATGAAATACGTTCTGCAGAATTGCCCTCAGATATGGACAAAGTAATCAAAGATTTCATTAACGGCAAGTAGCGTGGGATATAGGAGAGGTCATTTCAGAAAGGACGGCACCTACGTCCAGGGACATTTTACGAATACGCCGTCGCGCAAGTTCGGCAAAGGAAAGGGTTGTACAGTGCTTTTATTGGTCATTGTACTCCTTACCGCTGCAATATCAGAACTTAATCTGTTGATATGAAATATTTTTTCGACAGCATTGGAGAATTATAGACAAAGACAAAGAGGAACATTGATCCCCCTTTTTTTTAATCAATAATATTCGGATTCCTTTTCATCTTGAACTTGTCGATCGGGATTGAAACGAAACGGCTTACGTCTGCCTTTATATTGCCTTCCACAACATCGAGATCTTCCCTTATGGCTTGAAGTAGTTCATCAATAATGACAAAGAGATTATCGAAGTTGGACAACTCGGGCTTGACATTGCTTTTGGCATGGCACAAAAACGAGTCTTTTTTCAAAAGCTCTAGGAAATGCTTACGCTGTGATTCGTTCATGCTGCGCGGATAAAGACAGCCGTAAACTTTGACCTGCATCATAAATTGCGAAAAACAGGAAACCAATTTTGC
>Ga0265798_10003885_pt1 | contig 20991 bp, 19 predicted proteins | sample P3T30metagenome_FD_192430 | JGI IMG/M metagenome (GOLD analysis project Ga0265798, IMG submission 192430) | Plant litter microbial communities from East Loma Ridge, Irvine, California - P3 T30 | ecosystem: Environmental > Terrestrial > Plant litter > Unclassified | place: USA: California... | reverse complement strand
GCAGGCTGTGTAAACTAAATCAATCGCTGCTGCACCTATTCTGCGTACACCGTGACTTTTCTGCATCATTTCTTCCAGCAATTTTAAATATTGAGCTTGTTTATCGAACTGATAGTATGGAAAACCGGTTGCCAGTAAACTTGATTTCAAATCAGGATTGGCAGAAACACGAATCTCTTTTTTATTAAGAAATGCGCTTCCTCCTTTATAAGAGTAAAACATTTCACCGCGATTTAATTCATAAACCACGCCCAGAACTGGTAAATTTTCTTCGTATAGGGCAACACTAATTCCATAAGCCGGAATTCCGTGGATGAAATTTGTGGTCCCGTCAAGCGGATCAATAATCCATTTATAAACTTTCCCTTCGCGACTAATGGTTTTTTCTTCAGTAATAAAACCAGCATCAGGGATGAGTTTATCAAGATTTTGAACAAGTTTCTGTTCTGCAGTTTTATCTACATAAGAAACCATATCATTTAAGCCCTTATATTCAATTTTGTTAACATCAAACTGCATTGCTTCCTTTCTGATAAAGTTTCCGGTAAGCTTTACAATTGAAATAACCTTATTGCACAGTAATTCGTAATTCATAATTGATTAACAACAATCATTTAAGGTTGTTGAGATTAAATGAAATAAATGAACGGTTTAGGCGAGGCTGTTCTTGTTTCGAAGTGCATAAACACTTAAGCAAATGCCTCCAATAACCAGCAATGTCGAAATCATTTCGGCTTGCGTAAACGGTGGCAAACCAAGAACATGGTATTTTGAGTTTACCCGAATAAGCTCGATAAAGAAACGCTCAACACCGTTCAATATCATGTAAATTCCGAACATTAATCCGGGTGCCTTTATTTTATCTCTTATGCTCCAAAGAAACGCAAATAGAATTAAGCATATAATTACTTCGTATATTGGTGTCGGGTAAACGCCCTGAGCAAGTTCGTTACAGAATTTACCTGTGCAACCTGGAATCGGAATACCTTCGCCGACAACATTGTTGGGGTATTTGTAAGACCAAAGCCAATCTGGCAACCACGAAAACGGTTTAGGATTTGGATTAACAATTCCCCAATCACCATCACCTGAAAGATGACACCCAATGCGACCAACTGCATAAGCAAGCATCATACCTGGTCCGCCAACATCAAGCATATGCAAGGGCTTGATTCCATGCTTTTTGGCAATGAATAATACAGCTGCGCCCCCACAAATTAATCCTCCATAAAAGGTGAAACCACCTGCAGATAATATTCTTTCGATTGGGTGTTGGATGAAATCATCCCAATATTCCAGACCATCAAAAATTTTCGCCCCTAGAAAACCACAAACAGCTGCCCAAACTACAAGATTACTCATGATTTGGTAAGGGTGAACGGTTACCTCAACTTCTTTAGGTTTGGCAAGTTTAACCTTGTTCTTTTCCTTGTAATCCCAATAGGCAAATAGCCCGCCAAGTGCTAAGCCACCAATTACATTTCCTTTTAGAGAAAGTAAAACCACTTCGATATTATCGGCAGCCAGCTGATAATTAGTAATTAAGTAGAGTAGTTTATAACCGATGATAAAGCCGAATAAGCCATTTAAAATCAAATCACCCGTGCTCGCTGGCAAACCAAGCGTTACTTTTTTCTTAAAAGAATGAAGTATACCTAGCGCTTCCTTGCGTTTTAACTCCTGAGAAAAAGCCCAGTAACCCGCAACAAACGCCAGGGCGACAAATAAGCCGAACGTTTTAAATGGAAGTGGCAAATTGATACCAAAAAGATATTCTAAGAAGTGCGAAACGGTAGGAAACATACAAATATTTTGAAGCGAAGATAGTAAAGAAAGCGTAAAGCTGAAAGGTTAAAGAAATCAGCAATTTTGAGAGCAGAAAACGTCGCTACAACCTTAATGCGAGAACTTTTTCTTAATGGTGCGCATAAACATTTTCCAACTCTGCTACCTCAACTTCGCCATCCGCGGTGAGTTCCAAGAGCTTAACCGCTTTTAATTCGTTTACCATTACCGGATCATACTTGGCCCGAACTTTTACGTAATTTTTGGTAAAGCCATGCATGTAACCCATTTTTTGGTCTGCTTCAAATAAAACTTCAGCCTCGTTTCCAATTTGGGATTGGTAGAAAGCCCTGCGTTTCTTGTCAGACAGGATATGAAGCATTTTACTACGCTCGTTGCGTTCACTGCCGGCAACAACGCCTTTCATTTCCGCGGCAGCGGTTAGTTCGCGTTCAGAGTAAGTGAATACGTGTAAATAAGATATATCCAGTTGATTTAAAAACTGGTAGGTATCAAGAAAATCTTCTTTTGTTTCTCCGGGGAAGCCGACAATAACATCGACACCAATGCAACAGTTTGGCATTACTTCTTTAATCTTCGCCACACGCTCTACATACAAATCTCGGCGGTAACGACGACGCATTAAACCCAAAATCTTATCAGAGCCCGATTGTAGCGGAATGTGGAAGTGTGGAACAAATCTTTTCGAAGTTGATACAAACTGTATAATTTCGTTGCTTAAAAGGTTGGGCTCAATGGAAGAAATCCTGATCCTTTCTATTCCCTCTACATCATCAAGCGCCTTAACTAAATCAAAAAACTTATCCTCCCGCTGACCATTACGGATGCCGAAATCACCAAGATTTACACCGGTTAAAACAATTTCTTTAACATCGCTCCCGGCTATCATTCTAGCACGGCTTACTACATTTTCAATGGTATCACTACGACTTGCACCGCGGGCCAAAGGAATTGTGCAGTAGGTACAAGGATAATCGCAACCATCCTGAACCTTTAAAAATGTACGGGTTCTATCACCTATTGAGTAAGAAGCTATAAAATTGTGGTTAACCTTTTCTATGTTCTGTTGATGAACAACCGCCTTAGGATTTTTTGTCAAATCAGAAATGTATTCTACAATCCTGAATTTTTCTGCAGCCCCTAAAACCATATCAACACCTTCAATTTCGGCTATTTCCTGAGGTTTCAGCTGAGCATAACAGCCCACAATTGTTACATAGGCATTTGGCGAATGCTTTAAAGCTTCTTTAACAACCTTGCGGCATTTCTTATCAGCATGATCGGTAACCGAGCACGTGTTAATCACATACACATCAGCAGCGTCCTGAAACTCAACAACTGCATAACCTGCATCGGTAAATAACCGACCAATAGTTGATGTTTCGGAGAAATTTAATTTGCAACCTAATGTATAAAACGCGACCTTTTTCATTTAGCCAGCAAAGATACAATTTTGAAGCAAGATTGGAGATTTAGCATTTTAGTTTGCGTTAACCTTACAGTTAGATAACAAATTCAGACTATTGCTCCTGCCAACGATAACTCGTTTGCTCAAAACCTGCTAAATCTAAAACCCTGTTTACTACGGTTTCTGCTACTTCTTCAATGGTTTTTGGGAGACTATAAAAGGAAGGATTTGCAGGACAGATAATACCGCCAGCCTCTGTTACGGCTTTCATATTGTTAATGTGTATCAAACTGAAAGGCGTATCCCGGACAACAGCAATCAGTTTTCTTCGCTCTTTTAATACAACATCTGCCGCTCTGGAGATTAAATCGTTTGAAATTCCGTGGGCTATTCTACCGAGGGTACCCATAGAGCATGGCAAGATAATCATCGTATCGTACTTTGCGGAGCCAGATGCAAAAGGTGCATTGAAATCGTTCTTATTGTAAAAAGTAAAATCAAAATTTTCGTAGTCGTGGTTGCCCAATTCAAACTGCCATACAGCTTTCGCGTTATCACTCATTACCACACCAACCGCCGCAATCTGCGCTTTCAAAGCCATCAGCTTATCAAATAAAACTTTAGCATAAACGGAACCACTTGCGCCGGTAACAGCAACTACGATTTTTTTCTTATTCATTATACAAACAAAAATACGGTTAATTAACGATAGAAAATAAAAAAGGGCCGAATACAAGTATTCGACCCTACATCTACCTATGAAAAACATACCCTCGAAAGGGTAAGAACAAATATATATATTTTTTTAAAAAAAGATGATAGTTGAATGGTAAATTACATTAATCACTAAATAATATTCGCAAAAAAAACACAACTAACTGTTTGCCAAATGATTAAATTGTGAATTTTTTAAAACTTTTTTTAAATTAAAGTGTGCAAATAACACTAAGGTGCATTAATCGTTCTGTTATACAACCTCCAGGCGCTCTTTTGCTCCTCTATTTGAGTATTAGCCGTCAGAATTGTATTTAAGTTGCTGGGATCGAATTCAATAATCATAAAAAAGCCCCAACATATGTTGAGGCTTAAATCGATTAATGGCGCATTATTGTTTCGGTGTTGCCGATGCTGCCGGTGCTTTGCCGATTAGTTCCATAAACTGATCCAGTTTCGGCGTAATGATAATTTGGGTACGTCTGTTTTTAGATTTTCCAGCCGGTGTGCTGTTGTCTGCCACCGGGTTAAATTCGCCCCTACCGCCGGCAGTTAATCTTTTCGGATCTACAGCATATTTTGTTTGTAAAACCTGAACCACTGAAGATGCCCTTAAAGCACTTAAATCCCAGTTGTTTCTGATGTTTGCTTGCGCTATTGGAACGTTGTCCGTGTTACCCTCAATCAATACATCATAGGTATCATAATCTTTAATGATTTTAGCAATTTTGCTCAAGGTTTCACCAGCCTTGTCTGATACTTCATAACTTCCAGACTTGTAAAGCATGTTATCTGCAAGCGAAATATAGACTACGCCTTTTAAAACCTGTACGTCAACATCGCCTAACTCTTCTCTGCTCAAAGAGCGTGTTAAGTTGTTTGTTAACACCATATTAAGCGAATCGCTTTTGTTTTTGGCATTAATTAATTGCTTGATATATTTGTTTGAGCTGTTAATCTCGTCAACCAATTTTGAAATGTTAACATTGCCCTGGTTACTGGAGCTTAAGCATTTGTTCAGTGCATCTTGCAGTGCAGCAGTGTTTGCCTTCTCTGAGGCGATTTGCTCTTCCAGACTTTTTACCCTGCTGTTTGCTCCGGTAAGTTCGCGTTGGCTATCCTGGTATTTATTACTGAGCTCCTGATTTCGCTCGCGAAGCTTATCAAAAGTAGATTGAAGTTCTGTGTATTTCTTATTGCTAACACATCCTGAAACTAACAGAACAGATAAAAAAACTAAAGGGATTGATTTGTAAATTTTCATAACTTATTATTTTAATTATAAATTTTCGCTTTTCAACATGCAACAACCGATCCTTTTTAAAAATCGACATTAAAAATTAAGTTCTATTAACTTTTAATCAGCGTTTTAGTCAGGTTTAAATCCACCATAATTTTTACAAAGCTAAGGCAGCAGAATCTCAAAGATTTTTTTTTATATTCGATGACTAACAAACGAACATGATTAACAACAAAACCATCACAATGGCTATGCTTGCAGGCGTAGTGCTGCTCTTAAGTGCATTTATGCCTAAACAGCAGGAGGCTTTTAAGGCTAAAAATCTTAAGGTTTTACCGAAAAATATCAGCAAAGAAGATTTAGATAAAGTAATGGATGGCTTTAAAGCTTCTTTAGGCGTACGCTGTAATTATTGTCATGCTGCGATGAAAGACAACCCCCGTAAAATGGATTTCCCAAGTGATGACAATGTAAAGAAAGAGGTTGCTCGGGAAATGATGAAAATGACTGCAAAAATAAACAAAAAGTATTTTCAACACGAGATGAAAGATGGAAAAGGCCTGGTAGAGATTTCATGCACCACCTGCCACAACGGTAAGTCTGAGCCAGTATTGAAATCAGACGCTGCAGGCAAATAAAAATCAATGATACATCATTTATCAAAGCCTAATCTTGCTGATTAGGCTTTTTTTTACGCAAAAATGCGTTACAAATTAAGAGTTGCCTTTGGTTTCAATTTTTAATTGTATTATTTTGCAAAAAAAATTAAAACTAGAGCAAAATTTTCTTGTTCAAGAATAAAAAATACGATACGTTACCTGAATTATAACATTAATTTTTATGACTAAACTTTTCATCGGTGGTTTGGCCGACAATATTCAGGAAATGGACTTAGCAATTTTGGTAAGTTTACACGGAGAGATTGACACCATTAAGGTTGTTAGAGACAGGGCAACGGGTAAATGTAAAGGTTATGCTTTTTTAGAAATTCCTAAAATTACCGATGCTAAAAACATCATTTCGATGCTAAATGGTGAAACGTTTAAAGGAAATACCTTAACGATAAAAATATCGGAGGAAGGAGCACCAAAACCTGCACCCCGATTCAACAAATTTGCCACGAAAAAATTTTCCAAATAAGGCTGAAAACCTCTTGAATTGCTCACACCGATTAGACGTGTCTTCATTAGAAATTTTGAAAAAGCTTATCAGCAATAACCCGCAAGTAACCAGGCATCGTTAGAAAGGTTGATTAAAGCTTTGTGTGGAGCAGGCATGACTTATCGGCAACCAACAATTTACCTGAAGTCTTTTTTATCGTTTTATTGCAGAATACCAGTTTATTGGATGTGAACGTAAACTAACGCCATCACTTTCGACATGGTATAGTATTATCGGTCGCGTAAAGTCGACTAATCTTTCAACCTGTCTTGATAAACTGCTCAAAAAATCAAGACTTGAAATCCCTTCTTTTAGATGGACATAAATTACACTGGCAGTTTTAAATTCAAATCGCTCAATTTTTCCAGGCCACTCAGCTTTAATTTTATTTAAAAAAGCGGTGATTTTTCTTTCATCTTTTGAGGAATCCATAAGCTAGGGTTTTGATAACTCAAATTAATAAATTATTTCAGCAGAGAATAACCTGTAACAGAGACAATACACAAATTACCGAGGCTATCCGTTTTCAATTTCTATCCAAACCGGCCCGTGGTCGCTGGATTTTTCCCAGCCCCGTACATTTCTATCAACTCCACCTGCCTTTAATCTATCCTTTAAAAGCGGACTTAAAAGAAAATGGTCGATCCGGAGGCCCGCATTACGCCCATAAGCGTTGCGGAAATAATCCCAAAAGGTATAAATTACTTCATCTGGATATAACTTTCTGATGGCATCTGTCCAGCCCTGGGCAATTAAGTTATGGAACGCGGCCCGCACCTCTGGTCTGAATAATGCATCGTTTACCCAACGCTCCGGTTTATACACGTCTAACTCTGTTGGCATTACGTTGTAATCCCCACATAAATCAACCGGCAAATTATAATCCAACAACTTAGCAGCGTGTTGTGTCAATCGCTCAAACCAGGCGAGTTTATAGTCTAACTTTGCTCCGGGCGCCGGATTTCCGTTTGGGAGGTAAAGGCAACCGATTACAATATCATCAATCATAGCTTCGATATAGCGGCTGTGTAAGTCCTCATCATCACTGGGCAAACCCCTTCTCAGTTCTTTAATTTCTTTGCCTTTTGCCAAAATAGCAACTCCGTTCCAGCTTTTTTGCCCATGCCAAATGGCGTTATAGCCAGCGTTGTTTATGGCTTCAATTGGAAATTTTTCATCTGGCGCTTTAAGCTCCTGTAAGCAAACCACATCTGGCTTGCACTCTTCGAGCCAGCGAAGTAAAACCGGAAGCCTTCCATTCACACCGTTTACGTTATAAGTCGCTATCTTCATATCATTCTTTGTAAGTTAATATAATGCTAATCAAACGAAAAAGTTTGCACGCTCAAGCTTTGTTGTTTATTTGAGAACATCCAAATTTTCCCGAAGCTAAAAACGATTGCATTGTAATCAAAAATATAACGAGCGCATCAATTTCTGTTATAATATATCAATTTTTCAGATACCTAATTTCGAACAGATATTTACCAGATTTGATATTTAAGTTGTTGGCAACTTTTTTTCCATCCAAAAAAACTTCAGCATCTGTTGTAACCGGGATTTGAACATTTGCTGTTGAGTTTGCAGGTACGATCACATTGTATTTAATACCTTTTGGTGCTCTTTTCCAGGAAGATAGAATCAATCCGTATGGCCCTTCGTGCGAGGCTTCGAAATGGTCAAGTCCTTCAACAAAATGTGGCGTCAGCAAAATATTTTTAAATCCTGGCTGTTTTTCATCAACTTTGATGCCTCCAATTCCTTTAAAAAACCACCCACCGATTTCTCCAAACATCATATGGTTGTCGGAGATGTCTCTGGTTGCCTGCATATCCCAGTTTTCGTGAAGGGTTGTAGCACCATTTTTTATCCACCAACCCCAACCAGGATAAGTATCCTGCGATGCAAGTTTGTAAGCTACATCGCTGTGCCCGTTATCACTCAGGGCATTTAAGACGGCCTTCGCACCCAATACCCCAACATCTATATGCATCCCGTCGGCTTTTACACGAGCCGCCAAATTATTTGCAACCAACTGCCTTGAGGCCTCGGGCACTATATTCCACTGCAAAGCCATCGAAAGTTCTGTTTGTACACCTTTACCATAAATGCCGGTTTTACTGTCGAAAAACTTTTCGTTAATGGCATTTCTAATCTTAGCAGCCAAGGCGCTGTATTGTAAATAATCATTTTGATTACCAAATAACTTTGCAGCTTTGGCGAGTATATCTGCATCAACATAAAAGTAAACTGACGATGTGTATTCCAAATCGGAAGTGGATTTGACAGGTACCCAATCTCCCCTGCCAAAAGTTGTTAAATAACCTTTACTCGTCCCTTCAACGTAATTTACATAGCTTTTTATGCTTTGATAATTATCGGAGAGCAACTTGCTATCGCCGTAAAACATATAAATATTCCATGGAATAATGGCTATCGTACTGGTCCAATCGGTGCCATTTGCTGTGCCATAACCCCAACCACCTGTAGGAATAATGTCTGGAAGTACACCGTTTGGTTGCTGTTCATCACGATGGTCGGCCATCCATTTTTCGTATACCGTTATGCCATCAAAATTATACAAACCGGTTTCAATTGCAAAATGTCCGTCACCTGTCCACCCATTTTTTTCTCTCTGCGGACAATCAGTAGGAAAACCATAAAGGTTAGATAAGTAAGAGTTGTTAGTTGCCCACCAAAGCTTATCAATTAACTCATTTGATGAGGAAATTTTCCCAACAGCCGGCACATCGCTGTGCATAAAATAACCAACAAGGCTTTTCTCATTCAACGATATCGGACTGGAGCTTGTTACCTCGACATACTGAAAACCTTTATAGTTAAACAAAGGCATAAATTCGTCCTCGCCATCGCCACCCAAAATAAAAATATCAGTTTGAAATGGGTCAGATTTATCTTTTGGCCGGTGGTATACGTCGATGTTAGATAAATCGGTGTGGCCATCCGGGTATAAGCGCTCGGCATGTCGCAGTCTTATTACCGTTCCTTTTTCACCTTTCACCTTTAATCTGCTCACGCCGGCAATGTTTCTCCCGAGGTCAAAAACGTAAGAAGTATCTGCAAATTGGCGCAGCTTTTTCACACTGATTTCTTCAACATTTCGTATTGGATGCATCAGTTGAGATACAATATTTTTTGATGGTGTAGCCCTCAATGTTACCACACGCCACTTGGAATCATCAAAGTTGATGGTATTCCATCCCTTTTGTTCTAAACGGGCATCATAGTGCTCGGCTGTGTAAATGCTATTGGAAATAATGGGGCTCAAACTTGTTTTCCAGTCTGCGCCCGTCTTAACGGTTTCTACTGTCCCATCCGTATAGGTAATTCTTAAATCGAGGCAAAAGGTTGGCCTGGCCCGCCACGGCGCTTTATCAAAGTTCCAAACAGCAAGCGATTGATGATTATACCAGCCATTACCAAGAAGCACACCAACTGCATTGTCGCCCTGCCTTAAATCTGTAGTTACATCATAAGTTACATAAAGGTTTCTTCTATCAAACCGGGTATACATTGGGTCGAGCCGGTGGTTACCAACCTTTTTGCCGTTCAAATAAAGTTCATACAAACCTGCAGCAGCAACATAAGCCCTTGCAGACTTGATAACCTTTGCCGGTTTAAAAACTTTCCTGAAATATGGCGCAGGCATAATATTGATGTCATTTCTGTCGCTAATCCAGGTGCCTCTCCAGTTTTGCATACCCATCATACCTGTTTCGAAACTTGAAATTGACTTTTTTAACGGCTTCGAATCTTTGTCCCAAAGTTCCAGCTGCCAGTAATATTTTGTAAAAGGTTTAAGCGTTGCTCCGTCATAAGTCACCAAAGCAATTGTTGAAGATTTTTTACCAGAATCCCATATAATACCAGCTTTGTTTATAAGCTGAACCGAATCAGTACCCACAACGATTCGATAAGCTTTTTGCATTGCACCATCTCTGCCATCCGACATCTGCCACGAAAGCCTTGGATGAGGGTTGTCGACACCAATCGGTCTAAGCAAGTATTCACATTTCAGCGCCTGGGGCTCTGCCGAGAATACTAGTTGAGCAGCACTAAAAACAAAAATCAGCGTTGCGATGAATAATTTTGGCTTCAGAATAGACATGGTTGAGAAAGGCAGCAATTAAAAAGTAAAACGTTTAACTAAAGGCTGAATTTATGCTATTATTTTTAAGACACAGAAATAATTTAAGAATTATTTAGAATTGTTCGTTCGGAAGCAGTTAGCTGGTGAACAAAAATGAATTCTGTTACAATCTAATCTTCCTTTCGGAATCTCCAGATTTAAGTTGAAACTAATCTGAGCAGAATATTTTTAATGAAAATGAGTTTTATACGAATGTCTGAGCACTTCAACATCGGATTTAGACGGCAAACTTGCGCAGCTGCGAATTAAGCAGAAAGAACGGAATGTACTGAGAAGTCAAATACTGGTATCGGTTTCGCTTTTTAATTCGGATTCAATTTTTTCAATTAGCGCCTGTTTGGCTTTGTTATAGGTTGATAGTTGTGAGAAATCTTTCATAATTTCAGAGATTTCATCGCCAGCTTCATTCGAAGAAATCTTTTTAAAATCAGCTGCTGCTTTGTAAGCATCCATATCACCAAAACCTCTCAGATGCTTAACTCTTGTGAGAAAGGTTTTAAGATCAGTTTTACGTTTTTCCATTGACGAACACAAAATTATAATTCTCACTCATTAATCATACAAAAATTAAAACAATTTTGTTAACATCTCTTGATTATTAACAATCTCAATAAATTCAGGATTAGCAGCTTGAATCGAAAGTTGACTTTAAGGCACCTTCTGTTCAATAATGCACACCTCTACATTTTTAAATATCGAAATCTTTTTTAACTTTGTATCTCAAAGTGCTTTTAAAATATCTTTTATTTTAAACTTGGCCTATTTACGTAATGTTTGTCGCAAAGGTTTTTAGAGTCGTCATTATGCTCAAAGTTTGTGGATGGAATTATGGATTTTGTAGATAAACAATCGATAGTAAGGAAAATTTGGGGCGATGCAGATGTGGTACTTTTCATTTTCGCCGGGGCCGCCGCAGAATTTAGTCTTAATAAGGCCGTAGATTGGCTTTACTTTACCGGCAAGCTTCCGAAAGACCCGCTTGGACGACTCTTTTCAACGGTTACCTACGCACAAAAAATCGTTTTTTCGGAATTGTCGGCTGCAAATTCAGCGATAGATCAAATTGTTTCTATCCATAAAAATGTTGAAAAATCCAGGCAAAGCCAAATTCCTGACTGGGCTTACCGGGACGTCTTATTCATGCTGATATATTACTCCATCCAATCATTCCAAGCATTAGAAAGGAAACTTACCTTAACTGAAAAGGAAGAAGTTTTCCTGACGTTTTTAGCGGTGGGTGAGCGAATGCAAATAAGTGGCCTGCCTAAAAATTTTGAGCAGTGGGAAATTATGCACAACAAGCAACTCGATGAGGATTTAATCTATAGTAAATTCTCAGCGGATCTTTTTGTACAGTACCGGAAAAATTTAGGTTTGTTCAGATTTTCGCTTTTGAAAAGAATTCAAGGGCTTATTGCGCCACAACATGTTAAACAACTGTTGAAGTTGGGGAATGGAAAATCTATTGTTCCAATTCTATTGGTTTACAAAGCTTTCAAAGCTTTAAAGCTACACCGCTTTGTGAGGAATATGTTGCTCCCAGCCCAATACAAGAGCGAAATATTAAATTTGGAAATGATTGATAAAACCATAAACCTACCTGGCTAACAAAAGCAAACTGGAGAAATTTTATTTAATTTCGCAGCATGACGAGAGAAGAAATTTCGCAGCTTGAGGATTTTTTTGCCAATGCACCGAAACAGGCGACGCCGATTTATTTAAACGAAGCCACGGTAATTGAAAATTACGATCATTTTCTTGAAAGCCACTTCACGCCACTGAGGCTGAATCCGGAGAGCCGCGTGAACCAACCATTAATATGGCGGTTAAAAGCTTTGAAACTGATTGTTGAGGCTAATTTGTAATTTAAGCTGGCTGATTAAAGCAAACTGGTTTTACTTCGTTCGGCTTCGAAAAAAGAGTCGATTAAAAGATTTTGTTTATTCTGTGATGCAGCAACTGCCAAACGGTCGCATCGTTCATTTTCGGGGTGATCGTTATGGCCCTTTATCCAAACAAATTTAACTTTATGTAACTTATAAAGTTCGAGAAACCTTAACCATAAATCCTTGTTTTTTTTATCCTTAAACTGCTTTGTAACCCACCCGAAGACCCATTTTTTTTCAACAGCATCTACCACGTATTTGGAATCTGAATAGATTGTAACCTCTTGGTTTAAACTTTTGAGCGCCTCCAAACCTTTAATAACCGCAAGCAACTCCATCCTGTTATTTGTTGTCATCCTAAAACCACCACTTAACTCTTTGTAGTGTTTCCCCGACCTTAAAATTGTGCCGAAGCCACCCGGACCGGGATTTCCGCTTGCTGCGCCGTCTGTATAAATTTCAATCATAAACGATGTAAAGTTATGTTTTTAGGTTTAAACTAAACAGCAGCAAAACCTTTTTTAGAAAATCTCGAAATTCAAATAATTGAATCATAGCCGTTTAAAACGAGATTCCCCCATTTTTAAAAAAATATTTGCAAGAAATATTAAAAGTCGTACTTTTGTGACACTAAAAAACACGGTGGTTGTAGCTCAGTTGGTTAGAGTATTGGTTTGTGGTGCCGAGGGTCGTGGGTTCGAGCCCCATCAGCCACCCCCAAGTTTTAAAGCAGTTCTTTTCAAGAACTGCTTTTTTGTTTTTCAAGCATTCTGCCGTAAATCTTCTGCATCGCTCCTTGCCAGCTGAATATTAGTTAAATCATCACTGTACCCCAAAACAAAAACAATAATAAGTCACCAAATGGTGATAAATTCAAGATGTTTTTCTAATCTGCTCGGATGAAACTTTTAAACCTCTCCGAGTACGATCAGCCTTGTTATCAGCAGAAATTATTGCAATCCAAACAGATAAAAAAGTATTTAGTGCTGAAATCGAAGTCTAATCCAATTGAGGACAACAAGTAGAATTAAGATACCCAGGATATAAAGTTCAACTTTATTTACCACATGGGTTCCATATTTTTTAACGCAAAGCCTGTCGATAATTAGGAAAAGAACAGCCACAGGAACCCAAAGCAGATTTACCCAGCCCTGTAGTCTTTGGTCCATTCCGCTACTGTTTATCAAAATAATGGAAGAAATAACAATTGCTAACATCGATATCAGGCTGAGTACTAAAATAATGGTCACTTGTTTTGATTGAAGCATTTTATAAACAGATAGTTACGAAGCTTAGGTTCAGTAGATGCTACCATCACCGGGTTCGAAAAAAATTTATCACTATTTAGTGATTTAACTCAAATATAACATTTGTAGTTTACCAGGTGTGATATGAAAACCAGTAAATTTGATCATGCATTTTACAGGCCCTATGTAAAGTTTAATGGAATGAAAACTGGTTGAAGGCAATGTCAGAAATAAAGACAAAAGCAAAGAAAAGTTTCTGGCTGCTGTTGGAATAATCATAGAAACGGAAGGTTTTGCTGCCTTAGAAGTTAATAACATTGCCGTAGTTGCTGGGCTGGATAAAAAACTGCTAAGTTCCGGCATTTATTACCTGGATATTTATGCCACAACCAATGAAAATACGTTTTGTGAGTTAGATTTTAATAGTAAAGCGGGAAGAGCGGTAAATGAAGAAGGCTTGTCTTTTCTTGTTGACATGAGCTATAAACTCTTATAATCATTGGGGCATTTACTACCGTTAACAGAAACAGTAAGTAACTGCCCGATATGCCTTTTGAAGATCGATTCGTTGAATGGCCTCCGCCCCGATCACAGGCAGAAACTAAATTGAATGAATTTATCATAGATCAAGATTGATTAATTGTATCCACATTATCTTCGCTTAAGAAAAAAAACTCTCTATACAAATTTATCACCTTTAAACACTTAAACTATGAGTACTTTAAAATTAAAAGACGGAACGGAAATTTTTTACAAAGACCAAGGTGAAGGACCAACCTTGATGTTTCACCACGGATGGCCGCTATCATCAGATGACTGGGATGCGCAGGTTATTTTTTTCTTACAAAAAGGGTTTAGGGTTATAACTCACGACAGAAGAGGTCATGGCCGTTCGAGTCAGAATATTTACGGACACAATATTGAAACTTATGCAGCTGATGCCGCTGAGTTGGTTGAGCACCTGGATTTACAAGACGTTGTTCACATTGGCCATTCGACAGGTGGCGGCGAAGTTATCAGATATGTGAACAAATATGCCAATGGAAGGGCTAAAAAAGCGGTGCTGATTAGTGCAGTGCCGCCGATTATGGTGCAAAGTGACAGCAATCCTGATGGCGTACCCATCTCTGTTTTCGATGGTATAAGAGAGCAGACATTAAACAACAGACAGCAATTTTATATAGATTTGACGATTCCATTTTATGGCTATAACAGGCCAGGCGCCGATATTAAAGAAGGCGTACAACATAACTGGTGGCGCCAGGGAATGATGGGTGGTATTGTTGCGCATTACGATGGGATAAAAGCCTTTTCTGAAACAGATTTTAGAGAAGATTTACAGGCTGTTGATATTCCTGTTCTGGTTTTGCATGGTGAAGACGACCAGATTGTTCCTTATCAAAATGCCGGTGTAAAATCTGCAAAACTGTTAAAAAACGGAAAATTGATTACTTACCCTGGTTTTCCTCATGGAATGCCAACCACTGAAGCGGCAACAATTAATAAAGATATTCTTGAATTTATTCAGGCTTAACTGACGTTTTTGTGCCGATATTTAAAAAAGAAAAAGGGTTCGCTTCGAAAGATACGAACCCTTTTTTCCGATCTAAAATCATGTTATGTTATAAGGTTGTACTGATTTGGCCAGCCCCCAGGCTAATCTAATCCACCAACAATATTTAAGTTTCCGAGTTGTTCCTCCACATTTACGCTCATTGAATTTACTCTATCAGTGTGCATTGACATAAGTTCTTCTGCTTTTTCAACCATTTTTTTCGACCCTATAAAAATTGGAACCCGTTGATGTAACTCAGTTGGATTGATGTCCAAAATTCGATCGAAGCCAGTTGATGCTTTACCACCGGCCTGCTCAATAATTAAGGCCATTGGGTTGCATTCGTACAAGAGCCTGAGTTTACCGTTTGGCGAACGCGATGTTGTTGGGTAAATATATATACCACCCTTTATCAAATTCCGGTGGATATCGCCAACCATAGACCCAATATATCTCGAAGTATATGGCCGTTTTGTGGCATCGTCTTCCACCTGGCAATATTTAATGTATTTCTTCACCCCATCAGGAAAATGCACGTAATTTCCTTCATTAATGGAATACATATAACCAACCTCCGGCATTTTCATTTCCGGGTGCGAAAGGCAAAATTCTCCGATAGATGGATCCAAGGTAAAGCCATTAACGCCTTTACCGGTTGTGTATACCAGCATTGTAGAGGAACCATAAATGATGTAGCCCGCCGCAACCTGTTGTGTGCCTTTTTGCAACACATCTTCTAAACTTGCCTTTCCTTCTACAGATTTTCTTCGGTAAATAGAGAATATCGTACCCACAGCAACGTTTACATCAGTATTAGAGGAGCCATCGAGCGGGTCGATACATACAATGTATTTTGCGTTCTGCGATACAGGCGATTCGATATGAATTATGTCATCTTCTTCTTCCGTGGCAACGATGCAACACTCACCACCACTTGTTAACGCGGCAATAAACTGTTCATTTGCATAAACATCGAGTTTTTTCTGTTCTTCACCCTGAATATTTGTGGTACCAACATCACCAAGAATGTCAACCAAACCTGCTTTGTTAACCTCTCGATTTACAATTTTTGCGGCTATCGCGATATCACGCAGCAGTCTCGAAAGCTCGCCCTTTGCATATGGAAAATCTGCTTGTTTTTCTATAATAAATTGTCCTAATGTTTTTACGCCAAAAGTCATACTTAGTGTATTTTTTACATTATCTACCCGATAACTCTATTACCTCTAATGTATGAATATTTTCGTCAGTTATGCAAAAACGAATTAAGGTTCTAACCTTGTGCCATCCGTGTTTACCGGCAGCACCAGGGTTTATATGCAGTAATTTTAAGTTTTCATCAAACATGACTTTCAAAATATGCGAGTGTCCTGTTATGAATAATTTAGGCGGCTTAGTGTAAATATCTGGTTTTACCAAAGCTGAATACTTTCCCGGGTAGCCCCCAATGTGAGTCATCAAAACATCCACTTGCTCGGAGATAAATCGATTTTGTTCCGGAAAGTCACTCCTTATGGCTATATCATCTATATTTCCGAACACTCCACGAAGCGGTTTAAAGGCTGCTAAAGGTGCCGCTACATTGGGACCAAAATCTCCCGCATGCCAAATCTCATCACAACTTTCGAAATGTTTAAAAACACTTTCATCAAGAAAGCCATGCGTGTCAGAAATTAAACCTATTTTTTTCATTACAATTGATAAATTTTAACTTACAGGTTATTCATTTGCCGTAAAATTAGCTTTTAGATCACCCTTTGCAAGCAATAAGAAAAAATTAAAATTTCGTTCAGATTCTCCTTCAGCACAGAAAATTTATTGTATGATATTATCATTCCAACTTTAGGAAAAAATCGCTTAGTAACAAGTTATAATCTTTAGTGTGGCATTTAAAAGACTCATAAATATAAAAGTGTCTTTCTATCAGATCTAACTTTTGCTTGCCCAGCGAAAGCATTACTCTAAATGGGGGCTTGCTTTCGTCTGAATGAATGTAAACCCTTTCGGATAAAATCAATCCAATGTCTAATCCCATTTGCACAACCTTTTCTGCCTGCGCTAGCGGGAGAATTAACCACAAGCTTCCTGTTTTCGCCAATATCGACGCTGATTTACTAATCAATGTGCTGAAAAAGCTGTTGCTTGTGTGCCGGGCAATCCCCTTCCGGTCTTCCCCACTCCGCAAATCGTTTACAAAGAACGGCGGGTTAGAAACGATTAGGTCGAAAATTTTATCCGTTTGAAAATCTTCAAAAGCCGTGTTGTGAACGGTAATTTTACTGGCAAACTTCGAATTTCTGGCATTACCTGCGGCAGCTTCACTGGCCTGAAAATCAATTTCCACGGCATCAATTTCTGCTTCATTAAACCGTTGCGCAAGCATAAGGGCAATTACACCTGTACCTGTTCCGATGTCTAAAATATGCTTAGGCTGTTTGTTTGTGGCCGTAGCAGCGAGCAGCACACCGTCAGTATTAATCTTCATTGCACAACCAGCCTGGTTCACATCAAACTGTTTGAACTTAAATATCAGCTTGTCGTTACTCATTTATAAGGTCTAGTAAAAAAAAGTTTCTCCACATTACACATTGGAATTAAAACACTGACAAACAGATACTTAAAAAAACGTTAGCTATCGCTATAAAGGCTGTTAATAACTTTAACAAACGTTTGTTTTAAAAAAAGCTGTACATGCCCTATGTTTGTTAAAGCAATTTGAATGAACCGCGTTTATACCGGACTTTGAGTTGTTAAAACAAACCATACTCGATCGGTATCCAAGTAGCCAACAACCAAATTGTTGGCTATTTTGTTTAGCTCATTTTTCGTAAAGTTCCAATGGTAAGCCATCAGGATCCGTAAAAAATGTAAACCTCTTGCCTGTAATTTCGTCGACCCTAATGGCTTCGGTTTCAACACCTTCTTCGTTGAGATTTTGAATTTCCAGTTCGATATCATCCACCTCAAAAGCGAGGTGACGCAATCCTCTTGCCTCCGGTTGAGAAGGCCTTGCCGGTGGATTTTCGAAAGAAAAAAGTTCAATTTGATACAAATCATTTATGGCTAAATCTAACTTGTACGATTTCCGCTCGGAGCGGTAAATTTCATTCAATATTTTAAATCGTAATTTGTTAACATAAAACGCTTTAGATTTCTCGTAATCGGAACAAATAATTGCGATGTGATGGATGCGGTTAAACATTAATTAGTGATTTTATTGGTGATTAACGGTTCTAATATGGCAAAGTTGCATAAAATAGCCAAGGTTTTACGCCTGAAATCCGTCATTTAAAATTTCGCTACTCGGTTCCGGCACCAGGAAAAAATTACATTATCCTCTCAAAATTCTGCTTTTCAGTTACCCATTCCTTCACGCATTAAATTAAAAAAACCTAAATTTGCAACTTCAAAAAAAAAGCATGATTCATTTCTTCAAAAGTCAATCCGATGCGGTTTTTGTTTTACAAACAGACCAATCCCTATCAGCAAATGATACTACCAAGTTAGAATGGTTATTCGGCGGTGCCAAAATACAAAATGAAACTGCCCTGAGCGGTTTTTTTGTTGGTCCACGAGCTGCCATGATTACGCCCTGGAGTACTAATGCTGTAGAAATTACCCAAAACATGGACATCCATGGCATCATTCGAATTGAAGAATTTAAGAAAGTTACAGCAGATTTTTCAGATTACGACCCAATGCTTTCACAGAAGTATGATGGTTTAACCCAGGAAGTCTACACGATAAATATCAAACCAGAACCAATCCTGGAGATTTCGGACATTGCAGCTTATAACAAGCAGGAAGGCTTATCTTTAAGTGATGAAGAGGTTGATTATTTAAACGCCCTGGCAAACCGGCTAGAAAGACCTTTAACAGATTCAGAGGTTTTTGGTTTCTCTCAGGTAAATTCTGAACATTGCAGGCATAAAATTTTTAACGGCACCTTTGTAATCGATGGCGTAGAACAGCAAACTTCGCTGTTTAAGTTAATCAGGAAAACATCCGAGGCAAATCCGAACGATATCGTATCGGCCTATAAAGATAATGTTGCATTTATTAAAGGACCTGTAGTTCAGCAGTTTGCACCAAAACGTGCCGATGAGCCCGATTATTACGCAACAAGCGATTTTGAATCTGTTATTTCGCTCAAGGCAGAAACCCATAATTTCCCGACCACTGTAGAGCCTTTTAATGGCGCAGCAACAGGTTCGGGCGGCGAAATCAGAGATAGATTGGCTGGCGGACAAGGCTCTTTACCTCTAGCTGGAACTGCCGTTTATATGACGGCACTATCTCGCCTTGAAGAAGGACGTGAATGGGAAACGGGCGTTGAGGAAAGGAAATGGTTGTATCAAACGCCAATGGATATCCTCATTAAAGCATCAAACGGCGCTACAGACTTTGGAAATAAGTTCGGACAACCGCTTATTGCCGGTTCAGTTTTAACGTTTGAACATGAAGAAAACGATCGGAAACTAGGTTTCGACAAAGTGATTATGCTTGCCGGCGGTATAGGTTATGGCAAAGCAAGTCAGGCTAAAAAGCAAAAGCCGCAAGAAGGCGATAACATCGTGGTTCTTGGCGGCGAAAATTATAGGATTGGTATGGGCGGCGCCGCAGTTTCCTCTGCCGATACAGGCGAGCATGGCTCCGGAATTGAATTGAATGCAATTCAACGCTCTAACCCGGAGATGCAAAAGAGAGCGGCGAATGCGGTGCGGGGAATGGTAGAAAGCGATCATAATACCATCGTTTCTATTCACGATCATGGCGCTGGTGGCCATTTAAATTGCCTGTCAGAATTGGTTGAAGAAACAGGAGGCTTAATTGATCTCGATAAATTACCAGTGGGCGACCCTACCCTTTCTGCAAAAGAAATTATCGGAAACGAATCGCAGGAACGCATGGGATTGGTTATTGGTAATGAACATATCGAAACGCTACAAAAAATTGCAGATCGTGAACGCTCACCAATGTATACCGTTGGTAAGGTTACCGGCAACCACCGTTTTACTTTTCAATCTTCAACCAGCGGAATTAAACCGATGGATTTGGAACTGAAAGATATGTTCGGAAGTTCTCCAAAAGTAATTATGGAAGATAAAAAACTCGACAGAAAATACGAGGCTTTATCTTATCAAAAAGAAAAATTCGACGATTATTTACAACAGGTGCTACAACTGGAAGCAGTAGCATCAAAAGATTGGTTGACGAATAAAGTAGACCGTTGCGTGGGTGGCCGGGTTGCCAAACAACAAACCGCTGGTCCGCTGCAATTGCCATTAAACAACTGTGGCGTAATGGCTTTAGATTTTCAGGGTAAGGAAGGTATCGCTACTTCGGTTGGGCATGCACCGGTTTCAGCGCTGGTAGATCCTGCCGCCGGCAGTAGAATTGCCATCGCCGAATCGTTATCTAACATCGTTTGGGCACCACTTAAAGATGATTTGAAAAGTGTTTCACTCTCTGCAAACTGGATGTGGGCTTGCAAAAACGAGGGCGAAGATGCGAGATTATACGAAGCGGTTAAGGCTTGTTCTGATTTCGCCATCGATTTAGGAATAAATATCCCAACGGGAAAAGATTCTTTATCGATGAAGCAAAAATATAAAGATGGCGACGTAATTGCGCCTGGTACGGTAATAATTTCTGCCGGCGGCAACTGCGATGACATTACGAAAGTGGTAGAACCTGTGCTTCAAAAAGATGGAGGCTCAATCTATTACATCAACCTTTCTAACGATAATTATAAGTTAGGTGGCTCATCATTTGCACAGGTTTTGAAAAAAATAGGCTCAGA
>Ga0265798_10003884_pt1 | contig 20991 bp, 19 predicted proteins | sample P3T30metagenome_FD_192430 | JGI IMG/M metagenome (GOLD analysis project Ga0265798, IMG submission 192430) | Plant litter microbial communities from East Loma Ridge, Irvine, California - P3 T30 | ecosystem: Environmental > Terrestrial > Plant litter > Unclassified | place: USA: California... | reverse complement strand
ACGCTCATGCGGCGCTGCTCGCTGTCGCTCATTGCGCGCCACCCGCAACGCCGGCTCGGCAGGGTCTCGGGGCGGCAGCCCTGAGCAGGAGGGAAGGACCATGCAGCGAGTGTAACGAGTGGAAGGGTCCGGTGGACAGCTGCCGCTTCAGCGGCGGTTGTACATCCCCTACCCTGTCCACTACTGTCTTCCTCATACTTCAAGCGTGTTGCTCGTCCCTATGTACCATGTTGCCTCGCTCATATACACTGCCTGGATAATCAAGCGTTCCGCGCAAGAAGCCTGATCCTAGAGGAGCCATGCTGTGGTCGAACGAAGCCGTAGGGTAACCCGAGATGTCGTTGAGCAGGTGGGCACGATGCTGCGTGAACTTCCGCCAAAGGTCGAAGCGAATGCCCTTCATACCCGCGAAGCCGTAGCCGAGCTCAGGGCTGACATCCTGCAGGCGCGGGCCAACGGCTATTCACTGGCTGAGATCATCGAACACATGCGCGCGAACGGCCTCGCCGCCAGCGAGTCGACGCTCAAGGCAGGCATCCGTACACCTCGGACAATCAGGAAACCCGCCGGTCGCAAGGGTGCGTCCACGAAGCCATCCGCCTCCGCTCCCCCGTCACCGGATGCGCCAGCGTCAGCCGAACAGAAAACCAGCGCTCCGGCACGTGCCCTGACGCCAGCGGCATCACGGAGAAACGAGCGATGAAGCGCTTCATCCTCGTCATCACCGACAAGGGCGGCACCGGCAAATCCGTGTTCGCCCGCCTGCTCGCCGATCGCTACCGGCGCGATGACGTGAAGGCGTTGCTTGTCGATGCCGATGGAGAGGTGGGACAACTCTTCCAGCATTATGCCACGCTGGGGGCCGACGGCGAGCCGGTCGTCCAGCAACCGGGTGAAGGCGTTCTGACCGTCGGCTTCAACGCCGGCGAACGCGAGCGGGATCGTCTCCTCGAGATGCTCGACCATGATGCGGACCTGGTGCTGGTCGACATGCCTGCCGGATCGCTGAGCGAGCTGGCCGAACTCGACCACGCCAGCGGCTTCTTCGACGAACTCGGACGTGCCGGCTACCGGTCGACCTTCGTCAACGTCCTGTCTCCGTTCCGGGCCAGCACCCGCACCGTCCGCCAGATGATCGAGCTTGGCGGCGAGCGCGTTGATTATATCGCGGTGGTCAATCGCTGGTTCGGTGATGCCGAGGATTTCTACCTCTGGTTCGGTGACGGCGCCGAGGTCGCGCAAAGCAGCGGCCGAACCCTGCTGCAGGACCGTGGTGGCATCGAGATCGAGCTACCCCATCTTCAGGCGGGCGTCATGGTCGCGGTCGACGAGATGATGGCGCCGTTCACCGCCGCTGCCGCCGAGGGCGCGTCGCTCCGGCGTGCCCAGCGCTCGCGGCTGATCCGCTGGCTTCAGGAAGCTGATCGCCAGCTCGATCGTGCCGCTCCCCTGCTCGGGCTGGAGCCGGCCGTATGAGCCGGGAGGCCTTCAACCGGTTCCTGTCCAGTCTCGAGCCTGCCGAACGCGAACGGCTCCTGCTTGCAGCCGCCGACTTTGGCATGAAGCCCGAGGATCCCGAATGGATCCCGTTCGCCGCGGCCACCAGCACGCTCTACGCGATCGAGCAGGCGATCGGGGATGTCCGCAAGGCAAGCCTGGAAGCCGCCAATGACATCATCCGCACGACCTCCAACCGGCTCGATGTGCTCGGCAAGCAGGCCACGGACAAATTGGCTGCGAATGCCGCCGATTACAGCCGGCAGATGCTCGAGAAGGCAAACGCGGCGCTTGCGCAGACCCAGCTCACCCTCGCCAAGGACACTGTCAAGGCGGTGCATGACCATCTGGTGCAACTCGTCGACCCCAGGATCACCCAGTTGGAGACCGCCGGACGGGACTTCGATGCCCGGCGCAAGGATGCTGGCGACGCTCTTCAGGTTGCGGCCAGCCATGCGGTCATGCGCATCGACGCGATCGACAGCCGGTCATTGTGGCAGAACGTCGGCTACGCCGCGCTCGGGTCGGCCGTCACCGGCATGGTGTTCGTCCTTTTCCTCACATTCTTTTCGCCGGCAGCCTCGCCGGTCACGATCGATACCGACGATTTGGCCAGGCGCGTGGTTGCTGCGATACGGCAGCAGGCTCTCCCGGTCGCCGTAGATGGCCAACACCGCCATCGATCTTCGAGGTAGCGATATGACGAGCACATACCTTGCCGCATTCCCTCGCGCTATCGACGAAACCGAGCGCGCGCGCCGCCAACGCGAGGTTGATTTCGCGCGAGGATCGGTGCGCTACGAGGGCGGCATCCTGTCCGACGAGATCGAGCGCCTCAACGCAGGCTATGTCGCCGGGGAGATTGGCAGCGACGAGCTGACGACAGCCATTCTGGCCTCTGATACCGCCCGCACGTAGCATGTAACTAGCACTATCATCGTGCTGTTCTGGTTTGCCGGACGCTGGCTGACATGATTGGATGCCCGCCGGGTACCTTCCCACTTCCGGCCCTGCTCGAGGGCGTCACTGATCCAACGGGAATGCGTTCTTATCGCGATTGTACGGCATGGAACCGGTCGGACTAGCTTTCCTCCGCTTCACGCGTGGACCACAGGAAAGCTGTCAGATCGAATTTGCTAAAGGGTCGGCTTGGTATTTGCTTGGTGAGTTTTAGGGTATGCGCTCACCTTTTGCAGTATGTCGATCTCAATCGATCACCAATTGCGAGTAATTTAGGTGAGCTTTTGGGTATCCCTCGTTGCCTTCCAATCCGAGTGGTAAATGTATGCCCTATCGTTGGGATTCTGTCCAAAGTCTGCGGTCGAGAAGTCGCTCTTGGACAGTGACATCCGACAAGGATCGTCGGATAATGGCTTAAGCGGTCAACGGCGTGATCTTTTCTGAGGTTGTCCACAGTCGGCGGTACCCAAAACCTCACCTTTAGCCTTCTGATTCAGTTATTCTTCTAGATTCAAGATTCAGAGCCGCGAAACCTTTGGAAAGATGGCGAAAATTAGGACTTAAGTGAGGGTTAGGGCTGGTTCGCGTGAGCTTTTGGGTATTCAGCAGTGAGACTTGGGGCCGATTAAGGTGAGCGTCCGGGTCGGTTCTGGTGAGTCTTAGGGTATTTGGAAACGGTGAGCCTTGGGGTACCCACTCACCGTAAAATCGGGGAGTTGAGTGGATTGCTCAGCTCACCTTTCCTTGTTAATGTGAGCCCATCAATAGCTACCGCTCACCCCGAGATACCCATGCCCCAGCCCGCGCTCGCAGATGGATCGTTCCGTACCCTTACTCAACGAGGCAAGGGCAACCCTTTCAATCCCTCTCACTATGGCGAGATCGTCAAGCCGGGCGAGCTGGTCGATATCGTCGAGCTAAGTCCTCTCACCCTTGCTGATCGCCGCACTTACAATCTGCTGATTGCCAATGCTTGGGACCGGATCGGCGAGCCGATCGTCCATCGGATCTCTAAATCCGCGTTGAAGGGCACACATCAGGGTAACGAACGGATCGAGGCCTCTCTGCTCCGCCTGATGGGCACGATCGCGATCGTCACCATCCGCAAGAGTGGCAAAAGCTACAAACGTCGCGTCCAACTCCTCGGTCCAAGCGATGAAAGCCTCGAAAAAGATGGCTTCCTCCACTACCGTATTCCTGAGGAGCTCATCGAGATCCTGCGGAACAGTGAGGTTTATGCCCGCCTCAAAACGCAGGTGATGTACTGTTTCGAGTCCAAGTACGCGCTCTGCCTCTACGAGATGATCGAACGCCGGATCGGACTCGAATACAAGCAGACCGAGGAGTTCACGATCGCCGAGCTACGAGGGTTGCTCAACGTGCCCGCTGGCAAGCTGGAGCGGTTCGCCGATCTCAACAAATACTGCCTGAAGGTGGCGGTGGAGGAGATTAACAAGCTCTGCCCCTTTTACGTCGATTTCACCCCGATCAAAAAAGGCCGCAAGGTTGAACGGATCGCGCTCCATTGGTTTCCGAAAACATCTAGCGGGAAACGTGACGCGCAAAGCCTGATCGATCAGCACAGCGTGGTCCGTCGCGCGAAGATGCGCGGACTGGCAGCTGAGCTACCGGTGTTGGTGGATTTCACCGCATCTGCCGAAAGGTGAGCCGCTACCCCAAAACTCACCATTAGCAACGCCGGCCAGCAGGCTGGCGTTCACCAGCCTACGCTCCAGATAATCACATCCATACATCCAACTTTCCATCGCGCTTCAGGATCTCAGTTGTGCAGGTGTGCAGTTTATCTAGATATCAGTTTAGTCAGTTTTGAGTGCGAGCCCCAATTTGAAATGAGGTTCATCCGTCGTGGTGGTTGCTCAAGGGTGACCTGCAGCCGAGAAGCCCGCTGGTTGTGACATTGCGCTAGATGCAATGACCTGCCCCGGTTATGTAAAACGGCACTGCGGGACATTCTGCGGCCTGGGAGAGCATATAAGCGTAACCGAAGCTGACCTGTATAGCGTGTTGACGGAGATCATCAGCGACACGCTTGATGTCGATGATCTGGTGCTGACGCCCGACACCACGGCGGCCGACGTTCCGGGTTGGGACTCCCTCAAGATGGTGTCGATCATCATCGCGGTCGAGGCGCGGTTCCGGGTTCGGATACGCTCGTCGGAAATCGATACCCTGAAAACCGTGGGCGATCTGGCGGGTGTGATCCGGACCAAGGTGGCATGAGCACGGCACTGCCGGCGACCACGACCGACACGCCGTTACCGCCGATCGGCACGGATGTGTCGCCTTTGGCCTCCCTGTCGCTCGAGGCGTTGGTGCGCGCCATCTATCGTGGCGTACTCGGCCGCCAACCGGATCAGGCCGGTCTTGCCGCATGGGAGCGCTCGATCATCGAGCGCGGGGTGGATGCGATTCCCGGCGGGCTTGATGGCATGCTGCACAGTCCCGAGTTCTCACGCCGCTGGCGGATCGCATTGTCGCCTGATGCGCGTTTCTATCACAAGCGCGACGACGACGTGACGATCGTCGATTTCGCCAAAGCGTTCGCGACACGCGTACTGGGCGATGGCTGGCATCCGCCGGAACGCTCCTGGGTCTGGGCGGGCGATGAAGACAGTCTGCTGCACCTGCCTGCGCCGTCATGGGACGACGCCGCGTTGCTGTACCTGGATCTCAAGCCGATCTATCATCCTAACGCCCCCGCTGCGCAGCGGATTCGGGTTTCCGTCAATGGCACGAACGTCGCAGAGGAAGCGCTGACGGGTGCTAATCCACGGGTGCTGATGTGTCCGGTCCCTGCCGGTGTCGTTGCGGCGCGACCGGTGCTGACGATCCGGCTGCGCCATCCCGACGGAGTGATCCCGAGTGAACTGGACGATATCAGCCAGGACACGCGGCGCCTCGCGATCCAACTGCGCGACGTGCGGATCGAGCGGTTGACCCCGGCACGCGCCAGGCGCCACGCGGACTTGCGCGCGGCGATCGACGCGCCGCTGGTTTCGTCTGCCGGCCGAACCGCGGCCGAAGAGACAACGCCGCTCGACCGGTTCGAAAGCCTCGGCGCGAATTGCGAATTCGGCTTCGTCGCGCGTCACGCCGGCTTTGAGGGCGTATCGCTGCTGCGCTTCAACGGAATTCCGCTGGACAAGCTCGTACGCGGACTGCGCACCGGCTTTGCGGGCATTGCCAGCCCGGACCGTTTCTCGATGCGGGTGATCCAGGGTCTGGAGGATCAGGGCGTCATGGGTCATGATGCTCTGTACCTGATGGACTATCACACCGGACGTCCGGTATCCGATCTCGATTCACCGACACTGATCGCGGACGAGACGGCGCGGATGCGCTTCCTGGCGCGCAAGCTGATCGAGGATGTCGAGGACGGCGAGAAGATCTTCGTGCTCAAACATGACGAGCCGCTTTTGCCCGAGCAGATCGTGGCGCTTCTCGACGCGATGCGTCTGCTCGGGAATGCGACGCTGCTGTGGGTCGATTTCGCCAAACCGGGTCATGAAGCGGGATCCGTGGACGTCGTCGAACCGGGGCTGATGAAGGGGTATATCGACCATTTCGCGCGTCTTGACCTGGGCTTGAACACGATTTCTTACGATTGCTGGTCCGAAATCCTGCGCAATGCCTGGGCGCTCCGCGCCGAGGCGCGGTTCCTGCCCCAACCGACCACGCGATAGCATCATGTCGCGATCGCTGTACGTTGATCTTGGCTGGTTGCCGCCCGCGCCGGCCGACATCCGGGCGCAGATCCGGGCTTTGGCCGCCCGGTCCGCAGATTTGCCCGGCGCCGGGCCGTTGCTCATGACACTGGCCGGTCATGCGCTGGGGGATACCCGGCTGGCAGGGCTCGGCGCTGCCGCCACGGCGCTGGCCGCGCGCGACGCCGATCTGGCGCCGCTCACCCGGTTCCGGCTCGGCGTGGTCGGAACCGGCACGCTCGATCTGCTGATCCCGACCCTCATCGGCGCAGCGCTGCGCCACGGCGTACTGCTGGACTGCGTCGTCGGCGACTATGGGCAAATCATGCAGGATGCGCTCGACCCGGGTTCTTCGATCAATTGCGCCGGGTGCGACGCTGTATTGCTCGCGATCGATTATCGTAGCCTCCCGATCCCGACCGCGCTTGCCGAACGCGGCGGTGCGGTCACGGCTTCACTCGCCTTCATTGACCTGTTGCGTGAAGGATTTCGCCGCAATGGCAGTGCGCCGTGCATCGTGCAGACGTTCGCACCGCCTCCCGAAAGGCTGTTTGGCAGCTTCGATCGGCGCGTTGCCGCATCCACGCGGGCAATCCTCGATGCGGTGAATGCTGCGCTATGTGCCGGATCGAACGACAGTGGCGACATACTGATGGACGTTGCGGCACTTGCCGAGACGGTCGGCACCGCCGAATGGCACTCGCCCGAACAGTGGAACCTCGCCAAACTGCCATTCGCCGCGAGCTGCGCGCCGCTTTATGCCGATCACCTCGGCCGCCTGCTCGGCGCGATCCGCGGGAAGGCGCGACGCTGCCTGATCCTCGATCTCGACAACACGCTTTGGGGCGGCGTGATCGGCGATGATGGCATGGGCGGCATCCGCCTGGCCGAAGGCGATGCGGTCGGCGAAGCGTTCCGCGACGTCCAGCGTACCGCTCTGATGTTGCGCGATCGCGGTATCGTGCTGGCGGTATCCTCGAAAAACACCGATGCGGTCGCACGCGCGGTGTTTAGCGAGCATCCCGAGATGCTGCTGCGCGAGCGGGACATCGCGATCTTCCAAGCCAATTGCGAGGACAAGGCGAGCAACATCCGGGCGATTGCCGATGGACTATCGCTCGGATTATCCTCGATGGTGTTCCTCGACGACAATCCGGCCGAACGCGAACTGGTACGGCGCCTGCTTCCCGAGGTGGCGGTGCCCGAGCTGCCGGACGATCCGGCGCTTTACGCCCGCACGCTGCTCGCCGCAGGGTATTTCGAAGCGGTGGCCTTCTCGGACGAAGACCGCAAGCGGGCCGGCTTTTATCAGAACCAGGCCGAGCGCGTCGCACTGGCCGGAAAGTCGGACGGGCTCGACAGCTACATCGCTTCGCTCTCGATGGAACTCTCGCTCGCGCCGTTCGATGCGACCGGACGTCAGCGGATTGCGCAACTCGTCAACAAGTCCAACCAGTTCAACCTGACGACGTGCCGTTATAGCGAACCGGAAATCGCGGCGCTCGAAGGGGACCCTCACGTCTATACCCTTCAGGTCAGGCTGACCGACATGTTCGGCGATAACGGCATGATCTGCGTCGTTATCGCGAAGGTCGACGGTACCGATCGAAGCGACTGGATGATCGACACGTGGTTGATGAGCTGCCGCGTACTGGGCCGACGGGTCGAGGAAGCCGTTCTGCGCGACCTGGTGTTTGCTGCCCGTGTGCGCGGTATCCGTCGGTTGGTCGGGGTCTACCGTCCGACCGAACGCAATGCGCTGGTTCGCGATCATTATTCCAAACTCGGTTTCGAGCAGATGGGGACCGAGTCTGACGGTACGACGCGCTGGACGTTGGATACCGGCCGCGAACCGCCGGATGCCCCGCCAATGGAAATCAGGCACGCTTCCGGTCAGGGGTGATTGATGGTGTCGCGTGTTTGTACGCCCGGATGTGGCGAGGCCTTCAGCGGGACATGAACGCGGTCGCCAGCCGCTTTAGCTCCACCAGTCCCGCATCGCCGTACTCGACCGAAGGCTCGATCTCGGACCCCTCGTGCCATTCGTTCCAGCTTGTCACGAGCAGCCAGTCGGGATGGGCGGCGAGAGCGGCCTGCCCAAGCGCGGCGAACGTACCGCCGGCGTTGCGACTGGTGAAAGACGTGCCGTCCGGATGTCCTGCCGCGCGGCGGTTATCGAAACCGGGGAAAATCGTCGCCATCGTCACGAGCGGCGCCCAGCGTTTCGTATAGGACGCAAAGGCGGGGATCGCCCATTTGCGGATCTGATCGGCCGACAGGCCGGCCGTGTGATTGGCATCGTTGTAGGAATGCACTCCATCGAACGTTGCCAGAAAGGGCAGCGTCGGAACGTCAAGCGGGGTGTCGGCAATCAGAGCGACCGGAACACTCTGCGCATCGAGTTTGGCGCGAACCCGCGCCCAGCCTTCGGGGCCGAGTTGCTGCACGGCGCGGCGAAAGACAAAGAATACCGGCCGTCCTTCGATCCGCAACCAGCCGGGCTGGCCTGCATGGCGGCGCACCAGATAGACGAGATCCGCAACCGCGGCATCGACCTTGGCGTCACGGTTCGCGTTGGCGACGTGGTTTGGCAGCTTCTCATAATAGGCCGACAGTTTGAGCGTATGGTGCGGCGCAAGCTCGGCGAGCAGGTCGAGGCTCTTGTCCGTGGTGTCGCCCTGGCCCCACCAGCTCGACACCAGCGCGGTGATGCCAGCAGCGTGCATCTGCCGCAGCTGCCGATCCACCACCTGACGATCGTGGCTGTCGTAAACGCCGCTGACGGGCGTGTCGGTGATGTTGTCGCGACCGCTCGCGACAGTGTCTTTCTGCGTCCAATGCTCCCAGTGTCCCGACACGGCCGGGGTGGCATACCAGCCGTAATAGAAGGCGATGACTTCACGCGGCACTCTTGGCGGTCGCGTCCCCCTGGCGGTCGCCGGTGTCGACGTTATGATCGCGAAGACCGTCACCATCAGCATGGGGAGGATCACCCAGCGCAGCGGGTGAAATATGGCGTAGAGACTCATGAGCCGTAGCGATTCCGTTGGCAGGAGGGTAGGTTGCAGGCAGCGGCACCGGTACCGCTGGCTCCCCGATATCATAGCGACGGACAATCGCCTCCAGTATCGCTTGATCAACAGCAGTATCGAAGCGAGTACCGCCAAGCGCGCCGACTGCCTCGAACCGGATCAATTCGTGGTCGCTGTCACGGCGCAAGGTTGAAATTGTCGGTATTGGGCCCGGTGAGCTTCGATTCTCGATCGTGATGAAAAGCAGCGCAGTCGGTGCCCGACAGAAGCGGTCGATTACCCCTGCCAGACGCAGATATGCAGCCTCAGGTTGCATATGATTATCGTTAAATACAACGAACAACGTAGGGTCTTCGGCGTCGGCCAGCGCCCTGAAACGATCGATGCAACGCTCTAAATACGCATAGTCCGATGGATCCATCGGATTGTGATGGTTGAACATATTCCAGACACCGAAGTCGTCGCGGAATGTCCGGTGGTCACACAAGGCGAGATTCCTGCCACGCTTCTGCGGCGAGGTCGGTAGATACTCCTCGCGCCGCAGCAGCAAAGCGAAATCGTCTTCCAGGCAATGCACCACCATTTCGGGCGTCGAAAAGATCCAGTCGAAGGGGTAGGACACCGAGCGTACACCGATATCCTGAAGCATTTGGGCGGTCGCGCAACGCATCCCGAGACTCACCACCCGTGCCGGCGCATGTCCCGCGATCGTGCGGCGAGCAAGGCGAAGATCCAGCGTTTGGTTCGCCGATGCGCTATACGCCTGGCCCTCATCGCTGACGGTGAGTGTCGAGAGCAAGGCAGGCATTCGCTCGAACGGTTCGGCGCCCAGGAACGCACGGTAGGCAGCCAGACCTTGCTCGTCGGGCACACGACCAAACGCATGCCGGTATGCCACGGCGACGAGCTGATCACGAAGCCTGGCATCGTCAGCCTGTTCCGGTGTCAAGTTGACCATCATAGGGTATTTTCCATATTGTCGAAGAGCTTAAGCCACAAATTTTTCTGAGATATTTGAGCGCATTTGATAGATGACGCTTTTGTAATATGGACTTGTAGCCGCTTCGCCGGCACTGCGGAGAATACCATCTTGGAATTGACGTTTATCCAAAGCAGTGACCCGGTACGCTATGCTGAAATGCTGGCTCATACTTCGCGCACTGTGCAAGCTTATTGCGACCGGCATAACCATCATTATGAATCATTCATTGGCATAAAGCGGGGTTATCATCCTTGGCAGGCTGCCTTTAATCGCCTTTTTATGCTTGAAGAAATTGTCGAACGGGCGGACTGCGATTGGGTTATCTATTTGGACGCCGACGCCTACATTGCAAATCTAGATTTTGACTTGGCAGACTACCTGTTGGATTTTTCCGACAAAATTGCCGCAGCCGCGCCATCAGGCGCTTCCAATCAGGCGTGGGACGTCAATTCAGGGGTCATTGCCCTTAATGTTCGAGATCCGCTGGCTCGAACCTTCATGCGTTTGTGGAAGGCCGAGTTCGATGCGATCAGCGATCAGGTTTTAGCAGCAGCCGAGGATTGGTATATCGGCATGCATGGCGATCAGGGGCTTCTGCACCAGATGCTGCAGGCCAACGACACAATCCTGACACGGTTTGGCAGGCTTGATCCCGCGTTAATCAATTCCCCTCAGGCAACCTTTATCCGGCAGCAGTTGCGCGGTTTTGGTCTGCCCTTTGAGGACCGGGTGGCCAAACTCGCGGACGAGGTTAACGCCGTCTTGACGTCGTTAGGCTCGTGATCGTCCGCACAGGCTGGACAGGCCACCACCATACCCTTAACGCCTTGAGCTTACGTGCTCTTGTATACCGTACCATGAGCGAGTTTGGGGAAGGGCGTACACTTGCCGAGCAATGAGGCTATCACGTCAAACGAGCTCGTTGCTGCATTGTACCAGTCACTTCTTTTACGTGACGGCGACAACAGCGGCGTTGCGGATAAGTCGGCCCGGCTCGATGCTGGCAAGATTGATGTCGCTGGTTTGATACGCGAATTCATGAAATCGAGCGAGTTTCTCGAGCGACTTCCCGAGATTCTTTATGCATCCGGTCATAGTGGGGGGCAACGCTTCACCAACGACGTTTCGCAATATGGCGAGATCTGGGAACTGTTGAAGTTGATGACGCGTGACGGCGGAACGCAACCTGTCGTTGTCGATGTCGGTGCGCGGGGACGAGAGCGCTCCAACTCCTATGATCTGCTGCGACATTTCGGCTGGTCAGGATTTCTGGTCGAGGCAAATCCGGCACTGATAGACCAGATCAACCGCGAGTTCGCGGACCTGAATGTCACCTGCGTTTGCTGCGCCGTATCTGACTACGATGGCACCGCCACGCTGACGCTGGGCGTCAACGCCGATGTCTCGTCGCTCACCGAGGGCAACGCGCTCGATTGGGGCCCGTCACCCGGTACGGTAACGGTAACAGTTAGGCGTTTGCCGGATTTGCTCGATGAGGCGGGCATCAGCCACGACATCGGGCTGCTCTCGCTGGATATCGAAGGCGAAGACATCAAGGTCCTCAATGATCTCATCGGCAACAGCCAGTATCGCCCACGATATATCATCATTGAGGCATCTAACGATTTCAAGGTAACGTCGCTTGATGATGCCCCGTTTTCGGCAGCGGTGAAGGATCTGTACCAAATTCGCGCCCAAACACGTGCGAATCTGATTCTGTCACGCATCACGAGATAATTATCTTACGAGGCGGATCCACAGAACCCCGCCATTCGACGTTTTCCGGAAGGAGTGACTAGATCCGAGCCATGAACAGATTCTATATCGATGTCGCTCCGCTTCAAGAGAAAAACTACACTGGCATTCCGCAAGTTACAGCGAAGCTGTGTGAATGTTTGCTGGGTGATAGCGACCTCGAGCCCGGATTCTTCTATAATCGCCATGAGGTTCCGACGCCGATCGTGGAGGAGATGCTGCGCGCCAGAAGTGGCGAACTGTATCGCTGGGCGGCAGAACGATATTGCTTCAAACCGCTGGTTCGTAGCCCGGCAAGTGGCCACACCGTCGCGCTGCATACCAACATGAAATTCGCACGCCGGTTGTTCCCGACCGAAGGGCAGATCGTCCATGATCTCACCACCGTGGTAACGCCGCAATATCATACCGCCGAAACGAACGCTTACCACATTGAGAAGTTCTACGGCGACCTCATGTCCAATGACGTTACGTTCTGCGTATCGCAATCGACGGCACAGGACGTGACCACCCTCTATGCGGGCCTCCCAGGCCCGGTTGTGGTTTCGCATCTTGGGGTGGACTGGAACCATATCGACGAAGACGTCCGGGCTCTACCAGTCGAGGCGGAGCAATATGTCTTCGTGCTTGGCACGATTGAACCGCGCAAGAACATCGGAGACTTGCTGTCGCTCTTAGCGCGCAATCGTCAGTTGGCACGACGCTACCGCTTCGTGTTCGGCGGGCGGGCGGGCTGGGGCAACGCGTTTGAAGACGAGGTCGTCGCAAGAGGACTAGGTGATCTGCTGCAGGAAAGACGGCTGTTCTGCACCGGCTTTATTAGCGAGGCCGCAAAATACCTCCTGATCCGTAATGCCGCCGCTGTGATTTACCCGTCGATCTACGAAGGGTTCGGCTTGCCTGTTGCCGAAGCGATATCCTTAGGTGTGCCCGTCGTGACGACTCCGTCATCGAGCTTGCCCGAGGTCGGTCGAAATCTTGCCGACTATTTCATGCCTGGCGATGTTGATGGGCTGGGTGTCGCGCTTAAAGCGGCACTGGCTCGCGGCTCTCTGGAGCGCGATGCGACCGCATCAGCGCTTGCGGAATGGCGTCGCTACTTTTCATGGGCGCGGTGCTTTTCCGTCATAAAAGATGGTCTGCTTGCCGCAGCGTCAGAAAAGAAGGAGGCAAGCGATGTTCGTCATTGATGCCAAGGGGTCTATCGTCGGATTTTCATTTTGGGAGGCCGATCCGATATACACACCTGTTGTCGGGCTTTATGTCGACAATGCGATCGTCGCGCACGCAGCCTGCGAACTGCCGTCGCAATCGACAGCGCTGAACGGTCCACATGGCCGATATTGGTTTCGGTTGAACGCCACGATCGAACAGATGGAACGCATTGAATTAGGTGATCCTGCAGTGAAATTGCTGCGCATTGAGGATGCAACACCAATTCGGTTCCAACGTCCGCGTGGAGCGCCGATCGCGCAGCCGATCCACCGCGTCGAGGACTTCTTAACGAATTCGGAACACCCCACCGCACAACTTGACGGCTTTCCAAAATACCTAACGGCGCCTTTGGTTCATCAACTCGACGTTCTCTTCATCGATATCTTGGGGCGCCGTCCTGATCCGGGTGCAAGGGCCGAATATCTGCCGCGTTTGCGGGAGGGGGAAACAATCCTCGGAATCCGCAACATTTTGATGAATTCCGAAGAGTTTCGCCAACGCAGGCTGACGATTTCAGATCGTATCGGATCGCTCATCACCTCGTCATTGTGGACGCTGCTCGCTCGAAACGAACCGCTAGGCGAACGACGGCCTTCGGTCAGTCAGATGGCGATGGCGGACTATGCTTCCCTGTCCGATCCCGATTTCGTCATTGCCGCGCATCGCGACTGCCATGGCGACGATCCTACGGAACCGACGGTTGTGGATCTGTCCGGTATCGCTGCCACACGTGGTCGGCGGGAGGTCATCGATAGACTGCGTCGCGATGCTGCTACCGGAGGGCGTTACTTCGATTTGTCAGACGCTTGACCATGATGCGTAACGCTACCGTTCCTGAGGTCTTAAAAGTCATGAGTGCCAAACCTGTTCTTGTCTCCCTTCCAAACCGCACCTCTACCTCGAGTTCGCTCGGCACTGCACATTACTCTTATGGCTTTGCCGCCAGTAAAATTATGGCGATGTTGCGCAACGCCGGCGTGGATGTTCGCGTTATCGACGCACCGGAGCAGTTCAAGAACCCGTTATATGGCGAATTGAGCGGGATCGGCGGTAGCGGCCAAGTACACCTGATATTTCGCAGTACCGAGGACATTCGCACCATCCCCGGATGCTATAATGTCGCCTGCTATGCTTGGGAATTCGAGAGCATGAAGGGCGAAGGGCTGGCCCATGAATCGGTGTTGCTTGATCAGGTTCGTATGCTGCAAACGTGCCAGGAGGTTTGGGCACCATCCGAATTCACGCGTGCCGTTCTGCTTCGCCATGGCGTCGAGACAGTCCGCCTGATCCCTGCACCCATCGACATACCTGCAAATGAGGTTGGCAGGGATCGGAAAGACTCGTTTGCGGTCATCGCGGCACTCGAAGCCATTCATCTGGTTTCGCGCTCATCGGGAAGTGAGCCAGATTACGTCGCCCTGGCTCAACGGCTGGCGCGACATCTCGGTGGACGCCCCCCCGTCGAAAAGGCGCTCGCAAGCAAACGCGTATTCCTGACGATCTGCAATCCCTACGATCAGCGAAAGAACCTAGCGACGATGATCGAAGGGTTCCTGATGGCGACGGAGGGGATGGATGATGCGGTGCTTCTGGTGAAGCTGGTTACATCGGGCGCGTTCGAAGCTCCGGCTGGATATCTGTTTCATCAAATTCGGGTCATATTTGGCAATCCACATTGTATTGATGAAGACCGAGTTGTATTATTTTCGGGATATCTTGCCGACGATGAAATGTCGGCCCTGTATCAAAGTGCAGATTTCTATCTATGTGCGTCCATCGCAGAAGGACAGAATCTTCCGTTGTTGGAGGCTATGGCGCATGGCTGCATACCCGTCTCGGTTCGCAATACTGCCATGGCAGATTATATTAATACGGGCAATGCAGTTGTAATAGAAGAGCGACGCTTCTCAGGTTTAAAGTCCGGGCTAGCAGGTGATGTTGCCGGAACTCGGCTGACTATTGACTTTGCCGATCGTTTTCAAATTGCTGATGCAATTCGTCGAGCAATGGCTCTAGACCAGAGCGGTCGCAACGCATTCGTCAGTGCGGCCAAGACTACGGTGTCGGAGATTTACAGTCCGGATAAAGTGTTCTTACGCTTGTCGCAGTATGTCGACCTCCTTGCCGAGTAAGCGTGGAGCGCACTGCGCCTCTCGTATCGGCGAAACGTACCTTCGACAAGCGCACCATCGCCTACGCAGTCGCATCTCAAGTGCCGCAGCTTGAGAATTCCCGGGATCAGCCTTACACGAGATGCGAGATACCCCGCGCTACATGCTGCCTTCTAATATAGTGCATGCAGCGCTGACTGTACTGGTTCAGTAAATGATTACATTTGATAATGTATCGAAAAGCTACCACATTCGGAAGTTCCGCAAAGACGTTCTGAACAGCTTAAGCTTCGATATACCCATCGGCAGCAGCCTTGGTATTTGCGGGGCTAACGGCGCTGGAAAATCGACTTTGATGCGACTGATTTCTGGCGTAGAAGCTCCTAGTCAAGGGCGAATTACCCGGACGGTTTCCTGTTCTTGGCCTATAGGATATACAAGTTGCTTTCAGTCGAGCCTTACTGGAGCAGATAACGCCCGCTTTATCGCTAGGATATACAGCAGGGATATTCAACAGCTTCTTGATTATGTTGAAGATTTTGCACAGCTTGGTGTGTATTTTCATCAGCCTATCTACAGTTATTCTGCTGGGATGATGGCACGATTGGCGTTTGGTATATCTTTAGCTATCGATTTTGACTGCTACCTGGTTGACGAAGTTACCGCTGCCGGTGATGATCGTTTCCGTCAGCGCTGCGAAGACGCGCTTCAACATCGCCGTTCGGCTGGTACCTTGCTGATGATTAGCCACGACCCACACACTTTACAAAACTACTGTGAGCGTGGTGCGGTTCTACATGAAGGCAATCTTGTTTTTTACGACACAATCGATGAAGCAATCGCCGTTCATATGGAAAATCAAGCTCGGTAACTCGCAATAAAGTGGTACTTTTCTGAATACTACGATTGAGCGAATTTAGGATGACAGCCTGAGATCCGCTTGCGCGGAGGGGGACAGACGGTATTGGATCTTGCCTCGTTTAGACTACCGATCTGTCTCGATGGCCGGATGCTGTCCGATGCCGGTGCTGGCACTGGCATCGGACAATTTGCGCGCACCGTGATCGCTGCGCTACAAGTAGCGGGCATTCGTCCCCTGATCTTCGGAAGTGGCGATCGATCCATGCATCGTTCGCAGGTCGCCAAGCTGATGGCAGCCGCCCGACCGTGGCGCCGTCAAGCGAGCATCAGCGCACACGGGTTCTTGCTCCGCGATGTCTTTCGCGAGGCGCAGGTATTCTTCGACATCCATAAGCGGCCGATGCTCGTCACCTTGCCTGGTCCGCCTGGAATCATGCACTGGTCGTACCCCTTGCCCTTGCGGGTTACCGGCTGGCGGAACCTCTACACCGTGCATGACGTGCTGCCGCTCGATCCAGCGATCCCCAGCCCCGTCAAGGGTCCACGTCTGCGTCGGCTGCTCGATGCGCTGCGTGTCGCGGGCGGCGATTTCGCGACCGTATCGGACGCCGCGCGCGTGCAGATCGTCAATCAGATGAAATGGCCTGTCGATCTGGTAACCCCTTGCCATCAGGCGGTAGACGTCACCGGCGCGGAGCAAGGCGCTTTACCCGCCGGGCTACAGCCGGGCGGGTACCTGCTCTACGTAGGCGCGGTCGAAGCGCGCAAGAACCTGCATCGTCTGCTCGAAGCCTATCGTGCCAGCGGGATCACGACACCATTGGTGATATCCGGGCCGGACGGACTGGATGCGGCGAGCATCGATGCCCGGATCGCGGCGACCCCCGGAGCGATACGGCTCGGGCTCCAGCCGCGCGGCGCCGTGTTGCAGTTGCTCGCCGGCGCGCGCGCGCTGGTCTTCGTCTCGCTGGCGGAAGGGTTCGGCCTGCCGGTTGCCGAGGCGATGGCGCTTGGCACGCCGGTCCTCGCGGCGGACGTTCCCGCACTGGCCGAAGTTACGGACGGCGCGGCCCTGCTCTGCGATCCGCTCGACCTTACGGCTCTGCAGAATGCCCTCATCACCATCGATGGCGATGCGGTGCTGCGCGATCATCTCGCCGCGCTTGGGATCGAGCGCGCACGGCACTTTGCGCTTGCCCCCTATGCACAGCGGCTGCTGACCCTGTACGGAATGGCATGACCGATCACAGCACACCGTCCATCCGCATCGGACTGGACGGCTATAATCTCGCCCTGCCGCAGGGAACCGGGGTCGCCACCTACGGCCGCAACCTTGCGGCCGCGATCGACGAGCTCTGCTATCCGATCGATCTCGTGTTCGGCGTCAACATCCCGCGCAAGGCGGATGTCGATTTGCGGGAGTCGCTGTTCTTCGGCCAGCTCGGGGCGGATGCGCCCCCTCGCCTCAACCTGCGCAAGAAGATCCGCCGCTGGCGCGTCCATCCATTCGCGCACGACATGATCGAGATCCCGGTTACCGGCCGCGCCGTCCTACAGGATGCGAGCGACCGGCTGCCGCGGTTCGACCGGCTTTTCAATCTCAGCGAAATCTACGACGTCTGCGCCCGGCATTTCCGCCGCTATGGCCGGTTCATGACCTTGCGGGTGCCCAACCCGCCGACGATCATGCACTGGACCTACCCGCTGCCGCTGCGGCTGGCAGGCGCGCGCAACATCTATACACTGCATGATCTGGTGCCGTTGCGGCTCCCGCGCGCCAGCCTTGAGGACAAGCGTTATTACGACATGCTCACCCGCGCCTGCGTCAAGCGCGGCGACCATATCGTTACCGTCTCGGAGAAATCGCGTGCCGATATCATCGAACTGCTCGGCGCCGATCCCGACCGGGTGACGAACTGCTATCAGGCGAGCGACATGCCCCCGCTGCGCGACCCCGCTGCGCTGTCCGGTCGCCTACGCCGCTTGTTCGACCTGGAGATGAAGGGGTATTTCCTGTTTTTCGGCGCGATCGAGCCGAAGAAGAACCTCGGCCGGGTGATCCAGGCCTATCTGGAGGCCGATCTCGATACCCCGCTGGTCATCGTCGGGGGGGAGGCCTGGCATGCCGATCGCGAGCTGAAGCTGCTGGGCATAGCACACGGCCGACAGCTGCCCGGCGTCGAGCGGGTCCGCCGTATCGACTATGTGCCACGTGCGCTGCTCACCGATCTGCTCCACGGCGCCAAGGCGAGCTTCTTTCCGGCGTTGTACGAAGGCTTCGGCCTGCCCGCGCTGGAGACGCTTGCGGCCGGAGTTCCGCTGCTGTCGAGCACCACCGGTGCGCTTCCAGAAGTGACCGGTGAGGCCGCCCTGGCGGTAGACCCGTACGATGTCGATGCCATGGTCGGTGCCATGCGCAGGCTCGATCAGGACGGAGTTTTGCGTGACCGGCTCGCGGCGCAAGGCCCCGCCCAGGCGGCAAAGTTCTCCCGCGCCGTTTTTGCCGAACGCGTCGGCCAACTTTACCGCGAAGTCGCCAAACGCTAGGCGCGTTCGGTAAAGCGTGTTTCGGGGATCATCCCGGCCAGGCTGAGTACCTCGCCCGGGCTTCCCTGGGGCGGCATTGGAGTAATATCATGCGTGTTAAGCGCTCGGTGCAGATCGTCCGTCCGGGACTGGCGTTATTGGCGATGTCGGGGATGAGCGCTTGCGCCACATTGCCGCGCAACGGCCCTACCGGCAAGCAGATCACCAAGGACGCGACCAAGCGGAACGATATCGGCTTTGAGATTGTGAACATCGCGCCCGGTAATATCGGTGCCTTGTCGACGACGGAGTCACCGACCGGAGCGCTTGCCACGCTGTCGGCCGAGGGCGTCGTTGATACGCTGGGCGCAGGCGACGTGCTCTCGATCGAGATCTACGAAGTCGGCGCATCCCTGTTTGGTGGGCGCGCCAATATCGCGGCAACCGGTGGATCCGCAAGTGGCGATGTTACGCCCTCCGCGAGCGGTGAGACGGTTGGCGAGGGAGGCGTTGTCGTAGACCGTAATGGGGAGATCACCCTACCCTATATCGGCACGATCTCGGTTGGTGGTTTGACCACGGCACAAGTGCAGCGACTGATCGTGGCAGGCTTGCGCGGCAAATCGCAAAGCCCCCAGGTGATCGTCACGCTTCGTCGCAATGTTTCCAATACCGTCGTCGTCATGGGGGCAGTTACAAATCCACGACGTGTCCCTCTGACGCTGGCGCGCGAGCGGTTGCTAGACGTGATCGCGGATACCGGCGGGATTACGCGCGCTGCGCAAACCGGGACGTCGACTGCGACCGGAACCGGACCGCAGGACGAGATCGTGCGCTTCACACGCCGCGGTCGCACGGTCGAGCAGCCGCTCGATACCATTCTGTCCGGCTCACCCGACGATCTCGTGCTGCTGGGAGGGGACCGGATCGAGCTGATCCGTCAGCCGCGCACGTTCACCGTTTTCGGCGCGATCGACCGAATTTCTCAGATCCCCTTCGAGAGCCGCACGCTGACGCTGGCGGAAGCGCTTGCCCGTGCTGGCGGTCCAAATGACGGTCGCGCCGATCCGCGATCGGTGTTCGTGTTTCGCTTGCCAGCTGGCGCGATCGTACCGATCGGTCCGGCGCAGCCGGGCGGTCCAGCGGTGCCGCTTGCTCTGCCCGTCAAACCCATTGTCTACCGCATCGATATGTTGAGCGCCCAGAACTACTTTCTGGCGCAGCAGTTCGTGATGCGGGACAAGGATGTTGTCTACATCGCCAACGCATCGGCAAACCAGCCGCTCAAGCTGGTTCAAGCACTGGGGCAATTATTCTCGCCTATTCTGTCCGTGCAGAACGCAACGCGTAACTAATACCCAATTCCGCTGATCATGGCGCATGTGCCCATCTGCGTGTGCCGATGGGCATAATGCGCCAGGGTTGATTGACGAGGCGGTTCCAGGCGAAGCAGCAGTGGTCGAGGATGTCGTCGTAGGATCGGAAGATCCTGTTCGAGAGCCAGTTGTCGCGCATGAACTGCCAGACGTTTCGACGGGGTTGAGCTCTGGGCATTTGGATGGCGGCGGCAACAGCGTGATGGGGGCGTCAAAAGGGGCACAGATATACGGTAGCGGATCAAGCTCGGGCTTTCGGCGATCTGCCCAGAACAGGAAGGCGGCGGTGAGGCCGTAGCGACGGCGAAACGACCCGTGCTGGCTTCCGGGGACCAACGGCTCGTCCAGAGATTATGGTCGAGGCAATGCCGCCAACGGCGCTCACCAGCTCATGCAACCAGATGCAGGGGAACAGGCTACCACGGCCGATCAGCCACACCCGCACATCACGAAGGACAGGCCGATGACACCGAGCGTGTAGAGCGGCAGATAGGCGATGAAAGGAACGCCACTCCGCCAGTCGGCGAACATCGCCATGATCGGCAGATGCCAGAGCGCCCAGATCACACCGATAATGAGGACCTCGCCACTCTACTCCAGCAGTCGCGGCAATAAATAGCCGCGCAATCGCCTTCATCCCCCAGCGGACCGGCACCCATGATGGCGGTCGCTATGCCGTTGAAGATCGAAAACCGGGCACATCGTCAGGTAGAGAAGGATCGGTGCCTAACCATGCAGCCCTTCAAGCCGTGGAGCATAGCCGAGGGCGATTGTTAGAGCGGTTTCCGCCCGACGAAAGTCAGAGGGATTTGCAAGGGCGCGCTGATCTGATTCATATGTGGACGCCCCCTATGGCAAAGGCTTTTTCGGGATGGGCTTGATCGGTTGCTTTCATATGTCCGGCCTGTTTGTGCGGTATATTACCGCTGGCCCTGATGGAAATCCGCCGAT
>Ga0265798_10003883_pt1 | contig 20993 bp, 15 predicted proteins | sample P3T30metagenome_FD_192430 | JGI IMG/M metagenome (GOLD analysis project Ga0265798, IMG submission 192430) | Plant litter microbial communities from East Loma Ridge, Irvine, California - P3 T30 | ecosystem: Environmental > Terrestrial > Plant litter > Unclassified | place: USA: California... | reverse complement strand
CCTGCTCAAAACCACGAATGCATTTAAGGTCAATCTCGACGGATTAGCGGCCGGCCAGTATAACTTTACGGTCCGCGAACTGGGCAGCAATACGGCGTACAACGGGTATTTCGAGATTCTCGATTTTGACATTGAGAAGCAGTTAGTCAATCCTGACGTCGCCAAATTAAATCAACTGGCGGTCCAGACGTCCGCGAAGGCGTTTATGCCCGACCAGATCGATTCCCTTGTCAAGCGTTTACTCGACAATCAAGACTACAAGGCCATCGAGAAAGCCATCGTCAGGAAAATCCCGCTCATCGACAGCGTCCTGATGTTGATTTTGATCGCCATCTCGCTTGCCACGGAGTGGTTTGTCCGCAAATACAACGGCATGCTCTAAAATTGCGGTCGTCGGCAGATGGATTATATTGGATGGCACGGCGACGTAAATCAATTCCGTTTTTCCTTTTTTATGGATCGCGATTTTTATCCGTTTGTTTTAATTTCGACCAGGAATTTGTTGAAACTTTGGGCGCAAATTATTTTTAAGACATCTGATAATTTATACATTTATCGTCAAAATTGCAGATTATGAATCGTCTGATACTATTGTTGCTGCTGGCATCCCAAAATTTTTTCGCCCAGGAATGGAGGACCGATCTCGACCAGGCTTTTGAGGAAGCGGCTGCGTCGAACAGGAACATTTTGCTGTTCTTCTCGGTTTCTGACGCATGCGATATCTGCCGCCGGCTGGACCACGATATTTTCCAGTCACAGGAATTTTCGGAATATGCGCAGGATAATCTGATCCTGGTCAAACTCGACTTTAAGAATCAGGCCGGAGCGGGAAAGTCCAATCAGTTGCTCATTGTCGAAAAATACAACAAGGACGGATTTTTTCCGTGGGTCGTCATCGTAAACAAGAACCAAAAGGTGATCGGCAAACTTCCGTTGTATGACACACAGACGCCGCGACAGTACGTCGCCCAAATCAAACTGGCAAATCAATAAATTAGTTTTTCGTTCCTGAAACCTGACTCTGCTTTCGCAGGCCTCGCTTTAGCTATTACCCGTATCAGCCGCCTGGTGGTGATCAGACGAGTTCGAACAACTGGACCTGGCTTTTGAGGCGTTCGATGAGCATGTTCATCATTCGTTTGTTGAGCTGTGACGAATTTTGGATGTAAAGTTCGTATTCGTCCACCGTAAACAAAGCGATGACCATTCCCTTTAACGAGTTTCGGAACTTGATGTCTTTTTGGATGGAGTTTTCGATATACTGTAATTTCTTCTCAGCCGTATACGAGTAAAAATCGTTCTTGTATTTGGTTACATAATTCCGGAACACGTCGAGAAAAAGGTCGTTCTGAATCTTCAGTATCGGTCGCAGCACCTGATTCTGGAACCTTTCGTCCGGTGTGGAATCGGCGGTTACATTCCCAATGGTTTCTCCTCTGAAATCACGCAAAAATTCATCCCTGGCTTGCATATCTTGTTTTTATAAAAAGTAATAAAAAAACCGCTGCGTGTGCAGCGGTTCTATATCAAGTTGTCAACCGATTATTTGATGTGGAAAACAGCCTTTCTTACGAGTCTGCGCGCCATGTCAGAATCTTTATCAACAGATGTGTCTTCTCCCGCAGGAACGATCTGCAGTCGACCTCCGTCGATTCCCGCCTTGACGAGCGCGTCGCGAATGTATTCCGCACGCTTAGATGAAAGGGATTTGTTGAATTCCGTACTTCCGATTTCGTCGGCGTAACCTGTAATGTCAGCTGTAGCCGATGGATTGTTGCGCATGTAATTCAGGATGAACGCGACGTTCTGGGTCGAAGCCGGTGTCGGTTTAACGCTTCCGAAATCAAAGAAAACCGCGATATATCCGTCGTTGATAAGCTGCTTGACGACTTCGCCGTTCTGCGTAGCTTCTGCAACGGCCTTGGACGCGCCTTCTTTAACAGATGTATTGATGTACTTTTCAAGTTCGTCCGGAACCCCATTCTGGTTCAGGTCGACCATGCGTCCTTTTGTGTCGACGGCAACGCCGGGAATGGAGTTGTTCTCTACGTCGAGATAATCCGGAACACCGTCTTTGTCGGCATCGTTCATCATCGTTTCAAGCTCGCCGATACGTCTGTCGAGGTCCGCCAGTTCTTCTTCTTTCTTGTCTTCTATCAAGCCCCAGTCTCCGTGAAGTTCGTTTCTTCCGAAAGAATAAGAGAGCCCAAGAATTCCGGTAAGCATTTGCCCCTGAAGGTTGTCGTCCTGATCGGAATAATGTCCGTCCCACGCAAAATGCTGGCGGAAGTTATATACCGAACTGACATCAAGGTAAATAGCGAGTTTTTTTGTAATGCGGAACTGAGGCGTGATCCCGAAAACAATACCCAAATTGTTCTCTGTCCTGCCTTCATTGGACGGACCCGCTACCGGATCTGAACCTGTATCGAGTTTTGGCGTGATGCGTCCGTAAGAGACACCGCCATGTGCGAGCAATCCGAAGCGGTTGATGACCTCTTCAAGATTGAGCAATCGCGATGCGTTGATCACACCCTGCAACTGAAACCGCAGCTGCTGTACCTCAAACGGCTTGCTCGAAGCATCGTCAGCGTTTTCGAAACGGTCGTAACTTCCGTCTAATTTGAAGCCGAATTTTGGACTTATCATGTATCGCACCCCTAAGTTGTAAGAATTCAGGTCGATGGAACCCAAAACCGAATTCGGGTCGCTCGAAGAATATCCTTCGCTGTAAGGACGCATGCCGCGCGCCTGGCCTACGCCGGCCTCAACGGTCCATTTGTTGTACATGTCTTCGACCGAAACTTCTTTGTCTTCCGCGTCGGCGGTTTGAGCGGAAACCTGTGCGAAGGTCAAAAACCCGAAGGAAAGAAGTAGTAGATTTTTTCTCATAAATTGGCGTTTTAGCTGGACGAGGCCGTATCTGCTCAGGCCTCATGCAAATATAGGTTTTTAGATTCAATTAAAATCAACCCCAATTCCATAAAATACCCGGTTCCATTACGGAATTAAACATAATTTAACGGGATTGATGAAATTCGATAACATCGGAAGTCAAAACCGCTATAAAAAATCACAAAATGCGATTTTACAATTCCGCTGAGGACGTTTTCTGCAGATATTTCCAGTCGACGTAAAAAGTTCCTCCGGGAACGATCGAGGCCAGGCAAATGATGAGCAGCTTCTTCGTGCTCCAGTTTTGTTCCATTTTAAGCATGACGGACAGGATGATGTATCCGATGAACAACACGCCGTGCGCCATTCCGATAGGCCGGATATAGGTGATATCGCCTAACCAATATTTCATGGGCATGGCAAAAAAGAACAGCGCCAGTAGCGAAACACCTTCCAGGAGCGCGACAATCTTGAATAATTTGAGCATATTGCAAAGAATTTAATTGGCAAATTTAACCGTCGCAAAGTTAAGCGGTGGTTTTGGAATATGCCAACAAAACCTTGAAATGGGCAAACGCGACCTTAAAAAATATTTGTCGGGACTCGACGCGGAACAGATCACCGAGCAAATCCTGGAGCTGTACGACAAATTTCCTGAAGTGAAAACGTACTACGACTTCGTATTCAACCCCAAAGAGGACAAGATTTTAGCCGAGGCGAAGGCTAAGATCAAAAACGAATATTTTCCTGTGAAGTCTAAGAGGCCGAAATTGCGCCGTAGCACCGCGCAGCGATATATTAAACACTTTTTGTCGCTGGGCGTCGATGCTCCGGGGCTTGCGGACCTCATGCTTTTTAACATCGAAACGGCTCAACGATATACCGCCAATCGGGAAATGCGGTATACTTCGTTTTTCAAAAGCATGTTGAATTCATACGAACAGGCCGTTCACTTTATTATGACGAATGGTCTCAAGGCAGATTTCTTTACCCGACTGAAGGACATACTCGAGACTTCCATCCGGCAGAAATGGGAAAATTGGCCTGACTTCCAAAATAGCTTTGACAGCTTGGAGTAAGAATGGAAATGGTATAAGAAAAAATGTAAAATATATAAATGGATATATTCGCAATTTGCGAACTTTGAAATATCAGGTTATCTTTGACCCGAATTTACATCCGTTTTTTGCTATGCCGCTCATACCTCATAAAGACAGGGTCTCCACGATATTATTTAGAATACCGCATATTCAGAACCTCCTCATTTTTAAAAATTCGCTGAATAAAAAGGATGCGTTGGTGGCCATTATCATCGAGTTGCTCAAACTTGGCGATACAGATTTGCTTTATGTCGGATACGACAATCATCACACGCCTTCAAAGGAAGCGATGTCCCAACTTCGAGATTCGGCCATTGTGCGGCTTATGTTCCCCAAAAAGGACATTATCCGCCGGGACATCAGCAAGACGATCGATCTCATAATAGATGAACTGCAGCTTGACGACAACCACATTTCCATAGCGTGCGACACGCTTAGTTACGACCGCAATATTACGGCAGTGGCACTATCTGTTGAGTCCGAAACGCCGCAATTCTTTTCCCGTATTTCAGGATCCGGACACTAAAAATCGTAGACACCTTCCTCGAGTTTTCCCGTGCGGAACAAGTTCACCTTTTCATGTGCGATGCGCGTCGGTTCGGGAATCCGGTATTTGCCTACGCAATTTGTCACGATCTCCAGGCCCTGATCTGCGGAAACGCGGTGCCCCGGAGAAATGTAAACCGGTTTGACGGCGTTTTTCGTCCGCAGGGCATATCCCGAGAGCTGTTCTTCTATCAGAATAGGGGCGGTGCTGAATTTTTCCAATCCCAATTCGTCGAATTTTCCCGACAGCATACTTTTGGCGCAACCTATCGCGGGCTGGTCTTCAAGAATGCCGAATTGCGTCGCGATCCCTACATTCCTGGGATGCGTGATTCCCTGTCCGTCGAGGATCACGACATCGGGCACTACCGTCAGCATTCGCCAGGCTTTCATCAGCGCGGGAAGTTCCCGGAAGGCGAGGTATCCGGTTACGTATGGAAATGTGGTTTCGTCTTTGGCTAAAGCGATCTGGCGGACGGTCATCTGCGGATAATCCATAACCACTATTCCCGCAAATACGGTCGTGCTGAACTTGTTGAACGAAATATCGGCTCCGGCCACGACCGTGACCGGCTTGTCGAGAGGCTGGAGGTTTATTTTGGTCTTAAGTTCTTTCTGTATTTCGGTTGCTTCGGTTATAGTTAGATTTTTGTAGGTTAATGACATCAGAATAGGGATAATTGATTGTTTTTATTCGGGGCCGGGGCGTGGCCAAAGACGGTTCTCCCGCCGTATTTCCATGAATTTTCGCGCTCCTGCCGGATGATGGGTTCCAGGTCGCGCTCAGCTTCGAATCCGGCTTCCGCCTTATAGCTGAGTTCCGATAACTTTCGGACGGCATCGAGTTTGTCGGAATGCCCGAGTCTCGATTTGTCGACCGATGCCTTCAGTACCGATATCGTTTCGTCGTATACCAGCGTCGGTACGGGAAATGGATGCCCGTCCTTTCCGCCGTGAGCGAACGAAAACCGCGCCGGATCGTCGAATCGGGCAGGAGTACCGTAAATCACTTCACTGACAAGCGCAAGCGACTGCAGCGTTCTCGGGCCCATTCCTTTCAGGAGTAAAAGTTCTTCAAAATCTTCCGGCTGTTTTTCGTGCGTGAGCCATAACATCGCGCCTAGCCTTTTTAAATCGACGTCTTGAGATCTGACATCGTGATGTTGCGGCATGTTCAGATGTCGGATCTCGGATAAGATCCTGTCTGGATTTTCCCTCGAGATTTCGAGCGAATGCTGTCGTGCGGACGAAGCATCCTTGTGTGTCAGGTTGAGTATCCGGCCTTGATTCCTGCCGTAAATAAATGTGTGCGGCTCCTCCACGAACGACTGTATATTTTCGGAATGCCAGTGATAGCGTCGTGCCATACCGGAATTCCCGTTCATACCTTGCTGGATCACGGCCCATTGCCCTTTTTCGTTGAGGATGAAGTTGTGAAGGTACAGTTGGAATCCGTCCTGGATGGCGGTATTGTCTACCTTCGCGGATAATTTGCTGTTGCGCAAAAGCAGGGCTCCGTCGAGACCGGTCGCATGGGCCACCTGCATCAGTTCGTCCGGCGTACGCGTAGACGATTTGCCTTTCCCACCGCAAATGTAAAGTCCCAATTCCCTAGAATGCGGGTTGACCGAACGCTTGAGTGCGCCCATGACCGAGGTCGTGATTCCCGATGAATGCCAGTCCATTCCCATAACCGCTCCAAGGCACTGGAACCAGAACGGATCGCTCATTCTCCTGACGACTTCGGCCGACGAGAACTCCGAAACCATGGCGCGCACGATTTCGAGACCTAGCCTCGACATCCTCTCGGAAAGCCATAGCGGGACGCGGCCGTTGTGCAGCGGTAAGTCGGCGGAACCAGAGCGTTTCATAAGATTTTTTGTGTCAGTTTAAGGGTAGGTCGGGATAATCAAAAATAAGGATTACCATCCGGAAACGCTCCTAAATATTCGCAAAATTTGAAATATGGGGGTTAAGCGTTACCAAATCCGCAGGACCAGATATTCACAACTTATATATGGTGGCAATCGGATATGTCCCATTCTGGGACCGACATAAATCACCCGCATTTTCCGGCTGTTTTTCAGCAAATAGCTGTCAGACGTTAAATTTAACCTCCATAACGTAGGAAAACTTCTTTTTCACTGTACTTTTGCAAAATTGTACAACGCACACATGAATTCAGGGGAGATTGAGGCCGAGGTAGGTCAACGAAAAGAACTTTACGGCTATCAGAAAGGCGACATTGACGCGATTTTCGAGCGGCTGGACAATGCCCCGCACAATTATCACCTGTTGTATCAGCTGCCGACCGGCGGAGGCAAAACGGTGATATTTTCCGAAATCGTAAGGCGCTATCTCGAAACACACGACAAAAAAGTAGTCGTTCTGACGCATCGCATCGAGCTTTGCCGTCAGACGCATCGCATGCTTTCGAATTTCGGTGTCAAGAACAAGATCATCAACAGCAACGTCAAGGATCTGCCGGACCAAAACGAGTATTCCTGTTTTGTGGCGATGGTGGAAACGCTCAAAAACCGCATCAACGACAGCAAACTTCACCTGGAAGAAATCGGTTTGGTCATCATCGACGAGGCGCACTACAATTCCTTCAGGAAACTGCTGGCGTTTTTCCCCAATTCGTTCATCCTCGGCGTGACCGCTACGCCTTTGAGCTCGAACGTCCGCCTGCCGATGTATCAGAATTACAACGAACTTATTACCGGTGACACGATCCGTTCGCTTATCGACAACGGCTACCTGGCGCGCGCCACAACCTATACGTACGATGTCGGCCTGACGTCGCTCAAGGTCGGGATCAACGGCGATTATACCGTAAAATCATCCGAAGAATTATATTCCACGATGCTGATGCAGGAAAAACTGCTTCATGCCTACACCGAGAAATCGCTCGGAAAAAAGACGCTTATCTTCAACAACGGCATCAATACGTCGCTTTATGTGTACGATACGTTTAAAGAAGCCGGTTATCCGATACGTCATCTTGACAATACCACGGGAGCCGAGGAAAGGCGCGACATCCTGAACTGGTTCCGTAAAACGCCGGATGCGATCCTGACCTCCGTGGGAATCCTGACGACGGGTTTCGACGAGCCTACCGTGGAAAGCATTATCCTGAACAGGGCGACGAAATCGCTGACGCTTTACTTCCAGATGATTGGCCGCGGTTCGCGACGCTTGCCCGGAAAAGAAGGCTTTAACGTTATCGACCTGGGCAACAATGCCGCAAGGTTCGGGCTTTGGGACGAGCCCATCGACTGGCAGCTTATCTTCCGTTCACCGGAATGGTATCTCGAAAACCTCAGGGACGATGCCGAAATCGAACTGTATTTCCGATACCAGATGTCGCCCGAACTCAGGGCGAAATTCATTAAGACGGCCAATGTCGACTTCGATGTTGATGAGGAACACCGCCTTGCCATGGCCGCGAACCAGCGATCTAAGGTCGTATTTGAAAAGTCGCTTGAGCAGCACGCCTCGATGTGCGTCGACAACAGCGATTCCCTGTCCGGAGCAAAGGCACTGGCAAAGGAACTCGACGAGGACATTCGCTCGAGAATGAAGCGCTATGCGTCCTGTCTGAGTCATACGAGTAAGAATTACCGGGAATGGCTGATCGAGGATTATAAGACTAAACTTACGCTTCTTATCGGAAAAAAATTCCGTGAGTCGATGATGGACTGAACATCTCTTAAAATCCGTTAGACTATATCGTCATCGTGTCGTAAATCGTAGGAATTATTGCCGTTTGTCCGTTTATCGGTAAAATTTTCCGAGAAATGGCGGTTTTTTTCTTCGATTGTGCAGTTCATCGAGTTTATATAGATTTCATCAGAAGTTTTTTTTTCGGCAATAGCCTTGACCTACATTTGCTTAACCTAAACAACCAGGAAGACCATAGCAAAATCGTAGTCTTGCACGTCTTTCCATAATGCCACCAACCTAGAGATTTGATTGCCGGAGTTTACCGGGCGATGGGTATCGTCCTGGTGAGAGTGGAAACTAATGACTGTTTTGCTATGAGTGAAAAATACAATGTCCTGTTAATACTTGAAGGAACATATCCGTACAATGGTGGCGGCGTTTCAACCTGGGCGCACATGTTGTGCAGCGAGGTCAGCAACGCAGATTACGCACTTTACAGCATCAACGCCGATTTCGAGAAAAAGCCGAAATACGAACTTAGCGACAACGTGAAAAACGTGGTACAGGTTCCGTTGTGGTCGCCTCTCGAGCCTCAGGAAATGATTGGTTACGGCAAGAAATTCTACAAGTTCGTGGAGCGCAAGGAGAAAACGGGCGATGTTGGCATCGGGCAGGTTTTCCTTCCGATATTCGAGCGTCTCATCGGCATTATGTATTCCGATGTTCAGGATGTACAGGCCATGGACGACGTGATGTTCGATATGTGGCGCTATTTCCAGAAGAACGATTACAAAAAGACGATGCGCAGCAAGCAGGTTTGGGATGCGTTCCGATACCTGATGCAGGACGTCATCGCTGCAGATGAAGACGAAACCGCCACGCTTTACGATCTTACGGTCGCCATGCGCTGGATTTACAGATTTCTGATTCCGCTTAGCATCGACGTCCCTAAAGCTGACCTTTCCCATCTGACCTTGTCAGGATTTCCGGTCATTCCCGCCCTGGTACTCAAATACAAATACGGAACGCCTATGGTCGTGACGGAGCACGGCGTCTTTATCCGTGAGCGTCTTATCGCGATCAATACGTCCGAATATTCTTTCTTTCTCAAGAAAATGCTGATCAAATTTTCCGAAGCGATCACGAGCCTTGTGTACTACAAAGCCGACAGGATTTTATCGGTAAACAAATTCAATATGACGTGGGAGAAGTTGTACGGCGCCGATCCAAAAAAGATCGACGTGATTTACAACGGCATCGACCACAAGCTTTTTTCACCTAAAGCCAAGCCGGCGCATCTGGAAGGAACGCCTACGGTTGTTGCCGCGGCACGTATCTTCGAGCTCAAGGACATCATCACGATGATCAAGTCCTGCGGCGTAGTGAAACAAGTGATTCCTAACGTAAAATACCTGGTTTACGGTGACAACAACGCCGTTCCTGAATATACGGCGGAATGTGAAAAACTGATAGCCGGTCTGGGATTGCAGGACAATTTCATTCTTGCCGGATACCACGCCAAGCCTCATGAGTTGTTTGCCGAAGGAGATATCTCTATCTTGACCTCGATTTCCGAAGGTTTCCCATACACTGTCCTCGAATCCATGAGCTGCGGAATCCCTGTGGTCGCCACAGATGTGGGCGGTGTTACCGAAGCGCTCGATCCGACGTGCGGATTCATCTGCAAGCCGAAAGACTTCGTGGAAATAGGCAACAGTGTCATAACTTTGCTTCAGGATAAAGTCCTGAGGGAAAAGATGGGCGCCAACGGCCGGAAGAAGGTTGCAGAGAATTTTACAATAGGCAAATTCATCCACGAATACGAGCAGGTGTATGACAGAATGCTCAACAAACGAACCAAACAAGTCGTCGAACCAATCTTTATCGAACTGGAAAGACAGGAAGCGTCCTAATGATTTTATCGGTCATTCTGATTCCATTTTTCCCCAAATCGCATGGAAGCTCAAAATGAAAACATAAAAACCCTGATTTTTGACATCAGGGAAAAAGTTGGCAGGCCTGTCAGCACGAGAGTGGTCGTAGCCGCTATCGAATCGCTCGGTATCCGTGACATCGATACGCGAAGCGACTATGGCATGCCTTCTATTTATGAGCTGGCGGACCTGGTTTATTACGAACTCACGACTTCCGAGGTTCACAAAAACGCGAAGAACGTCAAGGAACGAGAAGCCATTGCCAACAATCCTGAAACGATCACGACGTCCGATTACATGGCCGTCAAAACAAGGATCTTCGCACGTTATTACTCCCAGGGTATTTTCCACCTTTTTCCCGTTTTACTCCAGATCATCGCGATCATTTATTTCGGTTATTCGCTTTGGACGTTCGTCGGATTCAATAACGTTCAGTCAACGGCCGTCGTTTTGGGCGTCGTCGTCGGATTGGTTTCCACGGGGGGATTCGTCCAGGTTATCGGGCGCCAGGCCTCCTTTTATTGGAACCACGCCGATTATGTCATGACAAAAAAGACCGTCTACTATCTTTTGAGAGTAGGAGCCAGGTCGATTTTTGTCGTTTTGGGCATCATCTTTATGTGCAACCTGTTTTTCCACATTTACCCGTATTCGTTCCTGTTTGTCGTTTTCACGTATGCGTTGCTTATCGGTTTGCTGGTCCTCTTACTGGCGCCCTTGCATACGCTTGACCAGCGATGGGTGATTACAGTGGCTATCACGTTGGGAACCGTCATTGCGATCCTGCTCAAGACGCTCACGCCGATGCTTGTCTATTTCACGCATTGGATCGGTATCGCCACGGCCGTCCTGACTGCCTGGATCTTTCTCAAGGTATATTTTAAAAGGCTTCTGAAACAAAAAAAAGCAAATTCCAATCTTGAGGTGAAACCTGCGTTGTTTCTCTACCACAACTACAAATATTTTCTTTACGGACTTTCGATCTATATCTTCATCTTCATCGACAGACTGCTGGCATGGTCGACCAATCAGACCGGTCCGCTTCCGTTCGTGATCTATTTCGAGAAGGATTACGAGCTTGGGATGGACTTCGCTATTCTGGTTTTCCTGTTGCTGGCAGGCGTCCTCGAATTCGCGATCGCGTCGTTTTCCAAATTTATGGATATCGGACAGAAGACTGTTTTGGCCACGGAAGTTCCCAAATTCGGAAAAGATCTTTACCGGATGTACTGGCAACACGTCGCCATGCTTATTGCAACGGGGGCTATGGTATTCGCCCTGATTTATTTCATGATGTTCGCATCCTGGGGTTACAGCGGGCAATTCCATGAAAAACTCAGCGATGTCAGCGTTACGGTCTGCTGTTTCGGCGGCCTCGGATATTTATTCCTCGGATGGGGCATGCTCAATTCGCTTTATCTTTTTACGCTCGGTCAGCCGGACGGTCCGCTCAGGGCGATACTGCTTTGCTGTACGGTAAATTTTTCCGTCGGATTTATCTGCAGCCGGTTCATTTCCTACGAATACAGCGTCCTCGGACTGCTTTTCGGCGGCATCACGTTCATGGCCCTTACACTAAAGGCCGTTTCAAAATTCTATAAAAACCTCGATTACTACTATTATGCGGCTTATTAAGATGTTCCTTTTCGTACTCCCGTCGCTGTTGGCTTCCAATCACGCTTCTGCCGTCGGGAAAAGCACGGTTCTGGTCTGCTACGGCCGACTCGATCCGGAGAGCATCAAAGGGTACGATTACGTCATCCTCGAATCGCAGTTCTACAATATATACGAAATCCGGAAGATCAAATCCCAGAACGAAAAAGTACTGGCTTATATCAGCATAGGCGAAGTTAACGAGCACGCGCCTCATTTTAAGGAAATCAAGGACTATACGGCGGGAAAGAACGAGATATGGAACAGCTATTATCTCGACCTTAAATCGGAAAAAACGGTCAATACGCTGCTTCGCATCATCGACAGGACGCTCGAAAAAGGGTACGACGGATTTTTTCTCGACAACGTAGACAATTATACGACCTGGGGCGCCCAACCCAACCAAAAGGCAGACCTTGTAAAATTTCTTAAGACGATCTCGGAAAAATATCCGGAGAAAATCTGGATCCAGAACGCGGGCGTGGAATTGATCGACGAAACCGCTCCTTACGTGGATGCGCTCGTCCTCGAATCAGTCGCGACGAATTATACGTTTGATGACAAGTCCTACAAACTGCGTCCGGAAGCCGATTTTAAGGCATATGCATCCAAACTGACCGACATCAGCAAGAAGCACAACCTTCCGGTTATCCTCATCGAGTATGCCGATACCGAAAAATTATACAAACAAGTGCTTCATCGCATCAAGCCGCTCGGTTTCGAATATTTTATCGGCTCCATCGAGCTGCAATCCTTACCGACATTTAAATAGTTATGCCAATAACCAGTTCCATTTTGTGGGGTTTCATCCGGCTGTGTTTCATGCTGCTGTTCATTTATTACCTGAACCGCAAGCTCGTGAACGCATCGCCGAACAATAACTTTCTGGAATTCCTGGTCTGGCAATGGTTCCGATATGGCAGCATCATGGGAACGCTCATGTTCATGTCTGTTCAGCTCGGGATCTACAATCTGGTAAATTCCGTCGTGATCCTGTTGCTGATTATCCTGGTCGATTATATCGGATTCAGGAATCTGAGGCATCCCAAGACTTTCTACGAAAATACAATCCGGAAGAATGTCCATCTTTTGCTGAAGCGGATGGAAAACGACTACGCGACCAAAAACTGGTTTACGTTTACACGCAGACAGCGCAAGCCGGGCAAGTCTAAAGGTTTGTACATTTTGCTGCTCGTCATTGCGATAGCCGTCATTACTTTTGCCAGCCGGGTGTACTTCTTTAAATACGATTCCTATTCCCTTTCCGCACTTTGGATCGGCGATCTTGAAACCCTTGTCGGATTCGACGCCCAGCAATGGTTCGGCGGACAATCTTCGGTCGTAGGAGACCTGGCCTACGTCAACTTTTACGGAAAGATCGCCAATGTAACCCCGGAAATCGCCCTTCAGTCCATTGGGATACTCGAGTCGGTTTTGCTCTCGGTGCTGATATTCTGGGTCGTCAGCAAGGTCACGGCATCAAAACATATCGCGCCTACGATCGCCGCGCTGATCTTCGGAACGGTTTATACGCTGTCGCCATTAAACATTTATTTCGTTTTGCAGAACCGGCCCATTTTCCTGGCACTGACGTTCGGATTGCCGCTCATGGTGTACTATCTGAAACCGGGCCTGCTTAAAATGAACAAAATCCAATTTTTCTTTGCATTCCTGCTGGTTTTTTTCGCCATCGGCCTTATCGACGTCTTTACGCTAGGTATCCTTTTTCCGCCGTTTATGCTCACGGGCTTGTTCCTGGCGCGCAAAAAGGCCGGGAATTTTAAATGGGTCGGATTGCTGGCTTATGTGGTTTCGATCATTTGCATTCTCGGATTGTATGCCGTCATCGGATTGTATTACCAGACCGACCTCCGGATCTTCCTGCACTCGAATTTCCTTGCGGTGAGCTCGTATACGTACATTCCTCAGCTCGTCGTCGATCTTGACATCCTTCTAGGATATTACCGCATCGCATCGGCCGTAGCCGCCGTTTTCATCCTGGTTTACACCTTTTGGGCCAAAGAAGACTGGCGGGCCGCTCTGGCATTTCTGATCTATTTTAATTTATTGCTGGTCATCAGGAGCATGAGCAGCGTTTGGGTCGACGACGATTTGCTCACCCAGGGACTCTCGGTTTTCATGCCGATCGTGGCCGGGATTTCGGTAGCCGTGATTGTGCGGATGTTTATTCCGCTGTTCCGGAATTTTTACAGATGGAACCCGGTCGTGGTCGCCGCTTTTATAATCGGATTTTTAGGAATCGCCATCAGCAGGCAGGAAGCGAATCTCGGCGAACTGACGGAATCCGATCCGACACAGCGGGAAGTCCTGGAAGCCTACGACAATATTACGCGCGATTACTTTCCGTATTCGTATGCCGTCGTCAACAATAACCGCACGCAGATCCTGAGTTCGGACAAGCATTATTTTATGAACTATTCGGATTTTCTGTACGAATATCCACAGCAGGATTCGATTTATTTCAAGAACATCAACAATCCGAAATTCATGAAGGAACACGCAGACGAAGTGCTTCCGAAAAGCGTCCTTGTCTTTATTTTCGACGAGGAAAAGTCTGCCGATTCCGAAACCTATGCCGATAACGGCGCACTCAAACCCATACTAATGGATCAACTGGCGCTGCTCAAGCGGCGGGGCAGGAAAGTAAGGCTGTTTTATGACAACCGGCACGTTCAGGTTTACGAAGTTGTCAACCAGCCGAAGGCCAGCCGCATATCCGATCTGATATTTTAGCCTATGAAATCAAGACTACACATATTATATCCTAAAACCCTGTATCTGATTGTCCTGGCTCTTATGCTGGTTACTTTCGGATGCGGTTCGATGGATAATTTCGATGCAGATTCGTTCAGCTTTTTCGATGACGACAAGAACAGCGCGACGCAGCTCAGGCAATATACGTTGCCCGGCGAAAGCCAGACGCCGGTCATTCTTTACATCCGCGACAACAGCAGCAAGCAGAGCGTTGCCAACGACCGGAACATCCGAAAAGTCTGCGATTATATAAAAATGCCGTTCAAGTCGATGGACGTGGAAGCGTTGAACACGAAACCTGCGTTTCCGGCATCTGTGCGATCGATCTGCATCCACGATATCAAAAAGCTGAACCAGGCGGCGCTCAATAAACTGGCGGATTTCGTCGCATCCGGCGGAAACCTGCTCCTGTCCCTTGCCAGCGATGACAAGCGCATGTCTTATTTTGCGGGCCTTAAGCCGGACAACGACTTCGAAACAGACATCAAGTCGAAAGGATTTTTTTTCAATACCGCCGTCCTGCCGAACCTTAAAGGAAAAACGTATGCCGAAGACCAGCTGCACTACGGATACGCGCGCGCCAGTTTCCGCAAAGACATCAAAATTTTGGCTACGGCGTCCAACGACAGGGAATTCCCGACGATCATCGAAAACCAGATAGGGAAGGGGCGCGTCATTTTCCTGAACACCACGATCGAATACGAAAAAATCCACCGCGGATTATTGTTCGCAGGCCTGATACGCGGCCTTGACGGGATCCCGTATCCTATAGCGAACACGAGCACGATCTTCCTGGACGACTTTCCGTCTCCGGTTTACGATATAAAATCGGAGCCGATCAAATCTGAAATGAACCTGAATATTGCTGAATTCGTCAAGGACGCGTGGTGGCCGGACATGAAAAAAGTGGCGGAAAAATATAAGATCAGCTATTCGGCGATGATCGCATTCGATTACAAAAACAATGTGGAACCGCCGTTTTTGTTCGACCAATGGGATTCGCATAAAATAAAAGTCAATAAAAAGACGGAAATCCTGTCTGACTGGCTCATATTCGACTCCAAAAAGCACGGCCACGAATTGTGCCTTCACGGATACAACCACGTGGAATTTAAAAAAGGACATTGGAAAAACCCGGATTTTATCGGAATGGCGCTCAAGTCGGTCCAGAAAAAATGGGGCGTTTCAAATTACGGACCTATGCCCGTGACCTACGTTCCGCCATCGAATATCATCGATCCCGAAGGCGTGAATTATCTCAGGAAAGGCATGCCCTCGATCAAATACATCTGCAGCTTATACCTTGGCGATCCAGCCGAGGGTGGCGGACGGGAGTTCGATTTCGATCCGTACAATAAAGACTTTTTCGATTATCCCAGAATTTCCGATGGATTTTACATGGAAACCGACAAAAAGTTTTCCATGGAATCGCTGTTTATCTACACCGGGATCTGGACGCATTTCGTGCATCCTGACGACGTTTACCAGATTCCGAGCCCGTTCAATAAAAGTGCGGGAGATTTCGATCTTCGCAACAACCGGGAGCTCGGATGGCGCAAGACCAAGGGAAAACCAACGGCTATGCTTGGCGAATTCACGACGTTGCTTGACGAGATGGGGAAAACGTATCCGCAGATCCGGTATGTGAATGCCGGGGAAGGAGGGAAGATCGTCAACGACTGGCGCGCATCGAAATTCCTTCACGAAAATACGAACGGGCTTTACACCGTCCGCGAACTCGAGCCTGAAAAATCACTCGGGAACACCCAATACTGGTTCGTTTATTCAAGCTTCCAGAACGCTCCGAAGATAGAGGCGTCGCTTGTTAGGGAAGAGGCTTTGTATTCCAAAACCCCGTTGCAGGACGGATTTCTCTATTCGGTTTATACCCATAATTCCCAACTGACCATAAGCGATCTCAAAGTTAAATCGGCTGCGCAGCAAAAGGAAACGGAGAAGATCGTAAAGTCGGTCGCTCAGCAATACAAGGCGTATCTGACCAGGCAGAAGAAATATTTGTCCGGGGTTACCGATGAAATTGTCGAAGAAGATCCGGACGTGCTTATGGACAAAGAAATGTTCCAGCTCAGCCAGAGGCTAATGACCAAGCCGGCGATCGATTCCGTGGAATGGAACAAATATGCGAAATATGTGGCCTGGGACAAGGAAAAACCGCTTGACGTCTGGAAGATGCTCGAGGAATATTGTGTGAAATTTCCGACGCCGCACAACATTATGTATTCCAGGGAACTCGACAGGCTCATCGGCTATCCGAATGATCTCGTCATGGAAAAATGGCTCAAGGCCCAGATGATCGTCACACCGAACGACGTACAGCTGCTCAATAGTTTCGTGGCTTCGTTTAACACTCCGGAAAACCAGGAACGGATCAGGATTGCGCTCCAGGCCTTGTTGAACGTCGAGACGAACTTCGACACGTTTCTGCAATATCTCGAACATCTGATGCTGTACGATCCGGCGACGGCCAAGGCGGAACTCGACAAGATCAAGCCTGAGGAAAAATATGCACCGATAGCATCCGACGCCGCCTGGCTCTATGCCGACAACAACGATTTTGAGAAAGCGTACGCCTGGTCGGTGTGGAGCGAAGACATCGATCTGGCGTCGAAAATGTCGTGGCTAATAGAAATCAAGGATTACAAGTCGCTGGAAATGGAGTACAGGAAGTACATCGGGATCAATCCGGACGATTATAAGACAAAAGCCCTGATGGCGGGCATTTATCACGAGCAAGGCCGTTTTCTGGAAGCCTGGATCCTGGCAAAATCGCTGCCGGACAGCCCTGAAAAAGATGAGATCCGCGGTATGCTGAACAAAGATGTCGTGTACGTCGAAGAAGCGCTTCAGCAGGAACTGATCCTCAAGCACCCGGAACTGTTTTATCCCGAAGTACTGGCTGCCCTGACAAAGGATTTCCGGAAGCTATACGGCGATTTTGTCTCACTGAACAGCGCCATGGAAACCAATAAGGATGTGCCTCAGTTTTTTAAGAATGTGCTGACGTACGGCCATTTCGATAAGAAAAAGAACATGCACAGTTACAGTTTTACTTATGGCCGAATGTATGAAGTGGAACTCGGGATTTACGATCCGAAGGACAATCTGACGAGCGGCGTTTACGGATTGCAATATCAGTTCAACAATACGGTCGATGCCGAAAAGCTGCAGTATTGGGGCCGCGGCCGTGTCGAATACGCGGATTACGGAAACTTTTACTTCCATGCGGGCCTCGGCGCGAGCAGGAACTTCGGGAGGAGCTTCATATCTGCGGAAGCGAAATTATTCCCGGCAGAGACCGGTCCGGCTTACCGAAAGGAAATTTACCGCACACAGGCCGTGGCTTACGGCGAGTTCTTCCTGCTCAAGCGCCTGAATCAAAACGTGACCGTAGAAGGAAATTATTACACGGCGAGTAAATCGCGCACTCCGGTCCAGATCGGCGCCTCGTATGAAGTGATCCTGACGAGCAAAACCATTTGGGACGACGGTGCGGACGTGAAATGGCGCTTCCTGCCGTTTGTCGAAGCTTCTTTTTCACAGGGTTCGGTCGGCGAATCATATAATGCGAACACCGATTACGGTTATCCGTACTGGCTTCTGGATGAGCGGCTTTACGGAGGCGGCGGAGTGGGTTTCCGATACGGTAAAATGGACAGTAACCTAACCGCAAGGCTTGAAGCGGCCTACTTCGCAGATGATTACAGCGCAAGTTTCATGCGTTACACAGGCGAGGCCAATTGGCAGATTTTCGATTATACGGCGCTCTCGCTGAATATCGAAATGTATACGCAGGACAAGTTTTATTCGAACGCGTTCCTGTTGGGAGTGAAGCACAATTTAAAGAAGCGGCAAAAAAAATGACCGAAGGAAGTCCGTCGGCCATTTAAATATTGTAGGTATCGGATTTAGTTGCTTACGACGAACTTTTTGACGGTTTTCACGGATCCGTTTTCAAGTTGGACGAAATAAATCCCGTTGCTCAGACCCGAAGTGTTCAGCAACATTTTGTTTCCGCTTACGCTGGACGATACGCCGACGACTTGTCCGACGGAATTAAAAACGGTAGCTTTAAATTCATCGATACCGTCATATTCCACGGTAAGTTCGCCATGCGTCGGGACCGGATAAATCCTGAGTTCGGTTGCGATCGGATCGTCGCCGACGCCCAGTGTAGTTCCTATATTGATCGTGTGGTTCAGGTTATTATAGCCCGTAGCATTTTCCCAGACATTGTCGTTGGCAAGACGGATGGAATATTCCGGACGTGTGCTTAACGAAGCGGAAGCGTCCGGCAGGTTCAGGAACATCTGGTAATTTCCGACAGGCAAATTCGCAGGCAAAGAGATGGTTTCCGAGATTTGCTGCGTCGTGTTGGCCTGCCACATCCTGACGTTGGTCGCCAGCGGAAAGCTGTGGACGGCGTTATTTGCGGTATTCCTTAGTACGATGTAAGCCGTCCGCGGATTGTACAACGCGGCGAATCCCGTGTTTTTTACAGAGAAATTTACCGCCAGTCCGGACCCAGCGTTTACCGAATTCGGAAACGTGGCAGTTGTCAGCTCAAAGCGATAACCCAAACGTCTTTCCATGTCGTCGAGGCAGGAATTGCTTTCGAAACCGTCGATGACATCCGGATTATAATCTACATTAAGGTACGACCAGTGGAATTTCGCCATTTCGAGTAAAGCAGTCGCGCATTCGGAACGCGGTTCGTTGACGGCGCACGTTTCCCCGCCCATAGGCGTAAATTTCGTCTCTTGTTCGAGATAGGCGTACTCGTTCGCAATATTATTATAGGTTCCGTAATCATCTTCACTTGCCAGAAAACAATCGTTGTGATGGCCGATGCGCGCCACGGGCAGGCTTGTTGAAAAAGCTTGAGCCGATGTCAGTGCCGCCTGGGTCGAATAAGTGTTTCTTTTAAGCGATGGCGTACGCATCTGGACCATCCTCGAAGCGGGTAGTGCCGCGAGAATAGCGTCTACTACGGCTTTGCGGTTGGCGTAATCGGCCGCGGTTGGCTCCATTCCGAAGTGATCGGTATAATACCATTCGCCCCAGGCTCCGATGAATCCGGCCTGAACAACGGCAATGACATCGGCATTTGCCTGAAGCATATTCTGCAATTGTCCTATATGTGCAATGATGCGGGCTTTCGGCGCGTCCTGTGCGTTTCCGTTGTCGTTGTCATCCGAATACGCAAATCGAAGTATGCACTTCATTCCGGAATTCCGGATCTTGGTAAAATCAGCCTGCATGGAATTAAGGTATGTCGACGAAATGTTGCCGTCGACGAAGTTTTCCAGATAACAAACCCTTAAAATCAACGTGTATTTGCTGTTTACCCGATAATTCGTCAGCGTGGTCTGGTTCAGGCTGCTGTAAGAATCGGAATGGGTTTCAGTATGTCGGTAAAATCCTCTTTCCGGATTGGCGAAACTAGCGGTGGTGGGCGAATAGGTAACAGTGGTGTACTGCGCTGATCCCAAAATGGAAATCAACGCTCCTGTCAGAGCCAATAATTTCTTCATAATTAGTAGGTCAAATTTGGAGAAGTACTACGCTACTTCCTGAGTTGATGGATTACATAATGATTTAGGGCGGGCTGTTGAAAAATCGTCAAAATCTGCCGATGCGGTAACGGCGGCAAATCTAACCAGTCAACGTTTTAAATGTAGAAAAACAAATGTTAAAAAACTCAATTTTATCGGCGAAGTACATTTTTTAACTGTTTTAATCAAATAATTCTTACAATATACATGCTATCTGTAAGATTAAATTTAACAAGTAAGATTGACAGGTTTTTAACAATTTGACGATAAATTGTTCATAACCCGTAAAAGTCAAATTAATGTTGGCTTATGTAGTTCATCGATAAACGCAGAATTTTGTCGATTATTTAAAATTGATTCAGATAAATTTTCATCGGATCAAAATCTTTACGTTTAGAATAAGGAATCTGTGGCAACACCATTGGTCAGATCCAATTTCATATAATTGAACTATAATTTATATTATGTAAAATAGAAAATGAGAAGTTGTGCCTCCAACAATAATCCACCGACCCTTGCTGTTAATTAAATGAGTATATTATCTGAACCATTTAAAAAGCAACCTCCGCGTTAATTCGTAATTTTAGGTTTTTAACCCATATCATGAGAAACAGCATTGCCGAAAGGATAGCCGATTTCCTAAAAGATTTTCCGCCTTTCAACAAATTGTCCTACGACGACCTGTTGCGCATCGCATCGAACCTCCGCGTGGTGACACTGGACAAAAACCAGACGCTTTTCAGCATCAACGACACGCTTCACGACAGCTTCTACGTGGTGGCTTCCGGGGTTGTCAACCTGACGGTGATCGCCGATGCCGAAGAAAACCTTCTCAACAAATGCATTCCGTG
>Ga0265798_10003881_pt1 | contig 20997 bp, 21 predicted proteins | sample P3T30metagenome_FD_192430 | JGI IMG/M metagenome (GOLD analysis project Ga0265798, IMG submission 192430) | Plant litter microbial communities from East Loma Ridge, Irvine, California - P3 T30 | ecosystem: Environmental > Terrestrial > Plant litter > Unclassified | place: USA: California... | reverse complement strand
GACACGCGAGTTTACATAGAGCCAGGTTACCTGGCGGGCAACCGTCTCTGGCGCTCGCTGCAGCTTACCTACTTTAGCTTCGAGCGTAACAACGCGAAGGCTCATCCTCCCTAAAGATTATATTATGTGCCAACGTGAAGGTGCGTATGTATCACAAGTTGATGAAAAACATGACCATTGCTATCTGAAAATTGCGCATATAGGCTTCACGAGCACAGCTAGGACTAGAAAGACTAACACACACTCCTAGGCACGCCCGGCCATCTCTGGACCCGCCACTGTACCCCGGGCTTGGGCATTGCGTCGCCTCTCCTCCTCAATCTCCTTCGCATACTTGCTGCGTGCCCTAATCTGGGGACCTTTCCTGTAGATCACGTAGACTGGGACGCACACCACAACCGACAGCGCAAACAGCACCCACGTCGCGTTCGTGACTCCCAGCTTCTTGTACATGGGGCCGGTATAGAAGGAGCAGAGACCAGCAAGAACGTCTCGCGAGAAGCCGTTACCACCGGTTGCTGAGGCGGAGTACTTGCCTCCGTAGGCTGCGACCATGTAGTCGATGGTGGCGAAATAGATGGCCTATGAATAGAATGATTAGTGCTTGTCTAAAACATGCTTTTGGACGAACTTGCCATATTGGACCATCCGATGAAGACGGCAAAGATCAGTGGAGCGATCCACGGCAGCGGCGGTCCACCCACAACAAACGCAGACCCGAAGAGACCAAGCGGAAGGCCCAAGACGACATACTGGAGAAACCACAGGCGACTCTCCGGGCTAAGCACCTTGCCAGCCGCGCGCTGGGCATTGTGTCGTTTGATGACCGGGAGATATGCAGCCCATGCGCACCAGTATCCGATGAAAAGAGCGATGAGAGCATAGCCGAGCTGAGCCGCGTTGAAGCCCCATAGGTCCTTGAAGATGTAGCCGTAAGACTCCAAGAAGCTGAAGATCAGAGCGTCGGCGAAGCCAGAGAGCAGCGACAAGAAGGCCACGATGGGCTCAGTCAGCAACATCTTGTACGGACGATCCATGATGGCTCCAACATCTCTCCAATTGATCTTCTGGTCCTCAGTGGGTCCTTTGACGTTGGCGTTGGTTTCTTTGCGTTGCTTCTTGGCCACTTTGTTGAGCATGATGGTCGAGCGGGTCTCTGGCACCATGAAGCCGTGAATGAGCTGGACAACGGCACCAAATATGAGCTGGATCCAGAAGTTCCAGCGCCAATCCAAGTACTGCTCGATCTGGCCACCGCAAACGCCTCCGATGACTAGAGCCAAGTTAGCGAGCTTAATCTTCAGCCATAATCTTGGGGACCTACCTGATCCGAGACACGACCATGTGCTAGCCCAAAGTACTGCGTACTGCTGGTCCTCAGAGTCACTGTAAGAAGTGTAGGTACGAAATTAGTGTATGTCTCACACGCACTTCACACTTGTATACTTACAACATGTCGGCGACTATACCCAAGGTCACAGATCCGCCTGCAGAACAGAGGCCGCCAAGAAGACGGGCAGCTAGGACCTACAAGAGTTGAATTACAAGGTTAGTGTCTGTCTTGAATGCACTCCGTACATTCACAGCATACCATGGACCATGAGGTACTGGGACCAGCGAGACATTGCCAGAGATTAACGGTACCGAGCGACAGTTGCATGATCCACCAGCGGCCGTATTCCTCGGACCATGGCGCCCAAAGCTCGCATCCGAACCCATACAAGATGAGGAAATACGCCATGCCGGTTCTGGCATTCGTGAAGATGTTGTCGCCAAGATCGTAGTGCTCATTGAGACCATAGATAGCATTGGAGTACACGGCTGCGTTGAAATCTATGAAGAGTCAGCCACTACGCTTGGGAATCACATTCAAGAAGTTGGGGATCATCACTTACTCATGCTGGTCTGGCACAAGGCCACGACCGTGAGGACGGCCCACTTCTTCCTGCTAGAGAAGTTGTAGGCTGTATGCTTCAAGGCATTGCCTTCCGTGAGTATCAAGGGAGCGTTGGGATCGATTGGCGACGTCGAGTATCTCGGGCTGTCGTTCATAGGCGTGATCAACATGCCCTCATCATGGAGTTCTTTCACTCCTGGACCATTCTGTCTCACACTGCCATCGCTTGGGTGCCTCTCCTCCGGCACACCGTGAATCTAATGTGCCTTGATTAGCAAATGATAGACATTTCAGCCCGCCAGAGCCCTATCGAGACTCACATTTTGTTGGGACATGATTTTATGGGGAAAGATAAGGAAATCTGGGGAATGTCAACAAGGTGGCACGTTGTTGGGCAATGTAAAGACTTTAAAGAAAATCACCGCTTTTCCGCGACCCAAAAGGGATAAGGGCTACTTTGATTTCCCATGCGGGAGCTCATCACTTGCGGCATGGTTAGGGAGCCTCTTCCTGGATTCGGAACGGCCCGCAGTCATGGTCTGGTACACTAACGACCCACTTGCACCAAGTGGTCGCATTATTGGCCGGTGTGGAAGAGGTCGATGCAGAACATGATGTATTTGCGCATATTTGGGACGCCTTTGGGCAAGACTCCACTCGAGATTCAGGTCCGGTATTTCTAGTGACCTTCCTGTGGAGCTCCGTTGATCCATGTCTACGCACACGAGGGAAGATGCTGAGACAGGAAATTGCACATTTACAAGAGCGCAAGCACAGTACTAAAAGCCGACACGACATAGATCCGAGCGAATGCAACCTCCCTCCTCAAGCCTACATCTACTCCTCGTCCCCCAATCTCAAGTCCACCATCTCCTCACCATCCCACTCCCACTGTTCCTTCGGCCACGCCTTAAGCGGCGCCCAGTTCCTCCCCGTTTTCTCCTCGAACTCACTCTTCATGCCCTGGAAGTGCACCTCAAGCTCCTTCTTCAGCTGCTTCAACTCTGGCTGCTCGTGCTCCGCTAGCGCAGGCCAGTGCCGCGCGCTATTGAACGCTCGTGCAGGAGCGCTAGAGACGTACGGGCTCGGGTCGGTATCGATTGGCTTGAAGAGATGCAGCAGCGAGTTGACTGTGGATGAGCCGTGCTTGTAGGTTGTCAGAGTGATGGCGGGTTTGCCGTCGGCGGGCTCATGGAGTACCTTTGTTGATGTGGCTTCTCCACAGCCGTCGAGGCTGGAAGTGTGTGCTGCTGCGGGAGGCTCGTAGACTGTCGACATGTGATGCTGCTTCTCGGACTGTGCACTTTGATCTTTGACGATGTCGTTGGAATCGCAATTCTGCTGCGAGTGTTCGTGCGAGGATGGGTGATGCGAACTCATGGCTTAAGTATCGTGTTTCGGAGACTTGCGCGCTTCACGATCAGACTGTGATGAAACTACAGATGAACGTGCGAATTTGTTGCTTCAAGACGTGGCACAAACAGAAGTGTGCATCACAAGCAAGCTAGGAGAATGTTGTGGTGGACCATTCATTGTTCACGGTTTGCTGTGCGATACCATGTGCGTTTGTTACTTGCGCGACCACTTCCATACCGTGCGAGAAAATTCTCAGCTGTACAACAGTTTTCAGCAGGTTAGTTGCCAACTTTAGCGTTCAGGGTGTGGGAGCGTTGGTGCAATAGGTATTCGAAATCGAATCTCATCTTGATGTTCCCACTAATTACCACGTACCTAAGTTACCCATTTAAATTAATTTGCAAGCCTTGGAGCTTTGTGCGCAATGTGAGAATGTAGTCCAGAGCGCCGTGGCAAAACACTCCTTGTATGTACCCATGGGTGAGATGCTCGATGTCCAGCAATAGCCGCCGAGAGTGATGTGAGGAGAGTTGATCTAGTTGACATGCCTGGCGTCCAACGTGTTGCACGCCGTTCTTTCGAGGTAAGTAGAGTAAAGCTCTGAATTGTGCAGGAAGACCTCGAACCTCAGATGTGGTTGTTCGAGCTGTGTTCACATAAGCCTCTTTCAGATTGAATCACCATACACTGAGGTCTCACCTCATGTCGTTCGCATGAGCTCCGTTGACAGCCGCGAGAGGTCGCTTGCGAAGCTTCTCGGAGATCCACAGCTGTTTATGGGCAGTCTTCATCTTGTCGAAATATTGCTTGAAAAGATCATCGTTCAGAGCCAGTAGCTGAGCCCTTGTGCCATGACTACCAAGGTCCAGCTCGCCCTCCATGAACTTGATGAGGGCAACGTCAAGCGGGCGCTGATAGTCTACCGACAGCTTCTCGGGGCCATTTGCCGGCGGTGCGTGCTCCAGAGACTTCAAGGCTTGCTATAACACAAGTTAGTATCGAGCAGCAGAGAGCCTTCGTACACGAACGACGTACCTCTGTGATACCACTGACATTCTTAGCCAGCGACAGACTCTCTAGCTCAACCGCTTGAGTTTCTTCGTCGCCCACGATGGTCGTTATGCTCGTGTTCGTCACGCGTCGGGAGGCTTCGGTAGCGGCCTTGTAGTGGGCGTCCATGTCGACGGATCTGGGCTTGGCCTGAGGCTGAGGTCGTTCGACGTCGTTTCCGGGATTGACTGTATAACCCTTCGGAGAAGACGACGTCGCCATCGAGGAACGCTCGTTAGCTTTACCCTCGGCCAGCAGCTTCTCGAGCGGGCCAGCCCATGCCGGTATACCACTCTTGCTGGCGATAGACTCCGGCTGGCTCGTGAATCGGATCGACAGTTTTGATGGAGCTGAGGGCTTGCTGGTGACTTGTCGCATAACTGGGCTGTAGGTCTTGGCTTCTTTGGGAACAGGCGTGGCTGTAGAGGTATTCGCGGATGTGGTTGTGGTTAGTGTAGCTGTCGGTGCTGGCACCACAGGCCTACCGTATGAGCTTGAGTTCACTGCATTACCTTGAGATGCTGGTACAACCAGCAATGGCGTGTTGACTGGCAGAGAGACATTTGTGGCGGAAGCGGAGACCGATTGGGCTGACTGCAGAGTCCGCGCTGACCAGTTGTTCCATCCAGGATGGGCGTTAGCTAAGCTGTTGACGGCGGGAGCAGACTCGCGAGGACTGGTAGGGGATGAGACCCCGAGGCGCGCATCACGCTTGGAAGCTGCCTTCCTCCGCTCTTCTTGAGGATCTCTGTTGAAGCGTGGATCTTTGAGCTTGCCAGGCTTGGCGACATCGTCGGGATTGGGCTTCCCTACAGACAAAAGTACAAGGTCAGTAACGGCCTTATGCAACTTACGCACGGGAAGTACATACAGTCCTTAGCCTCGAGAGGCTCTTCAGGAAATGTGTCCCAGGACAATACGGCCTGGTCTGTTTTGAAGTTAGCAATCGCAGCAGGCATTCGCGAAGGGCGCGAAACGTACTGGTCTTCTTGATGAGCGGCATCGTCAAAACATGCAACGATGGCCAGTGTTGAGTTGTCTGCGCAAAAGTTGCACTCGGCTGTTGTTGCGTGTTTGGTGGCTAGGGTTGTTGTTTGTCGCTACTCAAGGTGAAGGCAGGCTCAACTCTGCTGTAGTCGCGACTCGTGTTGGGTGACCAAGAGCAATACCGCTCGCGCCACCTGTTACGTTCCAGAATTTGAAAGAACTCAGATTCGATGGAGGTTAGAAACAAAGATATGTTTCGCTCCACGTGGAAGATGCTTGCCAGCAGGGAACCAAACAAGGAGGCTAGACGAAAGTGTGGTCTGTCAAACGGAGTCAAGAGAGGAAGCAGTTTGAGAAGAAAGGTAGCGAGAACAAGGATGATGAGGGTAGGTTGGAGGCTGGAAGGCTTGATATCGTGCGTGTCTCTCACCATTGAAACAAGTACGGCATATCGCCAAACGACCAAAGCTGGACGGGAAAACTTACCGCGCGACCTCACTGCAAAGCTATACAGGACTATCGTACGCATAGCCTTCTCTCCTGGTCAAGACATCCCCTTCTTCTTCATTCTCACTTCAAGTTGACCAATAGTTCGTGTATAAAGCAACATGATAGAGTCGAACCTTGGCCGTGAAGACATATTAAAAGTGCCCGCTTGCGCATAGCCAAAGTTTTGATCAATTCATGATGTTCTCGTCGTGTTTGTCCATATAACTTCAATCGTCTGATGCTCTGTAGTCGCGAGACTTGTTAGTTGGGCGTGTGAAGCGCGATGGGCGTGACCGTGTTACAACTACACACCCAAAAAGGCACTGGATGCAACATAATGGCGCCTGTAATATCAAAATTCGTGATCTGAAGATTACGAAGTTGGTGTAGGAAGAACATGAGAGTGTGTAAAAATCCAAAAGCTGCACCTGGCGACTTCTCGGGCACGGCCTATTCCCGAGTTGCATCCGACAGCTTCTCTACCTCTGTCGTCACTTTGCGGATCCGATAACTGCATCAAGTCAACATCCCAGGGGTTGACGCCGGTAGCTCTTGCCAAAAGCTACCCCACCTCCCCGCACCAATCGGTCAACAACGTCACTCACTCATGCAACAGCTCACAAAACTTCTGAGAGTTTCTCGACGCCCATTGACATTGAGACCTACACCACAACCATACCTCTACCATACACGAACACCCAACATGTCGTTCGAAACCACAGCCACAATCGCTTCCTTTGGAGGCAAGCTCCTCAAGTTGAAGCACAAGTCTTCGAGCACGAATACAGACATGGCGCTCAATGTCTTTATGCCACCACAAGCGTCGAAGTCAGGCGCAAAGATTCCTGTTCTATTCTACCTCTCAGGCCTCACATGTACTGGAGACAACTGCTCGGAAAAGGGTTTCTTCCAGCACGGCGCTGCGAAACATGGCATTGCTGTTGTCTACCCTGACACATCGCCAAGTGGGTGGGCAGAGGACGAGGCTGAAGCAGTCGCTAACAACATTTAAAGGAGGACTCAAAATTGAGGGCGAAGACGAGGCATATGACTTCGGATCTGGCGCTGGCTTTTACGTCGACGCGACCAAGGAGCCCTGGACGAAAGGCTACAACATGTACTCTTACATCACCAAGGAGCTCCCAGAAGCACTCTTCTCGTCGTTCAAGGAGCTTGACTCGAGCAAAGTCAGCATCACGGGCCACAGCATGGGCGGACATGGAGCCTTGACACTGGTAAGTTGACGGATAGCACACACAAGCATACCTTCTAACACTGCATCCTAGTTCCTCAAGAATCCCGGCATGTACAAGTCCGTCTCCGCATTCGCACCGATTGCCAACCCCATCAATTGCCCATGGGGACAGAAAGCCTTCAAGGGATACTTCGGCGAGGACCAGGAACAAAAGTGGAAAGAGCACGATGCAACGGAGCTCGTAAAGCAATGGAGAGGGCCATTGGAGATGCTCATCGATGTGGTGGGTGTACAGTAGTGGTTCTCCAGCCTGAATGGTTGCTGACAGTGAACAGGGCACCGGCGACAACTTTTACAAGCAGAAGCAGCTCCTGCCCGAAAACTTGATCGAAGCGGCCAAAGCTGCCGGCAATGACAAGGGTATCAACCTTCGCATGCAACCGGATTATGACCACAGCTACTACTTTATGGCTTCGTTCGCGGATGACCACGTCGAGTGGGCGGCGAAGCATTTGGGCGCGTAGTAAGTCGATCGGGACACGAGGGTCTAAGCATACGTGCTCATTGCTTCAGAAGCGGCTCGGAAGGGAAACACAAGCTGTGAGGAGGGTCGGTCGGGAGGAAGACGGAGGTGTAACAGGCTGCGGATTGCCTGAGCTAGAGCGTGCGAATCGAAAAAGGATGCTGGAAGATGATCGGTGACCCTGTACAGTAATCGCTTCATTTGTAAAAAGCTCATCGCGCATAAAAAGCACTCCAGATCCATGCAGGATGAGTGTTTACGACAGACGATGGTCTTCCTGCCTCTCTGCAATGTGTGCTATCTCCGCCCATACATGGCAACAAACGCTATGCTTGACGTTGTGATGTCGTAGGAGAGAATGCGACTCAGAATGCGACCCAAGCGGGGCGATTCAGCAGCTGTTGATGAGAGACGGTCGTGCAGCTCGCTTCACACGACAAACTTTTGACCCGTGAGGCGGGGAGTTGCCGATTCCTTGGCACTGCTGGTTCAAGGTTCACAATTGAACCCGTCCTGCCTTCACAGAACAACCAAACAAAGAGCAAATACATTCGAAGCCTTTTTGTAGACGCAGCCAAGGTACCATCTGTATCTTTCTGGTGAAAAGCAGCTTTCAATCTCACTACCAAACTCCACGCTCTCACTGTGCGTTCGCTCCCTCGTGCCCCGCCTCCGCGACAGCATTTCACCGCCCATAATAATTAACGCTCGCATGATGCAGTCGCTGCCAATGGTCCGGTAGCATAACTACGACGAACAAAAAAAAATCTCGCCTCCCCATTCCTCGACAGACCTGCCCCATGCACGATTACCCTCTCCACAACTTGTAGCATTGAGCAATTCACTCCTCATCACCACGTGGTAGTGGACAGTCTCGATGGAGGCCCAGGTACGTGCAGCCTCAGCCACTTCGCACCACTTGTTAGTTTAGTAGATGCTGACTAGATTCAAGGTCGAAAATGCCATCACAATCGCCATTGACCCGACTTCGAGCCAGCAGCTGAAGGGGCAGGCGATAGAATATCTCGAAGGCCTACGTGCAGAAGGCTCAGCATGGCAAGCGAGCCTCAACCTCTTCACACGCGACCCCCGACCGCCCGACTTCATCCGACACACCTCCCTCGACCTAGTGAACAATGCAATCCAAGAGCACCAGCTGGATGAGCAGAGCCTTACATACATCAAGGATGCCCTCATGACTCACATCCGCCAGTCGTATGCGCCTGGCAGCAATAGCGGAGACACGTCACACATCCAGAACAAGTTGATGCAGACCATGACTTGCCTCTTCGCCGTCTTGTATCCCTCCTCCTGGCAGAGCTTCTTCGACGACTTTCGCGCCCTAGCCGGCGACCAGACCACCATCGGCAACGTCAATACTACCACCACCTTTCTATACCTGCGTATGCTAGGACAAGTGCACGACGAGATCGCCGATCAGTTGGTCGCCCGCTCAGAAGACGAGAAGAAACGCAATACCGACCTGAAGGACTTGATCCGACAACGCGATGCGCAGAAGATCTCGGTTTCGTGGCAGGAGATTCTCGCCAAGTGGAGGGAGACGGACATGGGTCTCCTCGAGATGTGTCTGCGTACCATTGGCCGCTGGGTCAGCTGGACGGATATCAGCCTCGTGGTGAACCAAGGCATGATCACAACTTTCCTCGAAATGGCTGGCCAGCAGGGCATTTCCGACCCAGACAGCCCCGCTGGAAAGGTTCGCGACGCAGCGATCGACACATTCTCGGAGATTGTCAGCAAAAAGATGAGCCCGCCCGACAAGATCGAGCTCATCACATTCCTGAACCTTACAGAAGTCGTTGGCCAGCTGATCAGCAGCCCGGCGCTATCAGAATTCACGAGCTCTGCATATGACAATGATCTTGCAGAGACAGTTGCGAAGCTTGTCAACAATATCGTTTTCGACGTCGTCAGAATCCTTGAGAACGATTCAGTAGACGAGGAGACTCGGCAGCGTGCAGACGGCCTCATCCGAACCTTCACTCCCTATCTACTACGTTTCTTTGCCGACCAGTACGATGAAGTATGCTCCAACGTTATACCATCACTCACCGACCTCCTCACGTTCTTGCGCAAGCTGCAAAAGAAGTCAGGATCTGTACCTGCGCAGTACTCAGTTGTCCTCCCACCCGTTCTAGATGCTATCATTGCGAAAATGAAGTATGATGAGACCGCGGATTGGGGAGAGAACGGCGATCAGACGGACGAAGCCGAGTTCCATGACTTGCGGCGGCGACTGCACGTTTTGCAGCAGACTGTCACGTCTATCGATGAACCATACTACATCGAGACCTTGAGTCGTGTGGTAAACGGTACCTTCCAGCGTCTCTCACAGGGCGACCAGAGCTTGAACTGGCGTGACCTGGAATTGGCACTGTACGAGATGTATTTGTTTGGAGAGCTGGCTATTCGTAATCAAGGTCTGTTCGCGAAGCGAGAGCCATCGTCCGTCGCTGCCCAGCACCTAGTGGCGATGATGAACAGCATGATTGAATCTGGTACGTACCTGACACTTCGTTATGCCTTCAATAACCGTACTTATGACTGCACAGGCCTTGCAGACTATCCACATCCTGCTGTTCAGCTGCAGTACATGGAGATCTGTGTCCGATACTACCAATTCTTCGAACAGAATCCTCACCTGATCCCGAAAGTCCTCCAGAACTTTGTACAGCTTACCCACAGCGACCACGTCAAGGTCCGGTCCCGCTCCTGGTATCTTTTCCAGCGACTAGTCAAGCATCTCCGAGCTCAGCTCGGCAACGTCTCGTATGAGATCATCCAAGCAGTCGGTGACTTGCTCACGATCAAAGCTGAGCTTCCAGACGCCTCGGAAGACGAGATGTCGTCTGATGAGGAAGATCAGTCTGCGGATGCACTGTTCAACTCGCAGCTCTATCTCTTCGAAGCAGTCGGCTGCATAGCATCCTCAAACACAGTCTCGGCGGAGAATAAGAAGCTCTATGCGCAGACGATTATGAGCCCTCTATTCACTGACCTAGAACAAACCTTGCCACAGGCCCGAAACGGCGATGACCGCGCAATCCTACAGATACACCACATCATCATGGCTCTTGGAACGCTAGCACGTGGCTATTCGGATTGGGTACCTTCCAGCACCAACAGCACAGTACCGCAAAGCGAAGTAGCAGATGAGTTTGTCAAAGCATCGGAAGCCATTCTTGTGGCGCTTGAGTCGCTCAACTCGTCCGGTTCAATCCGCCATGCAGCTCGCTTCGCCTTCTCCCGCATGATCGCTGTATTGGGATCTCGGTTACTACAACAACTACCTTCCTGGATCGAAGGACTGCTCTCGCTTAGCTCTTCTATGGACGAGATCAGCACGTTCCTCAAGGTTTTGGGGCAGGTCATCTTCACTTTCAAGTCTGAGATTTCTGGCATACTGGACACGGTCATGAGTCCGGTCTTGCAGCGTATCTTTACTGCATTAGCGGTAACACCTTCAGGCACAGATGATGAAATCCAGCTGGCCGAACTACGACGCGAGTACCTCAACTTCATCATTGTAGTTCTCAACCAGGGTCTTGGATCTGTGCTTGTCAGCAATGGTAAGTAAGCCAGCAAAATGTGATTCGAGACGAGGCTGACTGTGTACAGCCAATCAAGCTACGTTCGAGCCTATCATCTCATCGATCGAGAACTTTGCTCGCGACACTCACGACTATCCTACAGCACGGCTCGCCATATTTGTGCTCATCCGCATGACCAACGTCTGGAGCGGCCCAGACAAGGTCGGACCGGGCGCCAGTTCCAATCCTACATCGCCCGTCACCACGCAAGCGCCACTACCTGGATTCGACAACTATGTGGTGGAGCGCTTCTCACCTCTTGCTTGGTCTGTGCCGGTAACTCCTGGATTCAATCTCAAAGACGCCCAGGCAAAACAGGTCCTCCACGAGGCTGCCAACCTACAGACCGAGATCGTCAAGAAGGTTGGCGAGCCTTACGTACAGCGTCTTAAGAGCGACCTCAGCGGCAATGGAGTTGCCGAGGACAGTGTGGATCAGTACCTGCGTACACTGGCTGGTGCGCTGGAAGGTCCGAAGAAGGAGAAGGAGTGGAGGAATTTCTTTGCTTCATTCATCGAACGCATGCTTGGAGGTAGGGGCTAGGCGTCTCAACCCTAGGAGCAATGCCGGTTGCACCACGCTTCAGCATCGATTGCATCTAAGACGGCGAATGATTTCACGGGGGCGGCATATTTTGGCATCGCGGTTGGCGCAGGGGCATTTGGCATGATTTCGAGATAACCACCCATACCCATACCCAATACCCATCTAGCTCGTTTAGACAGCTGAACACAAAATAGATTTCACACATTACACCAGCATCAACCCACGCAACACAATCATATCTTTGCTTTCACCCTCTCCTTCTCACCAGCATACCCACTCCCTCGATGCAACCACCCTTTCCCATTAGGTACATACAAACGCTGCTCCATCGCCCTCACATGCTCTTTATTCTGCATCCAAAAGCCATTCACATCCGCCCTCCTGATAAACGCCTCCATATCCTCACGCGTCTTCCAGCGCCCATATATCCTCGCACTCACCTCGTCGTCCAGGCCCCGAAACGCCATGTACGTCAACGTACCACCACTTCCATCTACACCTCCCACAAGCATCTTGAGCCCAGGAAGAAGCGCCGCCATCGCTTCTGGCGAAGTACAACTAATCCTAACATCCTGCATCACGCCCGCCTCTTCATTCCTGCCACTCGCATCCAAAAACCCAGCTACGCACCGGTAGTGATTCAGATCCAGACCCGTGGTACTTGCCGATGGTATCTTTTCGAGAAAAGTCTGCATGGCTGGGGAAGTGAGGTGTGTGTCGTATAGGTCTTCGCGCGTGCCGTAGACTTCGAAGGCGAACATGCTGGTTGTGGAGGAGAAGTTGTGTGCGTAGTCGATTGGGATGCCGAAGTAGTATGTTTTTGTGGTGGGTTCGGAGGCGTGGACGTAGGTTGCGAGGGAGTCGTAGGCGGCTTGCCACTGTGGGTGCGTTAGCTGTGGAGTTGAGCTGGAAGAGGAGCATGCATACATCATTGTACTTGTCGGGTACGAAGTTGCAGTTTGCGAAGAGATAGAAATCGTCCATGGTGGTCTGATATCGGTTGATTGTGCTGTAGGGGAACAAAGCTCACGTCCTATACACCAACTCTTATATTGAGACTTTCAGCTCACACAAGCACAACTCGCAAGAACGCTTCTCTTCATCCGCAACATTGTTCATTTACTCGAACTGCTCAGCATCAAAGACGCATCTTGCTTTTGTGACGCATGATGCTGGTTGGTCCATTTCGCATGAACCCGCAGATCCTCTACCCCCGCATTCACTAGCTCCCGCTTGATGTGCAGCAATTTGGTCACTACGCGGTGGGATCACTGCCGGTGGTAGGTCACTACACCTTGGAGTACCACATTTGGACAAGTGGAGGGAGTCCGGTGATTGGTGGGCATTGACAAAGAATGCCAGTGTCGGGTATGTTTACCCGCTGGGAGGCAATCAGGCGACGGTACGTGTTGTGTGGAACGTTGATGCAAGATGTATACGCTTGGCCTTTCGAGTTCTTTACTTCCTTGAAGCCTTTGTACCATTTGACGACTTTTATACGATTTCTCCTGAGATATATTGACACAATGACAACTTCATCCCGTGTAGCCATCGTGACCGGCGGCAACAGCGGTATGGGCGTGGGTATAGCCCGGAAATTAGTTCAGAATGGATGGAAAGTTGCTATTGCAGACATACAGGAGAACAAGAAACTCGCAGAAGAGCTGGGCAACGCAGCGACGTACTACAATTGCAATGTAGCAGACTACGACAGGTTTGTACTGATATAACCGCGGAAGTAAGGACGTTGACGGTGAATAGCCAGGCCAAGATGTACCAGCAGATATGGGACAAGCATGGAAGACTCGATGCGCTGTGTGCGAATGCTGGTATAGTCGACAAAAGGTGAGGAACAGCCATTAATCGAGGAAAGATTCGCTAACGTAAGGAAAGCTCGATATATATATTGGAACACCGCAACTCGGACAGGTAAATCAGAACCCTCATAAGTCACTCACCGTCACTGACATACCCAGAATTCCACCAAAGCCAGATCTGCTGTGTACGGACGTCGACTACAAAGGCGTCGTGTACAGCACGCAGCTAGCGATCCATTTCATGCGCAAGAACAAGGTCCCAGGAGGTAGAATCATTGCCACGGCTAGTGTTGCTGCCATCGTGCCTCACGAGACGTATCCGGAGTACAACGGTGCAAAAGCTGCTGTCGTCCAATTTGTTCGAGGAATGTCCCGGATACTGAAAGACGTAAGCTAGTCCCATCGCTTCTCACGTTACAGGAGATATTGATGGTGGCCAGAAAGAAAACATCACAATCAACGCTGTATGCCCTGGTACGTTACATCCCATCCGCATAAGAATGACGAACCCATCTAAGTCGTGATGATCAGGAATTGTCGACACCGAAGTTATACCCCAAGTAATGAAGGACGCCGTGGCGCCGGAGTGGTAAGCTCCCAAAGCCCAAAATATGCCCAGTCTGACTGGAAGCAGCATGACACCGATATCGACCGTGGTAAGCGCCTACGAGCGCTTCCTAGACGATGACTCCCTGTATGGACGGGTCGTTGAGTGCTCGGCAGACAAGCAGTTCTTCCTCGAGCCACCCACGCTCGCGAATGGGCATGTGTCACGGCGCGCGGTCACGGTCTGGGATCCGTTGTTTATCATGTAGGCACCGCGTCTTTGTTTACTGCGGCCTTGCTGATTGTGGTTGTAGGAACCATGGGGAGCCATCGGGCTTGTCAGATGCCATTCTTTGAAGCCGGGCTTTTTAGCTTGAAGATGGTAACGGACCATGAGACCATTCCGTGGGACCTGTAGGCTTTGGATGTGCAAGGCTTGTGGCGGCTAGAGATGATGGCGGTGGGCAAGGCAGTAAGGCGTGACGGCTGGTTACGTCTTTCTCTTAGTTTGTGAGCAGGCTGAAGCGATATGCACGCACTTCGTATTCATCCTTATCGTTGTTTGCTCGCAATGCTTATGTCGGCTCTCGGCAAAGTTTTGTCTGATCCATCAAAGCAGTGTTTAGCGAATCTCAGCAAGTCGTCGGTGTGATCTGGCATCGTGTCTAGTTACCGCTAGTCAGCGGCGAAGTATACATTGCTACAGAAAATCTCGACATCTCTCAGAGTAAGGGATAAGACTATCACGCCTAACACGGTCACCGGATCGCATCTCGGTGTTGTCGACAACATAATGGTCGCGTTGGGGCATGGTACAGCGCTGGACTACCACCACGTATTGTTGGGAATCATGCGCCTGATAGTTCCAAAGTGTAGGCGCCCAGGATATGCACACTAGTAAGATGTCTTAGAGGGCTACGGCTGAACATTACACAGCTGACGTTGCGACTAGACGACTAGACTGAGGCGTGACAGCAAGCGGATAAGCTATGGTGTGTTAGCCGTAAGGCTCGAGCCTCGACCCAGGTGTCGACCGATGCAGACGTGGGCTACCTCGCAATAGCCAAATGTGGGGTCGTATTCGTGCAGCAAGGCCAAAGTCAGGTCGTTGAAGTGTTGGTGGGTGATGTGGCGGCTGACGAAGTGATATTGAGTCAATCTTGCAAGAAGCAATGACCCATAGTTGCCGACCTTTTGGAGATGAGAGCGTGCACGTTAGAATGATAATGGTCATCGAGATCTCCAGTGCCACACAGTTGTTGCGCGCGCAATTGCAAACACGATCCGGTGAGTCGTGTCAAGCTGTTACTGTGATCAACCTGCTCGACCAGCGAAGCTCTAGTCTTTAGTCTGCGCGGCTAGCCTTCATCCAATCGCTATCAGATCGCGACTTTCTCAGCTGACGGTCAGATTGAGGGACCTGCAGGACGATGTCGATAGGCGCTCCCTAGATGACTGCAGCTGCTAGCCGGGCTCTGTTTGCTACCATTGTAATCTGCGGAACCAATTGATGAGGAACTATCCTCGAAAGTTGACAATCTGCCAAGTTGTCTCTGATGAAAGGGGTCGATAGGAGAGAATCTCGAGATCATAGCTCACTTGGAGTGCAGACGCGCACCACGATGTGCTCTCTACCGGCTTGGCAACACCTGCGATCGTTGGTGCCATCGCTCTGGGTTGCCCAAGGTCGTAGAAGAAGGGGTCCAAGTGGTTTAACGTTTACTGTCAGAATTGGCGCGCCCGTTCTGCGGAAGCTGGAGTTTATTTTGTGTGAAGCGCGTGCAAAGTGCCAACATCAAACCGTTGACCGCTGATCCCGAACGGCGAAGACCCTTTGCGCTGGGACGGATCGAGGAATGATGCCGGGCAGATTTCGATAATTCGCCATGGGCCCTGCCCTGTAAGGATTTTCTTGGGCCAGAACGACTTGTGCACTAAAGCGGTTACCAACATTGCGCTTTAGATTGCCTTACCAACGCCATCCAATCGCCACGCCCACCCGGACGGCCTGCTTTGAGGAAAGCGCTATTACCCGACTCGCGAACATGCCAGTCGTCAGCCGAACTGTCGAACTTGCTGCCATGAAGGCGCGGCGTGGCTTTATTGCATGGCTGCGAGGGGAATAGTTGCCGCGAGCGTTCAATAATGCTGCACAAGCCCCAACCCAACAAAAGGGAACTCCTCCAAGCTTGTCAAAACAACGAAACTCCCCAGGACGTCTATGATCGACATCGACAAGCAGGCCGCTGCTTTGCAACTCCAAACTGCCCCTCATTCATCATCGCCGTTCGCCATCACGACCCTTGCAAACTTCTGAGTGTCGCTCCGCTCCAAGTTGATACACCTCGCTTCCGCAGAACTGCAGAACCAGGCCGGCGAAGGGACAACGCAGCCAAAGGAGGCCATTGTTCGATAGCGATCATCATCCGAATAACAACACCTTTCTTGGGTACAGGGTCGGCCATGGTTTGCAAGATCCTGAGGCAACCGTGTGGACAAGAATAGGCTTCTCGAACAGTCAACCAAACGTTATGATGAGTTCGACGTTTATCGTGCAACCTTATCGCTCCGTGCACGGGTCCACTGTGTCTCACCATGAGCTTGTTTTCCAGCCAAACACAAAGAGGAAACAAAATGAAAGCGTGTGCCGAGGCGCATCCTCCTTTTCATCGAGAAGAAGATTGCTTCGCTTCCGCGCATCGCAATTGTTTTTCATCGCTTTCCTTTGGTCCCTTCTCATCGGCGCCACATCCGCTGCTAATGGTGAGAGTTCGACCTTTGCCATTCAAGTGGAAGACGACCTAGGTTGGAAGGGATCGGCTCTCCGAATCGACCATCGACCGCCGCCAGAAGTTCCGCCGTTGATGCCTCCGCTGTACCATGATGCGCTACGCAACAACGAAGATGGTTCAAAGGCAGCATATGCCGTGCTTTCGAAACGGGTAGCCACTACCGACATCCCAGAGCCATTTGACACTGGCCTCTCGAATAACTTCACATCGTCGTGTGCGAGCTTCTTGACGCGCCTCAGAACCAACGACGAATTCAAGAAATGCCGTCCGTTCTCGTTGATGCTTCAGGTACGGCGACCGTGTCCTGCCATGGGCTACATTTGCTGACCAAGTAGACGAGTTCCGGGTTCTTCGACGCATCTCGCAGGAAGGTCGACATAACGCGAACGCTGGATGCAACCTGTGGTGTGAACCCAACGCAATGCAATGATTTCATGCAGGCGTCTGCCCGCGAAATAATCACTGCATCGGCGTGCAAGGCGGATCTGGCCAGTGACAATCCGATAGCCATCCAAGCACTCAACGGCCTGATCGCATATCCCGTGGCATTTGCGGCAAGTTGCCTCAAGGACTTGAACGACAAGGACGGCAGTTACTGCTTTGCCAATGCGGTCACAAACATAACGTCGAGCACCGACTCGTATCCGTACTATCTGCCAATTGGACAAGAGCTCCCTGCTGGTTCCCGTCCTACTTGCAACCGGGTAGGTCAACCGCGCACGCCTTCCGAGCTCATATGCTGACTATCATAGTGTCTCCAAGATCAAATGGCAATTTATGCCCAGTACGGGAATAACGTCACGCAGCCCATTTCGAAGACATACAGCTCGGCCGCACAACAACTGTCCATTGCTTGCGGGCGGTCATTCGTCAACGTTACAGCAGCGCCACTCAAGGGCGCAGCGACTACAGCAAACGCATCACTCACACCGACGCTTACACTTATTCTAATGTTTGTACTTTACCTCTTCCAATGATGGGAGCACCACATACCTTCTTTTCTTGTAACTACTTAGCGTCATGATTCCCCTCCGACGACACGAGTCGATCGGTCATTAGCGATGGCGTTTGGTTTGGCCATTTTTTTGTTTCGATACACCAGCGGTACACACCAGATACCCCAAGGCCATTGCATAGATTTGAGCGTATGTGGCATGGTCAAGAAGTCGACTACTGGACTTTTTGAAAATGCCTCGAGCACGAAACGGACGGTGTATGTCCCTCTAAAGTAGTGTATAAATCAAAGGGAGATAGTTCAATCTCAGAATCAACCAAATTTTGTCTTGCGTTCACCAACAGTGATTCATGGTCTTGTTGGTTTGCTAAGAGGCCCATCATGCGCCCGAGTGCCTGCGAAACAATCACAGATTGTCCGCAATCTACTTGACTGAACCTTCACATGGATCAAACAGGCCATCGATAACAAGCTTCCTTTGCACTTCTTCCTGGTCCGCCGCTGTTTCTCTCATATTCATAGGTGTTGGCAATGGCGCACGCGCAAGGCATGCCATCCCCGTACAACAGCGCGGTCACGCTTGTCATACGTCAACGCATAGCCCGAGTGGAGCGCTGCCTGAACGTCGCAAAGCTAGCAGGCTATTTGGGTCTCCTGAAACACGAAAGATGTAGTCACGTGTGGTGATCGTACCTGCGGTGCGCCGTGATTCGACAGCCGATTTGCCGGAGCAGCACTCCTGAACCTCAGGTCCTCACTTCGTGCTTCAGCCTTCCGCCAACGACCAGGTCCTATACGAAGCTCGCGACGCAATTGTAGCACTCGCGCATTTACCACGAGAACACAAAGACACAGGCATGAACAGAAAAGTGGTCTGCCACTCACTTGATCAGCAGTGTGGTGCCTTGCTGGTGGAGCCTAGGGATCATCCTCTCATCTCCAGCTTTCCTTCAACCTTGCATGGATAACCCACACTTAATCGGCCGCGCGGAGACAACCAGTATGCAGGTACTTGTGACAGGCCAGGAAGAAGATGGGCTAAACGTCAAACATTTATGCGTTTGATGGGTTGTTGGCCCGAGATACACCGGCTGTCAGCCGTCACCCTGCTGTCTTCTTGAACCTGAGACACCCAAATTCGTCACGACTCACGAGCTTGCAATGCGAGCCTCCTTCCCTCCTCTCATTCTGTGCGCTCTTTGACAGAGGTCGATATTAATTAGGGCTGGAACCAAGTACAATCACTCGTGGCCGTCGCTCTTTCGCTTCCTCCTGTTACGCTCTTTTTGTCCTACACATCGCTGGACGTCCATTCGCTCTGAATCGCGTCTCTTGCTACACTTCTCAACGCGCTCGTCATTCGTCTGTTTTATTGACGTGCTCAAACATTGGATCGCTATGACCGACTACATGACCCAACAGGGTTTTGGGCTCATTGCGCCCTCATCGCGACAAGACATCGTCAGCGCTTTGCTGAGCGAGTACGGCAATTCTTTTGGAAGCGACAACAGAGATCCTTCTGTCTTTTCGCCTGTGACAGCCAACAAGGAGCTTCCACTCCCTCCACCGCGTTCAGACAGCCTCATGCACAAACCGTTACCGGCAGTAGCAAGGGCTGAAATGCGAATGAGCATGAAATTCCAACTGAGAGGTAAGCATGTGGCCCGAGAGACTTGATGCTGGTGTTGCGCATATCAAGAGTCCGCACACGTGGTCAGGCTGGCATTCACTCCATGCTCTCACATTCACCTGCGCAGCTGGGAATCTGCCAGCGGATTGCAACTTCTACTTGGCCTCAGCGATCGCAACCACACACCGCCAACGCCAAAATTGCATCGTATCTATTGAGTCGTTGCTAACATATCCCAGTTATCGAAGACGGCCCTCTGTCACCGAACAGCGCTCGTACCGCAACTCCGCAACAGCGTTCAAGAAGGAAGATTCCTTTCAGGAGCTTATCGCGCGAGGCAAAACCACCGTCTCTCAACCTCGTCACCAGCAATGGCTCTACAGCAATAGTTCCGCCTACACCAACACTTTCCGCTCGCGCGCAGACGTTCCCAATCTCGCCGAATTACGGAGTCAAAGATCTGCCCTCTCCCCCGCCTCCACCGCCTGTGAAGTCTGAGCGGAGGTCGCATGCGCAATCGGTCATGGGCCTCCACCAGTCGAAATCAGCAAGAGATCTCGCACGCAATGACTCTCTCCTTTCCCAGGGCGAGATCGAGAAAAAGCTCCCCGAAAGACCCGCAACGGTAGAAGCGGCGCCATTTGTGAAGAGAAAAGCCCTTCCCGCGCCGACCGTGAAGAAGTTCAGGAGTCTAGCAGAACTGGGTACCGGTCCTCGAGGCGGAAGAGGTGGGCCCCTACCACCCATTTCAGCACCAAGAAAGAAGAGCGTGGACAGCCAAACTTCCAGCGCGTCGGGAGAAATATCCGCGCGAGTGAAGGACGAGCATGTCAAAGCACAACCAAACGCGCAGCAAAACATTGCGCCAGCAGTGAACCAGCTACCACCCACCCCAAAAGAAGACAAAACAACCCTAGCAGCACCAGCAGCGCCTCGCAAAGTTTTCGCTGCGCTCGGCCTGCCTTCGAATCCACGTGCAAAAGGCGGCGCCATTTCGCCAAAGCACGTCCGCGGTAAAAGTAGCACTGGCTTCAATCTCATGATGAAGGTGAGCATACACCTCTCCTTTCCCTCGCCTGTATTGCTCAGGTAGTTCTTCTACGGTCAGGATTACCCATTTACTGTGTTCCACATTTCCTTTTGTTGTGGGATCAGAATACTGATTGCGTGTCTCACAGGCTCAGAGACCGGCTCCACCTATCCCGGGCAGTGTGAAATTAGAAACTATAACTCCTGAGATGACGCCCTCGCCCACCGAGAAGCATGATATATCGCCGCTCCCACCCACGACCGACGAGCGCAGGCCGTTTAGCTTCGAAGCCGTCAAACCACAAGGACAAGCGCAAATACAAGTCAAGCCCATGGAAAACCCACACACCCTCATCACAATCAACACACGCGCTCCATCGCCCCTACCCACGAACTCCGTCGCACTCACAGCATCACCCGTCTCGCCCCTCGAATCAAGCGCATCAACCGCATCCATCTCCCCACCATCATCCCAGCACTCACACCCCCCCGCACCACCCGAAACCAAACGCACGCCTACACCCCCACCCTTCACGCCCCTAACCCGCCTCCCAATTCCCCTCCCACAATCCTC
>Ga0265798_10003879_pt1 | contig 21000 bp, 19 predicted proteins | sample P3T30metagenome_FD_192430 | JGI IMG/M metagenome (GOLD analysis project Ga0265798, IMG submission 192430) | Plant litter microbial communities from East Loma Ridge, Irvine, California - P3 T30 | ecosystem: Environmental > Terrestrial > Plant litter > Unclassified | place: USA: California... | reverse complement strand
TCGATTCTGCCTGTTACACCGCATGCACAGGTCTTGCTGCCGGTTCCCGGCAGATCGCGGGCAAGCGCGCTCCTACAAGAGAGTGGGGGGCGGGAGACAGATGCCCGAGGCAAGAAGGCGATGAGCGTTAGCTCTAGCCGGCGTTGCCTCGTACGCGACAGTCCAGACACCACTAAACGCGACTTGGGTGCAGGCTGAACGCGGGTGGCGCGTAGTGGGCCGAGCGGCATGGATGCCGCGAGAGCCGCCCCCGGCCATAGATGGCCGATGCCGGCGGGCCCACGGAGCGTCGCCGGAGTGAAGGTACTCCGACACAAGGAGCCCAACCAGGAGCCAAGACCTTTGGTTACTTGGGGATGGTCCGGCATTCCGGTTTTCAAGTAACTCGCCGGAGGCGAAACGCTTCTGCCGTTAGGCAGAACCACTGCCAGCGTCACCCAAGACAATGGATCTGCACACGACGCTACATCCGATTCACCCCAACAAAAACTCCGTCACCCTCCACGTAAACGTCTCCCCCAACTCAACGCTCGACAGATGCGCCGCGTAGTAATCAGACAGCTGCGAACCATGGATGTGATTCTGCAAATAGTGCCCATCGGCAACCGTCGTCACCGCATCATGACTGCCACAAATGATCAGCGTATCCACCGTAATCGAACTCACCTGCTTGCGGAAATCCGCATCACGCACCGCTGCACAGCACGCGGCATAGCCCAGTGGAGAAGTGCTGGCCAGCACGTCGGTGACCGGCGTGATTTTATCCGCATGGTCACGGGCAAACTCCGGCGTGAACCAGCGCCCTACCGCCCCAGCACCCAGTTCCTTCATCGCCTGGGCGCCGCCCTTCTCCACCATTTCGATCCGCGGCTCCCACATCTCAGGACCGCCGATCTTCGCGGCGGTGTTGCACAGGACCAGCTTATGCAAACGATCATTGGCATGAATGCCCAGCCACTGACCGATCAGCCCGCCCATCGACAGCCCACAGAAATGCGCGCGTGTGACCTTCAGGGCATCGAGCAGCGCCAGCACATCGCGCCCTAACTGCTCGATCGTGTAAGGACCCTGAGTGACAAGCGACCTGCCATGGCCACGGGTGTCATAACGCACCACCCGGAAGGACTTCTTGAACGCCTCGATCTGCGCGTCCCACATGTGCAGGTCTGTGCCCAGCGAGTTGGACAGCACCAGCACCGGCGCGCCAGCGGGCCCCTCCACCTCGTAATACATTTCACCGTCTTCAAGATGTACGAATGCCATAGCAGCTCCTTGTTATCGAGCACTTGCGAGAAAGTCATTGAGGAGTATGGATGACGCGCGCCTGCTCGCAGGCGCGCGCGGATGAATCAGTGGTCTTCGTGCAGGTATACCGGCTTCTTCGGCAGACGCAGGCTGAAGAGGAAGGCAATCGCCATCATGGCTGTCACGTACCAATAGAAGACGTTTTCCGAGCCCATGTTCTTGAAGCTCAGCGCCACGAACTCCGCCGAACCCCCGAAAATAGCGTTGGCGACCGCGTACGCCAGGCCTACACCCAACGCGCGGACATGCACCGGGAACATCTCAGCTTTAACCAGGCCGCTGATCGAGGTGTAGAAGCTGACGATCGCCAGCGCCAGGGTGATCAGGACGAACGCCAGGACCGGGCTGGTGGTGGTTTTCAGGGTCATCAGCAACGGTACGGTGCACAGCGTGCCCAGACCGCCGAACCACAACATCGACGCACGACGACCGATTTTGTCCGCCAATGCGCCGAACACCGGCTGCATGCACATGTACAGGAACAACGCGCCGGTCATGATGTAGCTGGCAACCTTGGGGTCCATGTGAACGGTGTTGACCAGGTATTTCTGCATGTACGTGGTGAAGGTGTAGAAAATCAGCGAGCCACCCGCGGTATACCCCAACACCGTAATGAACGCGGCTTTATGGTCACGGAACAGCGCAGAAATGCTACCGGCGTCTTTGTCCTGACGCACGTCGGCGGTGGTGGTTTCTTTCAACGAGCGACGCAGCAGCAAGGAAATAACGGCAGCAATGGCGCCGACCACGAATGGAATCCGCCAGCCATAGGCTTTCAGCTCGTCGGCATTGAGAAACTGTTGCAGGATGACCACGGTCAGGACCGCCAGCAATTGGCCGCCGATCAGCGTCACGTACTGGAAGGACGCGAAGAAACCACGCTGCCCCCGCAGCGCGACTTCACTCATGTACGTCGCAGTGGTGCCGTATTCGCCCCCGACCGAGAGGCCCTGAAACAGGCGCGCGAGGAGCAGCAGAAATGGCGCCCAGGCACCGATGGAGGCGTAGGTTGGCAAGCAGGCGATAACCAGCGAACCGGCGCACATCATCAGAACCGAAATCATCATCGAGTTCTTCCGGCCATGCTTGTCGGCGACGCGACCAAACAGCCAGCCACCGATAGGACGCATCAAAAAGCCCGCCGCGAATACGCCTGCGGTATTGAGCAGTTGCACGGTCGGATCGTCAGACGGGAAGAACGCCGGTGCGAAATAGATCGCGCAGAAGGCATAGACATAGAAGTCGAACCATTCCACGAGGTTGCCTGAAGAGGCGCCCACAATCGCAAAAATCCGTTTGCTCCTTTCTTCTCCGGTGTAGTGAGTCGTTGTCATTATTGTTTCCCCAGTTTTTATAAGTACTAGCCCGTTCGAGCCTGTTCCAACGGCCAGTCTACGACATAGTTTGCAACACTTGGACTTAAGCAGTAACACTTCGACATCACAAGGACAACCGCCCAAGCCATCGAGTTGCCTGTTCGTGGAGGCAGTCGATGGCTCGGGTGGCTGGACGCGTCAGGTGTCGCTTATCGTTCTATTGCCAGGGCCAGGCCCTGTCCCACGCCGACGCACATGGTGACCAATCCTTTGCTGCCGCCGGTTTTCTCCAATTGATGCAACGCGGTCAGCACCAGACGCGCGCCGCTCATACCCAAGGGGTGGCCCAGGGAAATGGCCCCACCGTTCGGGTTGACCTTGGGTGAGTCGTCGGCGATGCCCAGTTCACGCATGACCGCCAGGCCCTGGCTGGCGAAAGCCTCGTTGAGTTCGATCACGTCAAAATCCGAAACGGCCAGGCCCAGACGCTCGACCAGCTTGCGCACCGCCGGAACCGGGCCGATGCCCATGACGCGAGGCATGACGCCCGCACTGGCCATACCCAGCACACGGGCGCGTGGGGTCAGGCCGTGTTTCTTGACCGCCTCGGCTGACGCCAGGATCAGCGCAACAGCGCCGTCATTCAGACCGGCCGCGTTACCGGCGGTCACGGTCTTGCCGGGGCCGTTGACCGGTTTCAGTTTGGCCAGCCCTTCCAGGCTGGTGTCCGCGCGCGGGTGCTCATCCTGGTCGACGATGGTTTCGCCCTTCTTGTGAGCGATACGCACCGGCACGATTTCTTCGGCGAAGAAGCCCGAAGCCTGCGCCGCGGCGGTCCGTTGCTGGCTGCGCAGCGCAAACGCGTCCTGGTCTTCTCGAGACACCTTGAAGTCATCGGCGACGTTGTCGCCGGTCTGCGGCATGGTTTCGACGCCGTACTGGTCTTTCATCTGCGGGTTGACGAAGCGCCAGCCCAAGGTGGTGTCTTCCAGCTTCTGACCGCGACCGAAGGCCGTGTCAGCCTTGCCCATCACAAACGGCGCACGGGACATCGACTCGACACCGCCAGCAATCGCCAGCTCCATTTCGCCACAGGCAATGGCGCGGAACGCGGTGCCCACGGCGTCCAGACCCGAGGCGCACAGGCGGTTGAGGGTGACGCCGGGCACGGTCTCGGGCAAGCCGGCCAACAGCGTCGCCATGCGCGCGACGTTCCGGTTGTCTTCGCCCGCCTGATTGGCGCAGCCGAGGAACACTTCGTCGACCTCGTTCCAGTTCACCGATGGATTGCGCTCCATCAGGGCTTTGATCGGCAGAGCGGCCAGATCGTCCGCACGGACGGTCGCCAACGCGCCGCCGAAGCGGCCTATCGGGGTGCGAATCGCATCGCAGATAAAGACGTCACGCATCATGCTTCTCCCGAAGCCTGGCCATGGGCGGCAGCCGTACGCGCTTCCAGGTCACGCAAGGCGCTCAGCTCGTATTCGCTCGGTTCTTCGGAAACCACCACATTTTCGGCAAACCGCAGTTCCCAACCGGTGGCGGCGATCACCTGCTCGCGGGTCACGCCCGGATGCAGTGTCGTCACGACAAACTCGTGGGTGCCTGCTTCCGGCTCCATGATGCACAGGTCGGTGATGATGCCGACGGGGCCTGCGCCCGGCAGGCCGAGGCGTTTGCGAGAATCGCCGCCTTCGCCATGGCCGACGGAGGTCATGAAATCCAGCTTGTTGACGAACGCACGGGAAGATTGCTTGAGGATGATCAGGACTTCCTTCGCCGAACCCGCAATCTCAGGCGCGCCACCGGCTCCCGGCAAGCGCACTTTCGGGTTGTGGTAATCACCAACCACGGTCGTGTTGATGTTGCCGAAACGATCGACCTGAGCAGCACCGAGGAAACCCACGTCGACGCGACCGCCCTGCAGCCAGTAGCGGAAGATTTCGCTGGTGGACACCACGGTGTCTGCGGTTTCGGCCAGCTCGCCGTCACCGATGGACAGTGGCAGAACGTCAGGCTTGGCGCCAATCGGACCGGATTCATAAATCAGCACAACGTCGGGTGACGAGGTCAGGCGCGCCAGGTTGGCAGCTTTGGAAGGCAGCCCGATGCCCACGAAGCAGACAGAGCCGTTTCTCAAACGACGGGCAGCAGCCACGGTCATCATTTCACTGGTGGTGTAGGTCATTATTTTGCCTCCGAAGCGCGGGCCAGCTTGCTCTGGAACTCACTGAAATCACGGGTGCCGTGGATGTATTCATCGATCCACGCAGTAAATGCCTCACGGTCACGACCGATCGCGTCCCACGCCTGATAGAAACGGTTGTCGCGCTCGTAATAACCATGAGCATAAGAAGGGTGTGCCCCGCCCGGCACGACGCAGACCGCACTAAGGGCCCAGGTCGGTAGCACGCAGGCATTCATCGGGGCCTTGAGGTCATCGACGATTTCCTCAACGGTGACAATGCAGCGTTTGGCAGACAACGCCGCTTCTTTCTGCACGCCGAGAATGCCCCACAACAGTACATTGCCCTTGCGGTCGGCCTTCTGTGCGTGGATCACGGTGACGTCAGGACGCACCGCAGGCACAGCCGCGAGTACTTCGCCGGTGAACGGGCAGGTCACGGACTTGATCAGCGGGTTGACCTTCGGCAGGTCAGAACCGGCGTAAGCGCGCAGGACCGCGAACGGTAAGCCCGAAGCGCCCGCTACGTATGCGTTGGCCAAGTCCGCGTGGCTGTGCTCTTCGATTTCCAGCGGTTGCGGCCACTGTTTTTCAACAGCATCGCGCAGTCGGTGCAACGAGCCGACACCTGGGTTGCCGCCCCACGAAAAGATAAGCTTTTTCGCACAGCCCGCACCGATCAACTGGTCGTAGATCAAGTCCGGCGTCATACGAACCAGCGTCAGGTCTTTCTTCTTTTGACGAATGATCTCGTGACCGGCGGCCGTAGGAATCAGATGGGTGAAGCCTTCCAGCGCAACGGTGTCGCCATCGTTGACGAATTGCTTCACGGCATCGTGCAGGGAAAGAATTTCAGCCATGGGGTGCTCCAGGTTCAAAAATCTCAATCGGTGAGCGGCACATCGAACAGTGCCTTGATGAGATTCAGGTTATGCCTGAGCCTGGAGCCAAACAATCCGATAATCGACTAACCGTTCGATAATCGAACAGAGAGTGAAGCGTTTGAATTCAGGTGAACAGCTGGGTACTGAGATCGCGACTGGCATCGAGCATGATCGGCAGAAACTTCTGCTCCAGTTCGTTGCGCGTCACCCGCCCGGCGCTGGTACTGACATTGAGCGCAGCCAATACCTGGCCCGACGCGTCGTACACAGGGACGGCGATCGACCGCAAACCCTGCTCCAATTCCTGATCGACGATACACCAGCCCTGCTGGCGAACCTGTTGCAGGCATTCAAGCAATGCGTCTGGCGTACGCAAAGTGCGACTGGTCTTGGGCTGCAAGTCCACATGATCCAGGTATTCCTGGAGCGATACGTCGTCCAGCGCGGCCAGAAGAATCCGGCCCATGGACGTGCAATAGGCCGGTAACCGCCCTCCTACAGCCAAGTCAACGGAAATCAGCCGCTGAGTAGTCGCCGAACGGGCTATATAAAGGATGTCGTCACCCTCGAGCGTCGCCATGTTGCAGGCTTCATGCAACTGATTGCTCATACGGTCCAGGTAGGGCTGAGAAGAGACCGCCAGCGGCGTGGAAGACAGGTAGGCGTGGCCCAGGGTCAGTACCTTTGGCAGCAATGAATAGGTGCGGCCGTCGGTCGTGGCGTAGCCGAGCTTGATCAGCGTGTGCAGACAGCGGCGCACAGCCGCGCGGGGAATTTCGGTGCGGTGGCTGATCTGCGCAATGGTCAGGTGACGCTTGCGCTCCTGGAACGCATGAATGACGGCCAGCCCGCGCGCCAGCGACGTCATGAAATCCGGATCACCTGTCAGGGCCTGAATACGCTTGGCCGGGGACGCCACGATGGGTGGGGCCAGCGAGGCAAAGGAATTACGCAGTTGATCGTTCATCTTGATACCGTTTGTCGTGGCCGCGCAGGCCTTGTATGGCGCCACTCTCGTCTCTTTTTTCGGAGACATCAAGGGTGCTCGGGGCGATTATCGAACCACTGGCCGATAATCGCAATTGACCCGCCGCCCCGTTGCTTATACCTTTCACACGCCACCATGTGGCTTCTTGGAAATACTGGTCAGGTACCCACTGAGAAGTCCCAGGCACGGCCTTGCTCACCGCAAGGCCGTTTTTGTCTGTGCTTCCCTTTTCCGCAAAACCCGCCGTGTATGAATCCCGATGCATTCACATTTTGATCGGCTCAATCGAATCAGCATGGAATTACGTCGCCAGAATTCTGTCTCAGCAGTTCACAATTTGAATAACAAAGTTCTGTCGTAAATTTTACTCGCGCAAACTTCGGAACCTTCGTACACGAAAAGAGTATTTATCTTCAGTAATTCAATAAGGGTCGCCCTACAGTTGACTCTTTTGTTCTTCTTGGAGATAGTACGCCGTAATTGACAAGCTATAACGCTACGGCGTGAGGTGATGTCCGCCGCCCCACCTGGCGTGGATCCAATCTCCGCACCGCATGCACTACCCGAGTGCATTGCCCAGCGATAGGCAGGCCAGAAGCCTCGTCGATTAGCCAGCACCGCTGGCGACCCAAAAATGAATGTTGCTACGACAGTTTTGACGTTCTGGTGCGCGTAGCCGCATGTGGCAGAAGTGTTTAATGCGCTCGCCGATGACTCATCGATAACGTTTATCTTCCGTCGATCAGTCAATGGCCTCAACACTTCCAGGCACTGCGTTATCACCAGAATCAAACTCGACACAATCAGGTAATAACGTGACCAAAGATGAACTGCGCGCAGAATTAGAGCGCCAGGAACAACGTTACAAGGAAGTCTACGGTGGCGAAATCACCACCTACGCCGCTCAGCCCGAACCTGAACGCAAGCCTTGGCGCAAAAGGGCCAGCTTGCTCGATCAGGCGTTCAAGCAAGAACTGCAGAAGATGGAAGACGAGCTCAAAGAAGAGCCTTGAGTCCGTTCGACTGTCGATACTGAGGCAACGGCCAGATACTCGATTCACCCTACCCGGTTTCAGCTAAGGTTGAAGCACGCTACTGCGTTTTTTGCTTCCTTACAGAAAGTCAACGGGGTGGGAGGACAGAATTTTCGTTGCAGGTTGCTACCAATTGGCGGCTTGCCTATCGATTAGTTTTTTTTCTGTCATAATCCCGCCCCCTTAATACCGGGTCAGAAAACCTTCCATGATCGATTTATTCAGCGGACTGGATGCCTGGGTGATTGTGAGCCTGCTGCTCGCCCTGGCTTTTGTCCTCACCTTCGAGTTCATCAACGGCTTTCATGACACCGCCAATGCGGTGGCGACAGTCATTTACACCAAGGCCATGCCGCCTCATCTGGCGGTATTTTTCTCGGGTGTGTTCAACTTTCTCGGGGTACTGCTAGGCGGTGTCGGCGTGGCGTACGCCATCGTCCACTTGCTGCCGGTCGAGTTGCTGATCAACGTCAATACCGGTCATGGACTGGCGATGGTGTTCTCGTTGCTGGCGGCGGCGATCACCTGGAACCTGGGAACGTGGTACTTCGGAATTCCGGCATCCAGCTCGCACACCTTGATCGGGTCGATCCTGGGCGTGGGCCTGGCCAACGCGCTCATCAACCATATTCCGTTGGGCGAAGGCGTGAACTGGCAGAAAGCGATCGATATCGGCGCCTCGCTTGTATTTTCGCCGCTGATGGGTTTCATCGTCGCCGCGCTGGTGTTGATCGGCCTTAAAACCTGGCGTCCGCTGTCGAAGATGCACAAGACGCCGGAACAACGTCGCAAACTCGACGACAAAAAGCACCCACCGTTCTGGAACCGTCTGGTTCTCGTGATATCGGCCATGGCGGTCAGTTTCGTGCACGGCTCCAATGACGGCCAGAAAGGCATCGGCCTCATCATGCTGGTGCTCATCGGCATCGTGCCTGCGCAGTTCGTACTGGATTTGAGCACGACGACCTACCAGATCGAACGTACCCGCGACGCGACTTTGCACCTGAGCCAGTTTTACCAACGCAACAACGCAACGCTTGGCGAGTACCTGGCCCTGGGCAAATCCAAGAGCGGTGACCTGCCCGAGCGCTTCAGTTGCAACCCGGAACAAACCGAACCGACCATCGATGCCCTGCTCAGCAACCTCAAAGGTGTAACCGACTATCACAGTCTGGCGCCCGAGCATCGCATTGAAGTTCGTCGCTACCTGCTGTGCCTGGATGACACCGCGCGCAAAGTGAGCAAGCTGCCAGCGCTGGATGCCCGTGAGAAATCCGATCTGGACAAACTGCGCAAAGACCTGACCGCAACCACTGAATACGCCCCGTTCTGGGTGATTTTCGCCGTGGCACTGGCGCTGGGTATCGGCACCATGGTCGGCTGGAAACGTGTGGTGTTGACCATTGGCGAGAAGATTGGCAAGCAAGGCATGACCTACGCACAAGGCATGTCGGCACAGATCACCACCGCCAGCGCTATCGCACTGGCCAACGTCTTCAGCCTGCCGGTATCGACCACGCATATCCTGTCTTCCGGCGTGGCCGGGACCATGGTGGCGAACAAGAGCGGCCTTCAAGGTGGCACCGTGCGCAACATCCTGCTGGCCTGGGTGCTGACCCTGCCCGCTACGGTCGCACTGTCGGCTGCCTTGTTCTGGCTGGCGTCCAAAGCACTGGCTTGATTCCTTCCGCTTTAGACTGACGGTGCCCACTCATTGAGTGGGCACCGTTGTTTCGGGCGGCTGAAAAACCTGAACCCCCGCCGTCAGCGTCGCTTCTTGCTCCCCCCCAGCAACGACCCCATCAAGCCTCGCACCAGCTCGCGGCCAATCTGATTGGCAGCCTGACGCATCGCACTCTTGACCGCCTGACCTGCCAGCCCGCCCAGAAAACCGCCGGCCATGTCGACAAAGCCACCTTCTGCTTTCTCATCTGCAACGGGTGCCCGCCCCGGATCGGACGCCGCGCCCTTCCTCGCCAGCAGCATTTCATACGCCGATTCGCGATCAACTGGCTTGTCGTAACGACCAGACAGCGGTGACTGGGCGATCAACGCCGCGCGCTCGGTATCGCTCAACGGCCCTATCCTTGATTGTGGTGGTGCAACCAACACGCGCCTGACCATTTCCGGCGTGCCCTTTTCCTGCAGCGTTCCCACCAACGCCTCACCGATCCCCAGCTCGGTCAAGACCGTCAGCGCATCGAATTCGGGATTGGGCCGAAACCCCTCGGCCACGGCTCTCAGCGATTTCTGCTCTTTGCTGGTGAAGGCCCTCAAGCCGTGCTGAATACGCAAGCCCAGTTGCGCAAGGATCGTGTCGGGCAGGTCGGATGGAGACTGCGTGACGAAATAAACGCCCACGCCCTTGGAGCGAATCAGCCGGACCACCTGTTCAAGCCGGTCCTGCAAGGCTTTTGGCGTATCGGCGAACAGCAGATGCGCCTCGTCGAAAAACAGCGCCAGCAGCGGTTTGTCGGCGTCGCCACGCTCAGGAAGCTGCTCGAATAACTCGGCCAACAACCACAACAGAAACGTCGCGTAGACCTTCGGCGCCTCATGCACCAGGCGGCTGGCGTCCAACAGGTGAATACGCCCTCGCCCATCGCTCGCCGGCTGCAGGATGTCTTCAAGTTGCAGTGCCGGTTCGCCGAACAGGGCTTCGGCGCCCTGCTGCTCAAGCACCGCCAGACGACGCAACAATGCCTGACTGGAACCTGTCGTCATCAACGCGCTGTCTTCACCCAGCGCCTGTGGGTTGTCACGCAAATAGTTGAGCAACGCTTTGAGGTCCTTGATATCCAGCAGCAACAGTCCCTCGCGGTCGGCGACCTTGAATGCGGCATACAGGGCCGACTGCTGACTGTCGGTCAATTCCAACAGGCTTCCGAGCAGTAATGGTCCCATTTCGGACAACGTCGTACGAAGTGGATGACCCGACACACCCTGTACGTCCCACAACGTCACCGGGTAGGCCTGCGGCGTGTGATTCAGCCAGGGCATCCCGGCAATACGCTCGGCCACCTTGCCTTGCGGATCGCCCGCTGCGCCCAATCCACAAAGGTCACCTTTGATATCTGCAGCGAAGACCGCCACACCGGCATCGCTGAACACTTCCGCCAGGCGCTGCAAGGTCACGGTTTTTCCGGTGCCTGTCGCTCCGGCCACCAGTCCGTGACGATTGGCCAAGCGCATCGCCTGGCCGATCGGCTGACCGTCGAGGCCCGCGCCGATCAGTATTTTTTGAGAATCCGGCATGTCTTCCCCTCAGGTCGCTTGTTTCGCATAAGGCCAAAGCGATTCATCAAGCTTCGCCCGCCTTAAACATCGCCAACCAGCGTCGGCCTCTTCACTCTAGTTCACCCCACGAGAAGCCCACAGCGCCAGACCTGCCAGAACAGCTTTCCGACCGAACAACTATTCTTGTGGATGGTCAATCAAAGACGCGACACCGCCGTAAGGAGGCAACCGTGCATATCGCTGACATGACGATGTTTTACGCTCCTGCCAGCGGCGGGGTGCGCACTTACCTGGATGCAAAGCACTGCCGCTTGGCCGGCTATCCAAACGTTCGACACAGTCTTTTAATCCCTGGCGCCGGCATGAACTTTAAAGATGGCGTATACAGCGTGCCGGCTCCGCCTGTCCCGTTCGGCAAAGGTTATCGTTTCCCATTGCGAGCAGCGCCATGGCGAAACGCTCTGCGTGATATTCATCCCGATCTTATCGAGGCGGGGGATCCTTATCTCACCGCATGGGCGGCGCTGGACGCCCGCCGCCAGCTGGATGTCCCGGTCATCGGTTTCTACCATTCCGATCTGCCACTGCTGGTCAGTAACCGTATCGGCACCTGGCTGGGCACCAACGTTGAAACCTATGTTCGCAAGCTTTACGGTCACTTTGATCGGGTTCTCGCGCCCAGCGCAGTCATGGCCGAAAAACTCAGCCGGCTGGGGGTCAGAAACGTGTATGTGCAGCCTTTGGGTGTTGACCTTGCGCGGTTCAACCCGGCCCGTCGCGATTCAGGACTCAAGTCAGCACTGGGGCTCAGCGACGAAACGCGTTTGCTGGTCTTCGCCGGACGCGGTTCGCGCGAAAAGAATATTCCGATTCTGCTCGACTGCATGCGGCTGCTCGGCAAGGGTCATCACCTGTTGCTGGTGGGCTCGCACATGCCGACTCACGTGCCCGAGAATGTCAGCACGATGGATCAGTTTGTGCCGTCCGAGGAAGTCGCCCGCCTGTTGGCCAGCGCCGACGCATTGGTACACGCTGGCGATCAAGAAACCTTTGGCCTGGTGATTCTCGAGGCCATGGCCAGCGGGACACCCGTGGTCGCAGTCGACGCGGGCGCTTTCCGCGAGATCATTCCCGAATCCTGCGGTGTGTTGTGCAAACCCAATGACCCTAAGGCCATGGCCGCGTCTGTGCGTCTTCTCTTCGCTCAAGACATTGCAGGCATGCGGCTTTCAGCACGCCGCCACGTCGAGGCACACTACGATTGGGACGGCGTCGTCACCGGGCTGCTCGGCCACTATGCATCAATCCTGGGCGTCACCGCCGGCGTCCACACCCGAGCCTACGCCCATGGTTGAGATCCTGCAGCACCACGAACGCAGCGTTGTTTTAGTGCTGCACGACGTCGCCCCGCAGACCTGGCAGGACTATCGCCCTTTTGTCGAAGCCATCGATGCGATGGGTCAGATTCCGATGACCTGGCTGGTCGTACCGGACTTTCACGGAGCGGACCCCGTCGACAAGGCACCGGCGTTTCAACGTCTGATGCAGTCGCGTCTGGCGCGAGGTGACGAACTGGCGCTTCACGGCTATCACCACTGTGATGACGGCCCCACCCCGCGCACCGCTCGCGACTTTTTCATGCGGCGCATTTATACCTGGGAGGGCGAGTTCTATACCCTGGATTACCCGCAGGCGCTGCAACGGCTCGAAGCGGGCATGGAGGTGTTCGAGCGCAACGGCTGGCCCGTGCACGGATTCGTAGCGCCCGCCTGGCTCATGAGCGATGGAACGCGAGCAGCTTTGCGTCAATTACCACTGGACTACACCAGTGATGCACAACATCTGTATCGTCTGCCGGACTTTTCCCCGATCGACGCACCGGGTATTGTCTGGAGCGCGCGCAGTTCCTGGCGACGCGGGCTGTCGAAAATAATAAGTGACCATCGCGAGGCTCATTTGCATAACGCCACCACTATCCGCCTGGGGCTGCACCCCGTGGACATGCGCCATGATTTCTCTCGCCAGTATTGGCTGCACACCTTGGAGCGCCTACTCCATGACGGCCGCGAACCCATGACCAAGTTTGACTGGCTCCAACGGCAGTGTGCTGCCAGGTCCGCCGCGTGAGGCGACTTGTCTGGCTGGCGGTGGCGCTGGTACTTGCCCTTCTCATTCCGTTCTTCATGGGCGGTGCGGACATGTTTCAACGCCTGCGCAACTTTCCGCTCCCATTGCTGCTCGGCATGTTTGGCATGGTTCTGGTCGGCTGGTGCATGAACACCATGCGCTTGCGCCTGCTGCTAGGCGAAAGCGCTGAAGGACTGGGAATGCGCAAGAGCCTGGCGGTGGTCATGGCGACCGAGTTTGCGTATTGCGCGACGCCCGGAGGCAGCGGAGCGCCGTTAACCCTGGTGGCGCTGCTGTCACGCAGCGGTATTGGTCCCGCAAAGAGCACGGCAGCGTTCGCGACGGATCAGCTTAACGACCTGGTGTTTTTCCTGCTCGCGCTGATCGGCATCCTGATCTATGCGGTCTTTCACAAACTCAGCGAAAACCTTGAATGGATGCTCATTGCCAGCGCATTGCTGATCGGCGCGGGCCTGTGTGCCTGCGCAGGGTTTGCACGGTATCACCGTCGAATCATTCTGCTGAACGGCAAGCTGCTCAAGCGGCTTAAACGCAAAAACACCACGCGTATCCGGTGGGCGCGCAAGCTGTTGCACTTTCGCGACGCACTGGCTGAAACCTGGAAAATGCCCCACCGCATCCTGCTCAAGGTCTTCGCGCTGACCTGCGTTCACTGGAGCCTGCGCTACAGCGTGATGTACCTGGCCTTACAGGGGCTTGGCGTGAACATCGATTGGGCCTGGACATTTTTGGTGCAAATGCTGTCGCTGAGCGCGGGGCAGTTCAGCCTGTCGCCGGGCGGCGCAGGTGCTGCGGAGTTGACCTCGGCGGCCCTGCTGGCGCCGATGGTGGGCAAATCGACCGCCGCCGCAGCGATTCTGATCTGGAGGATCGTGACGTACTACTTCTATCTGGTGGCGGGCGGACCGGTGTTTCTGCTGATGGTGGGCCGACCCTTGTTGATGAAGCTACTCCGGATCCGGGCGGCGTAAAGGTTCTTCATCCGTTCCCTCAGGCTTGAGCTGCTCCCACAGCTGAGCGGCACCCTCGAAGTCGGTGCCGTCCTCGGGAGACAACGCATCAGGGTCATAACGGCTCAGACAGCCTTCACCCAAGGTGGGCGGCGCCTTGGAGGTGGCTTTGTCGAGTGGATCATTCATGGCTGTGCTCTGCGGCTCTAAGGAAGGACCATGGGGGCGAATCCATTCGCTGAAAAGCCAGTGCGTTCACCGCGCTGTGTCGCCTGACACGTGGCTTCGCAAATGAACTGGCCCCCACAGGTCCGGCGTTTAAAGGCTGCCTCTCTCGCTGGACTGTATCGCCCGGCTCAGTCGAACACCACGGTCTTGTTGTCATGGACCAGAACGCGGTCTTCCAGGTGCGCGCGCAGGCCGCGCGCCAGCACCATCTTCTCGACGTCACGGCCGAAACGCACCATATTCTCAATGCTGTCGCGATGGCTGACGCGCACCACGTCCTGCTCGATGATCGGGCCAGCGTCCAGCTCTTCGGTGACGTAGTGACACGTTGCACCGATCAGCTTCACGCCACGCAGCGATGCTTGATGATACGGCTTGGCGCCCACGAACGATGGCAGGAAGCTGTGATGAATATTGATAACCTGATGTGCATATTCGCGGCAGAGATCAGGCGGCAGGATCTGCATGTAACGGGCGAGCACCACCACATCGGCATCGTGCTGTTTTACCAGGCGGGAAACTTCAGCGAAGGCTGGCTCTTTGTCTTTTGGATCGACCGGCACGTGGTAGTAAGGAATGTTGTGCCACTCAACCATGCTGCGCAGGTCCTGGTGGTTGGAAATCACACAGGCGATTTCACAATCCAGTTCATCGCTGTGCCAGCGGTGCAGCAAATCCGCAAGGCAATGCGATTCGCGACTGGCCATCAACACCACACGCTTTTTCTGATCGGAGTCGGTGATGCGCCAATCCATCGAGAACTCTTCAGCGATGGGGGTGAATGCCTCGCGGAAACCCTCGAGGTCGAACGGCAGCGTGTCGGCACGGATTTCGTGACGCATGAAAAACCAGCCGCTGAGGTTGTCAGAGTGATGGCTCGCTTCGGTAATCCAGCCGTTGTAGGACGCCAGAAAGTTGCTGACTTTGGCAACGATACCAACACGGTCCGGGCACGCGATGACCAGACGAAAAGTGCGCATGAGGGGGAAACTCCAGAACTTCGCAAAGGGCGCTATTCTAGCGATTACCCGACGACTCTGCAGTATTCCGATGACACTGATTTCATCGGGTGAAAATCCGCCTCCGATCAACGGTAACGGTCCACGCCTCCCGGGCCGCTCCCTCTCCAGACCTAACAAGGCGCAGATAAAGCACTCAATAGAGGCATTCTTTTGAAAGCCGGCCAGATAACATTTGTTTCATGAGCGTGCAGGTCACTCAGCTATTTCAAAATGCTACAGATAAAACTTTTCTTAAATGTTTACTTGCGCAAACGCTGTGACTATTATTGCGTCATTACACCCTGCTCATCACAACACAGGTAGCCCTCATGTCCCTGATCAACGAATACCGCGCAACAGAAGAAGCCATCAAAGAACTGCAAGCGCGTCTGCAAAACCTGCAACAAGACGACAAACTGCAAAAGGAACTTGAGTTCGAAGGCAAACTGCGCACCCTGATGGGCGAATATCAGAAATCCCTGCGCGACATCATCGCGCTGCTGGATCCAGATTCCAAAATGAAGGCCCCTCGCGGCGCCGCAGTAAAAACTACCGGCACCAAGCGCGCGCGCAAGGTCAAGCAATACAAAAACCCGCACAACGGTGAAATCATCGAAACCAAAGGTGGCAACCACAAAACCCTGAAAGAGTGGAAAGCCAAGTGGGGCGGCGACGAGGTTGAAACCTGGGCAACTCTGCTGGGCTAATTACCCACCGAGTGCGATAGCTGTTGTGCAGTGATGTGCGACTCAAGAAAAACGCCAGCAAATGCTGGCGTTTTTTATTGGCCGCGAAAAGGCTTCCCTGGTTTACAAGCCTACTCGCTGCTGAAGTTGCAACGAATAATCCTGCCACTGGCTCAGCACCTTGAGTTGCTCGGGCGTTGCGGTGAGGGATTGCGCGATCAAGGCTTTGGTAAAGGCTTTCAACGTGTTGGGCGCCCCGGCCTGCGGGTCGGTGAGGCGTAACTGGCAAAAGCTTAACCAGCGTTGTTGCTCTTCGACGCTCAGGGTTTCCGCAAAGTTTCGGGCGCGGTAACGGAACAATAACTCCGGGAGACGAGGGTCATCGAAGGGCCAGGCCTCGCTACTCAATTGCTGCGGCTCGGCAATACGGACCTGCTCACAAAGACGACGATCCCGGTCGTTAATAAACCCATCATATAACTGCTGCTCGGGGTCTTCACTCGCCGCGAATTCTTCACTGGTGTAAACCGTTTTCAACTTTTCCTGCCAGATCGCCTGCCCCTCATTCAGCCGCAAGACACGCTCTTTCAAGACGCTCATGTCCAACTGCAACCGCTGGCGATCTTCCTCACGCAAGACGCTCAGAGGCGCGACGACCGGGCATTTATTTATATGCAGTAGTTTGAGCGGCACCGGCAGCTGCCCCTGCGCCAGATCTTCACGACGTGTATATAAACGCTGGCGCAAGGTCTCGCCGTCTTCGTCCAGTAACGGACAGTGGTCATGAAAAAGGTCGCAGACAATCAGCGCATTGCGATTGGTGGGATGCCAGCCCAGCGGTAATACGACGCTCAGGTAACTTCGCGCTGCGGAAAACCGGCCGGATATATGCACCAGCGGCTGCAACAACCGTATCTGTTCCTGCACCTTGTGCTTGCTGCGTAACTGGAAAAGATAGTCGTACAGCTTGGGTTGTTTGTCGCGAATCAACCGTGCGAGTGCAATAGTTGCACGCACATCGGACAGCGCATCGTGCGCCTGACCGTGAGCAATGCCATTGGCAGCAGTGAGACGCTCAAGTTTCAGCGTGACACGGCCCTCTTCTTCCGGCCAGACAATGCCTTCGGGGCGAAGGGCATAGGCGGTACGCACGACATCGATCAGGTCCCAGCGACTGTTGCCGCCCTGCCACTCGCGCCCGTAAGGGTCGAAGAAGTTGCGATACAGGCTGTAGCGCGTCATTTCGTCATCGAAACGCAGCGTGTTGTAACCCGCGCCACACGTGCCGGGTTGTGAGAGCTCGGCATGCACGCGCGTCATGAAATCCGCTTCGCACAATCCTTTTTCCGCCAGCCGTGCGGGGGTGATGCCCGTGACCAGGCAGGCTGCCGGGTGCGGCAGGATATCGTCGCTCGGCTGGCAATAGAGATTGACGGGGTTGGCGATTTCGTTGAGTTGCTCATCGGTGCGTATGCCCGCCATTTGAAGAGGACGGTCGTTACGCGGATTGATCCCGGTGGTTTCGTAGTCGTACCAGAAGATGCTGGAGGTCACGGGGGCGGATCCTGAACAAAAGACCGGGCAAGTCTAACAGATGGACCTGACAGACCATCGATGCGGCAGATGTAACGAGGTTATGCGCAGGTTGCTTACCTCCCCCTGCGTGGCTAGCATCAGACTTTATTTCAAGGCGTATCCCTCCCCACAATGTCCACCTCGCACGCTTGGTCAAGGAACGCTGCGCAGCCTGCCCCGCTGGACACCCGTATCCGCATGGAGACCCCGGAAGGCATCGACCTGATGCTGCGTCCAGCCGGGCTGTTGGCGCGCTCGCTGGCCTTCAGCATCGATCTGTTGATTCGCGGTGCCCTGCTCACCGGGCTGTTTTTTGTGCTGGGAGCGCTGGGTGAATTCGGCACCGGCGTGTTCGTGCTGGTGCTGTTCCTGATCAACTGGTGGTACATGGTGCTGTTCGAGGTCCTGCATCAGGGACGCACACCCGGTAAGCAGATGATGGGATTGCGCGTAGTCCATGATGACGGCACGCCGGTCGGCTGGTCAGCCTCGCTGCTGCGCAACCTGTTGCGCTTCGTCGACATGCTACCGTTCGGTTACAGCGTCGGGGCGTTTTCCTGCTTGCAACACCCTCTGTTCAAACGCCTTGGCGATCTGGCTGCAGGGACGCTGGTGATTTACCGCGACGCACCCACACCTCGCCCGGCCTTGCCCGATGCGCCACCCGTGATGCCGCCGTGGGTGCTGACTTTGTCGGAACAACGCGCCGTACTGGCCTTCGCCGAGCGTCAGGCGGGGCTCGCCCCGGCGCGGGCCGAGGAGCTTGCGTCGATACTCGCCGAACCGTTGCAGATGCCAGCCCATACCCCACCGCAACAAGCGGTGAGCCAGCTGAACGGTATCGCTCGTACACTGGCGGGATCGGCATGAACCGGTGCGCGCCATGAAGCAAAGCCATTTCGAACAACGCCATCAAGAGGCTTGGCAGCAGTTCGGCGAGCGCCTCGACGCGCTGGAACGCAGCCGGCGCCGGCACGAAGCAGGCGACGGCTTCACGCAGGCGTACCGGCAAATTTGTCAGCACCTGGCGCTGGCTCAAGCGCGCGGTTACAGCAGCCATCTGGTCGAGCCGCTGCAACAACTCGCCATGCGCGGCCATCAACAACTGTATCGCCACCGCAGCCAGTTCGCGGCCCAGTTGCTGGCATTCGTACTCGCAGATTTCCCGCGCCTGGTGCGTGCCGAATGGCGACTGGTCACCTTGGCCCTCGTCTTGTTCTTCGGCAGCCTGATCGTGATGGGACTGCTGGTGTACGGGTATCCGGACCTGATCTACAGCGTGGTCAGCCCCGCTCAAGTCAGCGAAATGGAATCCATGTACGACCCTGCGGCTCGTCGTATCGGCCAAGCCGCAGAGCGCGCCTCGAGCACTGACTGGCTGATGTTCGGTTACTACATCATGCACAACATCGGTATCGCCTTTCAGACCTTCGCCAGCGGGTTGCTGTTTGGCTTGGGCAGCCTGTTCTTCCTGTTCTTCAACGGTCTGATGATCGGCGCCGTCGCAGGTCACCTCACCGATGTCGGCTTCGGTCAAACGTTCTGGCCGTTCGTGGTGGGGCATGGCGCCTTCGAATTGACCGCTATTGCGCTGGCGGGCGCTGCGGGCCTGAAACTGGGCTGGGCACTGCTCGCACCCGGCCCGATGCGTCGAGGCGAAGCCCTGCGCATCGCCGCAAAAACCAGCGTCCGGCTGATCGGCGGCGTGATGCTGTTTCTGTTTATTGCCGCTTTTATCGAAGCCTATTGGTCGTCGATGACCTGGCCGCAGCCCACCACCAAATACCTGGTGGGCGCCGTGTTGTGGGCGTTGGTCGCCTCCTATCTGATCTTCGCCGGGCGCACACCTCATGCGCCTGACTGAAGCCTGCGTGGCGATTCGCCCGCGCAATCCATGGGAAGCCATCGACCTCGGCGTCCTGCTCGCGCGTCAGCATCGGCGTCTGCTCATGACCAGCTGGGCGATGGTCACGTTGCCGATTTTCGCGCTGATCAGCGGGTTGCTCTGGAACTATCCCAGCGTGGCAGTGCTGCTGTTCTGGTGGCTGAAGCCTGTGTATGAACGGCTGCCGTTGCTGATTCTTTCCCAAGCACTGTTCGGCGCAACTCCTTCGCTAAAAGAAGCGCTCAAGGCCTGGCCACGCGCGCTCAAACCCCAATTGCTCGCCAGCCTGACGTGGCGCCGTTTCAGTCTGAGCCGCAGCTTCTATTTGCCCGTGCAGCAACTTGAAGGCCTGAACGGATTGGCACGGGCACAACGCATCGCGCTGCTGGGGCAAAAGGACCGACGCGTCGCGCGCTGTCTGACGTCCATGGGCAGCACGCTGGAGATGTGCCTCTGGGCCGGTGCAATGTTGCTGTTCTACGCGCTGATTCCCCAGCAGGTGGAACTGGACTGGTCATGGCGTAGCCTGCTGGACATCGAAGGGCAATGGAACTGGCTGGAACATTTGACCAATGCGTTCTACGCGCTGGTGCTGGTGTTCTGGGGCCCGACCTATGTCTCTTGCGGTTTCGCGCTTTATCTCAATCGCCGTACGACGCTGGAAGCCTGGGACATCGAACTGGCGTTCCGCCAATTGCGTCAGCGCGTGATGGGCAGCGCCTATGCGCTCTTGATCGGCGTATCGCTTGCCTTCAGTCTGTCGCCGTCGACCACGATGGCCGCCGAGCCCCCAGGCGAATCGAATTACAGCTGCCCTTTGCCGCCTCTGGACTCTCCTCTGGCGGACGAGCAGGTAGCAGGCCCCACCGCAGCGCGTCTGCTGAACCAGCCACTGACCAGCCAGGCCTCGCGGCAAGCCATCAAAACCGTTCTGGACAGCCCGCCCTTCAAGAACCCGAAAACCGTCTCGGGCTGGAGAATCGCTGAACAGAAACACAGTGCAAAGACCGGCGACAGCCCTCAATGGCTGGCGGAGCTGGTGATGGGATTACTGAACGCAGGCAAAACCCTGTCGACGGTTTTCGAAGCCCTGCTATGGACCTTGATCGCCGTGGTCGTTGCCTGGGCCGTGTGGCGTTATCGCGCCTGGTTCGGCACGTTTGTCAGCCGGGGCCAACGCAAGAACCCCTCTTCGCGCACGGCACCTCAACAGTTGTTCGGCCTGCAGGTGGGCGCCGAGAGTCTGCCGCACGACGTCGCCAGTGCCGCAGAAAAACTCTGGTCACACGCACCCCGCGAAGCCCTCAGCCTGCTCTACCGCGCCCTGCTCAACCGCCTGCTGACCGACTATCAACTGCCTCTGAAAAATGCCGATACCGAAGGCCAAGTGCTGGCACGCGTTGACGCCCTGAACCAGCCAACGCTCCACGCCTACAGCCATGAACTGACACGCCACTGGCAAAACCTGGCCTACGGTCATCAGCTTCCTGACGCGGACGTGCAAAAGGCTCTGTGTGACGACTGGCGGCGGCTGTTCGCCAAGGATGCCGCTGCATGAGCCGGCGCACCGGGATGCTG
>Ga0265798_10003877_pt1 | contig 21002 bp, 20 predicted proteins | sample P3T30metagenome_FD_192430 | JGI IMG/M metagenome (GOLD analysis project Ga0265798, IMG submission 192430) | Plant litter microbial communities from East Loma Ridge, Irvine, California - P3 T30 | ecosystem: Environmental > Terrestrial > Plant litter > Unclassified | place: USA: California... | reverse complement strand
ATCGTACTTTGATAACTTAGGAGAGCTTTTACGCGAACATAAATACCCCCCTAGTACGATCTATAACGTCGACGAAACCGGCTTCTCGGTAGGATCTAGTCGGAAATCAGTTGTTCTACTAGATTAGCTTAGCAAATGCCGAGAAAAGAAACGGCCGGGACGACAAGAGTGGATTACCTATTTGGTGTTAGTGCCTCGGGGGTGACCCTGCCGCCGTGTCTGATTTTCAAAGGACAAAATCTAAATTCAGGCTGGATTCCGAACGAGACTCCGGCAGGTTAGAAGTTCATTACATCGAAAAAAGGCTGGACTTCTGATCTAATTGGATTCGAATGGCTAAAATCACATTTTCAGCCTTTTTTTAGTAAATCAACTAACTCGCGGCACCTCTTAATTATCGACGACCACTCTTCTCACGTTACGGCCCGGTTCATCGCCTACTGTATTACCTCGAAAATAGACCTCTTTTTACTACCGCCGCACTCGTCGCATAAGACGTAGCCTCTCGACTTATCAATTTTCGGACCTCTAAAAACTGCCCTCAACTTAGAGGTTGACCGAATTTTTCGACATTCAACTATGCGATTACCGCGCGTAGAATGGACTTTAGCTTATATCAAAGCGAGGGCCCGATGCTTTAGGCCTTCTTCTATTGAATCTGGCTTTCGAAAGGCTGGAATCTGTCCGTTTGATCCTGAGATCTTATTATCGACTCTTGAACCCCCCCCTATAACCCCACCACCAGAAAGTCAAGTTGCGTACGACGTTAGTCACGCATCTCGGATTCTTAGAGCTAGAGGTACCCCTAGGGCTCTCACTCTACGTCAGATTAGTGATCTCGTTCAAAATGACGAAGATATACTACCTTCAGCTAGAAATCTTATTCGGGATTGGATTGACTTTACTGAAGATCGAGATACTAATGCGATCTTAGCTCGGAGGGAGCTACGCGAGAAGGACGCACTACTTAATACGCGTAAGACGCGTAGAAAGGGTAGAAGGGTAGCTTTAAAGGGTAAATACCTTCTTACGAAAGAGGACATCCTTAAAGTAGTCCGAGATCTCGAAGAAGAGACTAAAAAGAAAAAGACGAAAAATGAAGGAAAAAAGACGAAATATATATTGATTTCTTCGGAGGAAGAAGAGGAAGAATCAGTTGATGAATTGGCTTAGTTAGTTAGTCCATTACGGCGTTAGTGAGTCAGTGAATCAAGTTTGAAATTTTGTAATTAAAAAAGTGTCCGGAATCCCCTACAGGCACGTTAGGTTTTAAGCTTATATCTAAATAGGTTTAGAATATTCTAATAATTATATAATAAGATTAGTTATCTTAGGTTATTTATTAATTAGTATACCTAGGTTAGTTTTATTCTAATAAGCTATATTATCCTTGTTGAGCTAGTCTACATTGAGACATTATTGAATAATTTCTAAATTAGCTTTTTACTTTATAATCTAGCTAAATATTCTAGTTAGAACTTTCTAATTTTTTAAGACCGTTTTTCTAAATTAGTATATCTCTATACCTATAAGTGAATAATAGTCGGTATTGGATTCCTAGATATTTTATAAAGAAAAGTTCATGCTAACAGATTTTAGTAGCTTTATTATAGCTTTTAACTAACTTGTAACTTTTTGAAGTTTGTAAATCTTATTCTTGCTCTACTTCCTCTACCATGATATCTGATATTATTTGGATTAATATTGATTTAGAGAAAACAGATTAGTAGAAAAAGTAGAAAATAAAATAAAGCTTACTAACTTTAGAAAGTTGACTATAAGTTAGTTAAACATCTTGATAAACTATCAAAATATATCAAAATAAGCTTTACTATATAAATCATATCAAAATACTATCTTAGCTGATATTAGCTAATGACTATAGAAATATATTGATTTAAAAAAGAAGCTTTAAAAAACTAAAAAATTCTAATCAGACTACTTTTCAAGATTATAAGCTAAATAGCTAATTTGCATATTATTTAGAAATAGAGTATAATAGACTAGCTATATTAAGTTAATATAGCCTATTAGAGTAAGACTAAACTAAGTCTCTTACTTAGTAAAAGATCTTAAGACTTAAAAATTTTCTATATATTTATTAGAGTTCTCTAAATATGTTTAAAATCATAATTATAATTAACTAATACTAGCTCTAATAAGGTCTATTAAGCTTAGTTAAGCCTATAGCTACTTGGAATATATACTAATAGATTAAAATAAAGACAAAAGCTTAATTAAGTGAATATTAGTTAGTTTATAGTTTTGAAATCAATTAAGTAGCTAGTAAAAATATAACTTCTGATAATATTCTAGCTTACTCATACTATATAGTTCACTTAGTTTGATCAAATTATGATTAGCTATTCTCTTTGACTAATATTATAATCTATTTTTTCTTGTAGGTTATATATAACTTATACTAGGATTCTCCAGATATATTTCAGAGTATATCTAAAATCAAATTAAATCTTCTAGCTTTAGTATCTCTATAACGTGGGTGTAGGGGAAGTCGGTCAGTAGGAGAAGTCGGTCATTTTTTCAAATCCATTTTTTTAAAAATCGCTGACTAACTCACTAACGCCGTAAAACAAGACTTGATTAAACTAACTCATCCGCCAAGTCTTCTTCTTCTTCCTCCGAAGAAATTAATATATACTTCGTCTTTTTTCCTCCTTTTTTTCTCTTTTTCTTTTTAGTTCCTTCTTCGAAATCCCGGACTACCTTAAGAATATCCTCCTTTATAAGAAGGTATTTCTTCTTTAACGCTACTCTTTTCCCCGTCTTACGCGTCTTACGCGTATTAAGTAGTACCTCTTTCTCACGTAGCTCTCTCCGGGCTAAGATCGCGTCGGTATTACGATCTTCGGCAAAGTCAATTAAATCCCGGATAAGTACTTAAGCCGAAATCGGTATATCTTCGTCATTTCGAACGCGATCACTAACGTAGCGTAGGTTGAGAGCCCTAGAGGTACGCGGACTACCCCTAGCTCTAAGAATCCGAGATACGTTACTAACGTCGCGCGTAACTTAACTTTCCGGAGAGGGTGTCCGAGGGGGGGGGCTAAAGGGTCGAAAGTAAAATCTCGGGATTAAACGGATAGATACCGGCTTTTCGAAAGCCGGATTCGATAGACGCAGTCCTAAAGCATCGGGCCCTTACTTTAATATAAGCTAAAGCCTATTCTACGCGCGGTAATCGTAAAGTCGAGTGTCGGAAAATTCGGTCGACCTCTAAGTTAATTACTGTTTTTAGAGGTCCGAAAATCGTTACATCAAGGGGCTGCGTTTTATGCGACGAGTGCGGCGGTAGTAGAAAGAGATCGATTTTCGACGTGATACAGAAAGCGATACACCGAGCCGTAATATGAGAGGAGTAGCCGTCAATAATTAGTAGGTATCGAGAATTAGCTAAATTACTAACGTAAGGCTAAAAATGCGTTTAAAGCTATTCGAACCCGATCAGATCGGAAGTCTAGCCTTTCTTCGATGTAATAAAATTCTAATCCGGCGGCGTTTCGTCCGGTATCTAGCCTAAATTCAGGTTCTCGCCTTTAAAAATCAGATATAGCGGTAGGGTCACCCCCGCGGCGTTTACGCACTTGAGAGACGTGATCCATTCCTATCGGCCCGGTTGTCGCTTTTCACGCCGGGTTTTCAGTTGATCAAGTGGAACAACTGATTTCCTACTATATCCGATCGAAAAACCGGTTTCGTTGATGTTATAGATTATACTAGGTAAGTATTTATGTTCGCGTAGTAGGGCGCCTAAGTTGTCAAAGTACGATTTTATCGTCGGAAAATCAAGTGCCGTAGACCGCGCGGAGTCGATAGTACGCGGAAAGCACGTCTTTATTCGGGGGTATCGTGTCCGGAAGCGATTAGCCTACCTATCCGAGATAGGACTAAATTCGTAATCGTCAAAAGTTAAGCCTCTTTTCGACTAAATTTCGGATGCTAGAACTTTTACTAATATAAGGGTGATTAGAGTCCCTAACTTAGCGGCGCGGTAAATCCAGTTCTCGAGTATTGTTTCTTCGATCGGAGTTAGTAATTATTAACTAACGTGACTTTCTTTTCTTAATTTTCGTTTTTGAAACCGATCTTGTAAGGTTGAGTAGGGAATTTGAAAGACGTTTACTGCCTTCCGAAGTAACTTGATTTCGCCGCTTACTAACGTATTTAACGCGTTAGTAACGTCTTGTTCAGTATAGGAAGGCATAAAGAAGGAAGAGAAACAGAAAGCGAGAAATCAGGGTTTGTAAAGCTAGCCTCGGTAAAATGACCGACTTCCCCTACACCTACGTTAGTTTATTATCAAGAATTATAGACTCTATAAAGCTTAATAAATTAAGTTACTATCTTTATTATAATATAAAGTTTGATTATAGTAAAGACTAGCTTAATTGGACTATATTAGCTTAAGCCAAACACTAAAACTCTTATTATAATATTAGTTAAGTTTTAAGAATTAATTTGTAGTGACTTAGATATTTATACTAAACATATATCTAATCTTAGTTAGTATTAGCTAGTATTAGCCAATAGTTCTAGAGATAAGTTATATCAATTTTATAACCATAAACTAGTTAAATCATTCTAATACAGCTTATTAGGACAAGACTAACTTAATTCTATTAATCAATAGATAATCCTAAGGCCTAAAATCTTATTATACATTTATTAGAATTTTCTAACTTAGCTCTATTTAGAAACAAATCTATAATCTCTTCTTTCGAGCCTCTATATAAATAAATATTAGCTTAACTAGGATTTTTTAAGCTTAACTCACTTAATAACTACTTATAAGTTATAGAAGAAACTAGTCTAATAAAGAAAAAGTATATTAAGTTACTTATGTAATTAAGCTTACTTGAATTTCTTTTTTACTTAGTAAGATAGATCTATAATATCTAGTAACATAGACTTAATTCTAGAAGCTAGTCTGTCATTATAGCTCTCGAAGCCTATATCTAGTCTATTCTAATCTGTTCTATAACACCTTATTATTCAAGTTATACAAGCTAATATTATAGCTTTGTAGCAACTTTAACTCATAGTAAAACTTCATGAAGCTTGACAGGGTTCAGCATTGGTGATCACAGGATGCCGTACATAGTAAATGTAGAGCACATGACAGCTGAAGCTTAAATTACGATTCATACATCCAGAAATCCTCCCGAATATTTGCCGTGGAAGCGAGGAGGGCGACCCCGATGATCTGCATGTTCTGCATGCCACCTTCCTTTAAAGATTTCGATTGGAGACTTCCACACAATACACAATGCGCGATTTGCTTGCGCCAAGGAGTCGAGCGATGTCTTACAGTAGTCTTTCCGTGGCAACTGAACGCGGTCCTGGTCGAATCAAACGAGCAGGTGCACCTCAGCGCGTGGTATGCTGGCATGACTGGTCAAATCAGAAGTACTCCGAGGCAACGTGCTGGCATCATCCCACATCGGAGACATGGCGGCACGACAGACTTCGACGAAGGACCAGACTCCTGGGGGATCCGGGGCAGACTCCATCATGAAACAACGGCAGTAGACTTCCGTCTGCGCTTTACCCGATAAAGCATCAAGTCCGGACGGCAATGATCTCGGGAGCGACATTTCGAGGTTCTGCAAGCCGTCGAGCCCTGGCAGATCAATATCACTGCTGCGAACACCAGACAGAACACCCTTTAGGGCTACCACCCCAGCCGAGGCATGCTCAATGATTCCAGCGGATCAGGAAGATTTGTGGAGGATCGACGAAACCAAATTGACAGCGGGTCTGTAGTGTAGTTCGCCCATCCTCCCGTCGCCTCCTTCTAGCCTACAGACCTACCAAGCAAAAGTAGGGCAGTGAGAACAGAGCTTTCAGGACTACGCTAGGCTTACTCGCAGTCTGCAGGTACTGCATCGAGGTCCTTGTTTGGATGAGTGTCACCTGCCACTTTCGGCCCTGCAATCACAATCCAATAGGAGATATCATGCTATACGCAGCCACTACGATGGTTTGTCATACGTGAGGTCTTGGAAAAGAATCCCAAAAGGTTATGTTGCTTCCACCAAATTCACAGAAGCATGGCGGACATGAGGTCTCCGCAATTCAAAAGAATGCTTCGAACGCCTTAGCCCTCTATCAAGGTTCGATAGTCCGTGGTGGCTCTGCACATCGCGTGCTCTCGGCGTGATTCAGAACGCTGACGACTTCGCCATGCATAGAATCCATGAAGTCTGTATCACGTCACACTTCGAAACGTCGGAGAAGTTCGTTCGACATAGGTACCGGCTAATAGCCGTTTGCAAGGCTCTCAAGGGTATAAGTATCCAGTCAGCCATGCCTGTAAAAATGGAGGAGCATCATAGTCCAGTTCTTGACAGCCAGGCAAACTACACCTTTTCAACTCTACCATACCCCAAGATGCAGCTCCAGAACCTCTTCCTCGCCCTTGCCGCTGCGGCAACTGCCCAAGCTGGTGTCATTGAGAGGCAAAATGCTTGCTCGAGCTACACCATCATCGACACCCGCGGCACAGGCGAAGCCCAAGGCCCATCTGCTGGCTTCCGTACCATGAACTCGAACATCCAACGTCAACTCTCCGGAGGCAAAGTCTACAACACTGTCTACGCCGCCGATGCCTCGCAGAACTCTGCTGCCGGCACCGCCGACATCGTCAGGAAGGTCCAGTCGACCCTGGCGAGCAACCCGAACGAGTGCTTCATCCTGGAAGGATACTCTCAGGGCGCCGCTGCCACCACCAACGCACTTCCCAAGCTGACTGGCGCCTCGTTCAACGCCGTCAAGGGTGTCTTCCTTATCGGCAACCCAGAGCACCGCTCTGGCCTCGCTTGCAACGTCGACACCAACGGCGGCACCACGACCAAGAACGTCAACGGTCTGTCAGCCACCCTCGGCCGTATTCCCGACAACTGGGTCTCTAAGAGCCTTGACGTCTGCAACTACGTAAGTCGTCGATTGAAAGTTTCGAAAATCTTCATAGGCGCCTCCACTAACATTGATGTTTCAGGGCGACGGTGTCTGCGACACCACCCACGGCTTCGGCATCAATGCGCAGCATTTGGCGTACCCAGGAAGTGCCAGCACTCAGACTCTAGGCACGAACTTCGCCGTCAAGCAACTGAAGCAGGGTTAAAAAAATGATAAAATTCACTTCTTGGTGCAGACGATAGAGTCGGTCTGACGCAGTGTTACACACGAATGAAGCAATATGTTTACGACAAAGATTACACATTTCAAGTCAAGCAGATGCCGCGTTGTAGTTGATGAAGTGATCGTCGTTCGTTTGAGCACATCACATCCCCTTTTCTCGAGGGGCTCTGGACGTTGCGCCAGCTCTGTCGAGAGTGCACACATCATTATTTGTACGATACAAATTATCTGCTTCTTGAGTATGACGAACCCTATTATGGGTGAACAGTCATGCAATGTTGTGTACGCAATCGATCGATCGATCGAATGATCTTCTCAGCTAGGCAAGCACTCAACTTGTCGATCGTTTGGATGGTCAGAGCCTACTGACTCGTCTATGCATTTGTTTGTTGATACACTTGTTCACCTACTCGTATACCAACCTTGTTTTGAAGAGAAAGGGTAGAGTGCCCTTCCTCCTGCGACTCAGGCACAGCGCGTGTAGTTTGTGGGATTAGGGAGCTAAGGGAAAAGAAAAGACGGATTGTCAGGTGACATCAGATAAAGAGCCCCATATCGAATCGTAGTACACTACCTAGGTAAGTACCCTAAAGCATCTTTCACGTGGTCTGAAGATTAGAATTTACAGATGTTGAGCCGAGCGTGTCGTGCGACGCGTCTGAATTCTTCTCGGTGCTCGACATACAGGAGCAGAGGACCCTCGGACCTACTTACCCTGCTGATTTGTCCACCCTCTCAAACCATTCACTTATCTATCAGCCGATTCACTCCGGTGATATAAACAGGCCCCCTAGACAAGGACCAAGACATTCAAAGAAGATGAACAGAGAGAAGCAGGGTGAATGTATGAAAGTTCAATCTCATGGAAGACATTAAAATTTAAGAAGTAGGGCAGAGAAAAAATAGCTAATGCTCTGTGTCCGATCAGTAGCAACGCAACGAAGAGAAGGGAGAAGAGAGTGCGAAGGTCAAAGTAGATGCTGAGTCAACGGTGTCCAGCACAAATCGACCCGTCCTCGTTCCTCCCTCCATGTCTCTCTTCCCACTTCATCAAGGTGGGCGTGCCGGCAAAACAAATGCTGCAAATAGTTGTGACAGCGTTGGTGGTTGTGGTGTCATCTCTCTCTGGCATCAGAAGCGTGATGTAAAAAAAAAAGGAAACGATGCGTCAACAAAACAACGCTCCCTTTCGAGAATCTCAAATTGAACAAAATCAACGCTCTCTTTCAAAGGTCTCAAACCCAACATGATGAAATGCCCTCGATTTTCTTGTACTTTCGCAGGCTATGCCGAGTCGCTTCAAAAAAAATCAACAAGGGTATCTTTTGAGCCAAACATGCTTCGAACTTCTTCTTGTGTCGTCTGCCTAGACCCTAGCGTCGGGTCAGGTCGCGTGGTGAATGATGGGTATCATCGAGCTCGCATTCGCAACAATCCCAGTCGGTTGCGATAGATCATTGATGGTGTCGTTGTAGGTTCCAGGATCTCAAGCTCATGCTGCATATTCTTTGGATAACCTGGCTCGTTCCTCTTTGGTCTTCTGTCTGCACAAAGCCATGTGCTACGTGTAGCTTGTTTACGTCGTCGTTCGGGTCATTTGTCAAAGGGTTGGGTGTCTGTGGGCTCCAGTCCGGCATGCGTCCACCAATGTGGCGCGCGACGGCGATGGAATACAGCACGTCGCGGTTCTCCAGTACATTTAGTATGACACGCATGTTGGCGAGCTCACGCGTGACGGCGTCAAGAGTCTGATCGTCACCCTGGTCGTCGCGAAGTGACGTGAATTTGCCAAGGTGATACCAGAAGTCCTGTTCCCTGGATTTAAGTGTGCTTTCTTCGCTGCTGTCCTGGTTTGCTGATGCGGGTGGCGGTATCCGGGTGTTGTCCAGGTAGCGCCCTGTGAGGAGACACTCGACAGTGTCCAGGCGAGGGAGCACTTCAAGCGTCATTGCCTCACTAGCTAAGCTGTTCGTGCTGTAAAGATGATGGGTGCGAGGCATCATCGCAAGCGACCATACCAGGCGCGCCTCCAGTGACGCTAGAGCTGGCATTGGTACGAGTTGTCCATATGATCCTGGCTTCGCTCGCATTTCGTCCATGCACTGGACAGCGAACTCGCACAATTTGTGATCCGCGGTCAAGGCGGCAAATCCGTGCGCAGTATACCACGAAGTTTCAAAAAGCTTGTCGAGAGCATGTGCATACTGTACGTTATAAAGAGCCTCGAGCTCTTGTTTTACTTCAGGCGACCGAATGTCTGGGACGGTCCGTATAGGGAGCTGCGGTGGAATGTCGTTGAGATCAAAGAGCTCGTCGATGGTAATCTTGATGACTAGACAGGTTGTCAGCACAATAACACACACTCATGCTCACACAAGTACATGAAGAAGCATACATCGTCGGGCGGCCTGGATAGTGGGCACATAATTGGGTTCGTTGATTACATTCTGCGCCTTGGCATCCTGTTCGGCCAACACGGAATCAACAGAACCATGGTATGGAATCGACTGTTCTAAGGGAGGTGCAGTGTGAGGTAGCTGATGAATGTACGTGCCAGCACTTTGGTAGGGCGGATACGAGTTGGAGGCAAAAGTCGACATTATTGGGCTGGAGTTGGAGGGTGGCGCACTGCTCACGGGCGCTGGCTGAATACTGGGCACGCGATCAGTCTTGAAGACAGGGTCGTAGCCCATGCAATCGCGTTTTGACTTTTGACAATTGCGACATGATGGGTGAGCCTCGTCGCACTATTCACACGATGCATCGATTAGCCTTTGCGCAGGGCAGAAGTGGTGTGACTTTGGCGTGCGTGCAAGCTTCTCGCTTGGCTTTAGAGTTCCTGTTGCTTGCTCGCTTGCAGCCGCGACGCGGGCAACGGCTTTCGCGCGCGCTGCCGGCAAACGCTGAGCTGTGCAGACGGGACGAATAAATTCCACATACCTTGATCCTCCTTTTGCGACATGTCAAACATCCAGACTTTGTGCGCCGCTTGATCTCCTTCCTGTGCTTGCCTCCAGACATGTTGCGCGAGTCCATGGGAGCTTGCGGTGGGATCGGGTAGCGCATCATTGTGCTGTGGCCGTTGGGCGCGTTTGATGGCATGGTCGGTGGCATGGGCTGCGATGGGTACTGAACCATGTTTGGATTGTACTGCGGCGCATGCATCATTGGAGGCGCGCCGTTCATGTGCGCGGCTGGGACGTATTGCGGTTGCGCCTGCACGGCAGCGCCTTCGAAATGCTGGATCGAGGGTAACGACATCGAGGCGGTGCCAGGCGGCGAGGCGCGATAGTCTGGCGAAGGTAGATGTTGGCCGTTTGCATAGTACTGGTGGTGTGGGAGGTGGTGTTGCGGGTGCTGATTGTGTTGGTGGTGCTGGTGGGCCATGGTGAGCGACTGCGCGGTCTGCATCTTCGGCGACGAGCGAGGAGGAGGCAGCTTGTCGGCGGACTTGCGACGAGTGGGAGAGCCATGGGAGGCGGTGTTCTTGTTGTCCGCGTCCTCGTCCATGGCGACAGGGAGCATTCTCGCGGCGGCGTCACCTGCACGGTAGCGGCGGTAGGCTCTCTGCGTTAGCGCAATTGCGGCAGGTGTCTGGCAAGGCCGTCAGCTAGGCCTGCGGCGCCCGCCTTGCGAGGCCCGTTTATCCTTAAGCGAAGTGGTAGCGGCTCGTTTTGGCAGGCTGCGGGACAAGCGACAGGGAACGACAGGGAGGAGGGCGACAGGCGCTGAGGCCCTGGTGGGGAACTGCTGGAGCTTGTGGAGGGAAGAGGATGCGCGAGCCTGACGGGGCATGTCAGAGGCGGATCGCGGATGGGTGTGGGTGTTAGTGGACGGGAAGGAAACGACACGAGACGAGACGAGACGAGACGTGAGGAAGAGGGCAGACAGACAGACAGGCAGACAGGTACAGTAGGTAGGCAGGCAGGGCAGGGCAGAAAGCAGTAGTGTGTAGAGGAGCGGCGGGTCAGCTGGATGCGTGCATTGATATCATTGTATGTATGCATAAGCGTGTGATGAGGCCGTATTGCAGTGGTTGTACTGTGGTATCGCAGTGGTGTAGTGGTAGTGGTAGTATCATTTTCATGGCATGTTTGTATACCAGACAAGCCTAGGTAGAATTCAAAATAGTCAACGGCTGCCATCATCTTCACATCAGCATCAAAGCAGGCAGGCACATAAGGTATCCCTCCGATCGCTTCACAAACACCCTCCGGCCCGTCTCAACCGAGAAGCATCTCCGCATGCTAGGACCCAAGCGTCACAGCCATCGCGCTACCCAACGGTGCCGGAAACCTCCCCTAGCCCACAGAAATACATGGCATCCTTCTCATCCATCAATCTATCTTTCCCATCGCCTCTGACCACGCCGCAACGCTGCATAAACACTACGTACACACACATCTGACTACTGATGTACTCAAATACATACGCGCTCAGTCTCCACTCCCCATCTACCCACGAGCCAGGGTCACACGATCGAGGCTCTTCATCAGTGCACTCTACATGCCAAAGACCCTCTATACAAGAGCATGCCATGCCATAAGACCCCGGCAGAGAGCCCTCGGCCGCGTCGGCAAGTGGAGACTGTGATCAAACTGCTGCGCCGCTTGTCATGGTCGAGACCGTATACCTTCCAACTTGGGATGGCATCTCTGCCTTCCTGATGTTGAAGCGTAGTTGACGAGAACGAGGCAGGCAACGCAGAATCAGGCCTTGTTGTGCAGAGAGGCTTGTCATCCAATGTTGCTGTTGCCTTCCCTCCTCAGCCACCTTTTTTCCCTCTTCCCGATGTCTCCAAAACAAGACGCGCTGGCACTTCATCATTCGCCCACCGCAGTCGTCATCTGCACACATCTGCACACCTGCACATGCGAGAAGAAGTTACCAGTGACTGTCACATCGCTTACGGCCGTGGCGGTAGCGGCGCACACCTCGCTCGTGCGGATAAAATGCCACTCTCTTTCTCGCGCGCCTTAGCCATCTCGGCTGTGCCAACTGCTCGGTATTTCTCGCAGCAGGGGACAAGAAGACACGTGCTGATTGGAGGAAATGGGACGAATCCTTCTTGCCAACCCTTTTCGCTTGTGTCGAGGGATTGCGCAAGAAAATTGGGGACGTGCGCTCCTCGCTCGTGTTGGTTTTTTGTTGATATTAGGTATTGATGAGCGGGCTTTTTGGGTGAGAGGCTGGCCAGGTCGGCTTAGCCGCTGAGCTGAGTCCCGCTAGACTAGGTAGGTGGTGCACTATCTAGAGCCGGGTTCAGGTGGAGATACCTCGATGGATCATGGAGATGGAGATGGCACCTCTTTTGCTTCTTTCCTGACTCATGATTGCCGATCGAAAATGCATCACCTGAATCCTGCGCAACACGACGCGAATATCTGAATTCTGGATCCAAAAACAAAACCGAGGATGCAGGTACAGCCGCCATCAATATAGGTAGCGACGAAGTACAACCGCCCATAGTCTTGTCGTTACGCGAGGTGACCAGCTCCACCTCCGTCCGCCGCTTCGGGTAGGTAGTGACCTACTTCACCTCCGTCTATATCAACGGATACGCTGCTGTGCCAATCGGTCTACATGGTCAATGGCGGTTACACGTCTCTCACAGCTTTGACCCTGCGACATGGCTGGAAGCACGACTATTACCCTGGTGGATTCATGACACCATGGTCATCACACTACCGCCTCACCAGACTCTCCTTTCGTGAGAAATTGGGAACACTTCTACCTTATCCGGTGCCTTCTCGGTGGCGGCGGTTCAGCCACTCGATCAGAACCTATTAACTCCATCGCCATGTCAACTGAATTACAAAGCAATGCAATACGAATCTAAGGCAAGGCAATCATCCACAATCTCTTTGGGACCCAACCCACCAGCACCACATACCATATACGCCTAAATCGCCACCGGGTCTCTAATCATCCACCGTCTCAACTCCGTAGCCTCCACGCCATAAGGTCTCAAATTCATCTCCACCTCCCGAACGACTTTGAAACCGTGCTTCAGATACGCTCCGAGCCCAGCCTCCGAAGCCATCAGAACGCATTTAAGGCCACGTTCGTCGGCACGCTGAGTTCCCCATTCGATCAATTGTGAAGCGGCTCCACGGCGGCGGTGAGCGGGAGTCGTGACGAGGATCATAAGATCTGAGAGTAGCATTAGTGTTAGTTTTCGAGAGTTAAACAAATTTGTCACAATTGGAGCACCAAGCAATCAAGTGGAAGGGAATGAAAAATAGTCGCAACTCACTGGCATAAGGCTGTCCTGAGAAGTACCCAGACTCAAACTCCTTCCACATGTTCTTCCTCGCACCCACAAAAGCAGCCGCCATCCTCGCAGCCTGCTCATCTTCACCGCCCTCCATCTTCACATCTCCCTTATCCTTCTTCTCATCCGCAGCATTCTCATCCTGCTTCTCCCTTCCCTCTCCATCTTCAAACCTCCACAAAGCCCCCGCCACCATTTCACCAGTTTCATCGTCCGACACCTGTAAGTACACCTGCGCAGAATCTGTCCCAAACCCATGGCGAACCCACCCTTCGACCATCTCGATGCGTGGGACCTTCGAGTTCTGCGCCATGGCGATGGCGAAAGGCCAGTCTTTCATGGCAGCGTCGTCGACGACTGCGAAAGCCGGGATATCGACTTCGGTGAGAAGAGAGAGTGTTAGTGGCATGTTTCTTTTCCTGTGGCGGCGGTTGATTGATGAGTGTTGGGAATTGGTAGATCGAGATCCAAGGGATGGAAACCAAGATGATATCATGTGAGTCTGGGAATGACGGCTGGCTGATCAGCAGAAGGCGGAAGAGATACTTCTTATATGCAATCTCACTCTTCAGCTGCGTCGCTGCCTGGTGGCTACTTGCTGATGTACAGGGCGGAGGATGTAGACGGCAGGGCGCGTATTGCGGTGCCGTTTGTTCACGGGCGCCAGCTCGGATAAGAGGCTCTTGTTGACACAACAGCTCGTTTGACTTTTCTGTCGTGCTATCAGTGGGCATGTGAGAACGGTGATGCTATCGTAAAAGAAAGCGTACAGCGCGGTTCAATACTGCCGCATTCGCTGCGAGATCAATTTAGCGTTCTGATGAGTCAGCAGCTGAGTGGGACTGCGTAACGACGATATCACTAGGAACAATCTTCTCCTTTGATCAAGTAGGCGACGACTACCGATGTTACGATGCACTGGGAGAGGGTGAATCTATCCAGATGTCATAGCCAGGATGACGAGGTGATTTGCGAACGATTTTCGATTTGCTGTGTATCCAAAACAAACTCCATGCAATGTTCAACACCAAAGGGAAGCTCACAACAAGTCCACCAAGATACCTCGCCAGCAAAACGCCTTCACTATGTACATAAACAGGAAAAGGAAACCCCATCGTAACATATCATATTTGTCCGGTGCCAATAGCAGCGGCCGTGCTCAAACTCATGAATCATGCAATCGGTAGGCGCCGTGAGCGTGACGGCGAACGTGAGCCGAACGCCTCTGGATGCTGCCATTCGAGCAAGTCGTGCCAGAGGAAACTTTCTGCCAGACAACGTTGCCGTGATCGCAAAGGCCAAACTGGTCCGAGCCGTTGCAGACAATCGCACCCTCGGTGTTGCATGTGGTGGGGCTGCCTGCGACACCGTCGGAGGAGGACGAGCCTGAGAAATAGCCTGTTGGAGAGGCTGTGGAGCCTCCTGATGAAGGTCCAGAGATGCCTTGACCCATGGACGGTGATAGGGTTGGGTAGGCAGGTGGCGCTGCCGAGGCTTGAGTCGAGCTTGAAGATGGGATCGTCATGGTTTGGAAAGTGGAATATGGTGATGCAGCAGCAGCACTAGCAGTAGGAGCTGGAGCGGAGGATGCGGCGGAAGACGGCGACGAGGGTGCTGCTTCGGCTGCAGGCTGCGAGTAGAGACCGTTATTGGGCGTCGCAGCGGTTGACGAAGGCTGAGCTGGAGCGGCCGCTGGTGCAGTGTACATGCCATCATTGCCGCCACCGTCGACTGCTGGCAATGATGGCGAAGCCCCACCGCTATCCCCTCCGTCAGCGACGGGAATGATCTTGTTGTAGTCTGTGTCTGGAGGGGAAAACGAAGCGAGATTGGTCGCCTTGCCTGACTTTGCGTTGGTTGTCTGCACTTCGGCGGGACACTTGTCACCTTTGAGTGCAGCAAGCTTGAGGTCCGTAGCCTGAAGAACAAAAGCACCCGGGTTAGGCACTTGAGCGTCTGTGCTGTCGTCCGTTTTGCAGTCTGTTGTAGCAACATTCGCCACCAACATGTCCGGGAGCGATTCGTAGTAGTCTTTGCTGTCGGAACCGCCCGTGATCGATATCGGAGCACAATTCATGTACATCTCGCGATTGCCGATGCGGTTGAACCACGTCCATGCAAGCGTAGCATTCTCGGCGTTTGGAAAGTCCTTTGGGATGTTGAAGGTGAGACCGGGTCCAGTTGGTTTCGGACATTCACCTCCCTCGAAGGTCTGGATAACCTTAAAGACCGATTGTTTTGTAGGTTTCTCGTCGAATGTGATCGAAAGCTGACAGGCTCCCCCACCGTGTACTGCGCTGCCGTCGAAGCTGAGGAGGATGGGCTTGTCAACTGGCATCTCGTTCATTGCGGTAATTTTGTAGCTGTATGCAGACATCGCCGCATCTACCTTACAAGGGAAGTCGCTACCATCCGCTGCAAGTGGCGAGTTGTTGATGTTGGCGACGTCGAAAGGTACGGGAGATTTCATTATCATGTGCGCGTTTGTTGCTCCGAGCATGGCGAGGGCAAGGCTGCCGGAAGTGTTGATGTTGAAAGGCATGTTGACGAGTGATGCCGTGGGTTGATGAAAGTGGAAGTTGCTGAGGTTGTTGTTATTGAGGATGCGAGGTTGAGGATGAGCTTGCTTTGGAGAACTAGACCAGCTAGTTGCAATTGCTTTGGTGAACGACAGGTGTTATGTGAGCGTGAATGACAGGTTGCGTAAGTGAATGTGAAGGAATGTGAAGACTGCGCGTCAAGCGTGGTAGTTGAGGTTGCACAGCAGAAGGAAAGGGAGGAAGTGAAGGCGAAGCAATGTGGATATTTAAACAGCATTCGCAGTGACGACTTGAATGAATTGACAATCGGACAATAGCTCCGTGAAACCTTCGTAGCATTTACCATTGTCGAAGCGCGCCGACAGGATCGTGTTGCACAATAGCGGTCTGCCATCTGCGCAGTGATCAGGGATCAACCTTGGTAAATTTCGAGACTTGTGACTCATTGGCTTTCGCAGTCTGGCGGTGCAGGCTGCAGGAGTTGAGAGGTGTTTTGGTAGTGCAAGTGTGCAGCGAATGTCTTGCTGAAGTCAGCACTTGGTCGGTGCGAGTGCGCAGAGTGATGAAGGCTGTTGGCGTTGATTGGGCTAGCAAACGCGAATAGCCGAAGGCCTGAAACTCGCTACGCGCTGGGCATTTTAGTCACATAGACACGTGACGAGAGGTGCATGATGGGAGGGATGAGAACTTACATGTATACGTGTATTCCAACCCAGTATTGTAATATTTCCCGGCTTCCTGGCCCTTCTTATCCTTTTGAAGTCACTCTCCTCTTCAGCCTTCCACGGATGTATCGCCCGCGAATCGAACATCCCGTGCCTTCTTGCAGTCTTTCGCAACATGTCGAAACACCCATGCATCATCGCTCTTGTCCAGCCCGACCCAACGCCCCTTCACCTCGGACAATAGACTGGTGCCTTGCGCATACTCTTGGCTTCGTCGAAAGCCTCAAAGTCGCCAATCCGGCGAGCGAGGACATTGCCCCTTTTGTTAGGCATAACCGAAGCCATTTCCATTGCCCAATGGCCGCAGAGACCGGGATAATGAGTCCGGTTTTCGTCAAGGTTGCAAGGAAGGCTACAAGACCGTTGAGGGTGAAGTACGATTGTTGCCAGTCTGCCTGAGGTCTGTCCTGGTAATACCATAGAGCAAAACACATTGCACCGAGAGATCCAACGGCAAGCAGCTCACAGAGCCATTCCCAAGGCCACCAATGGCTTTCACTCTTGGTCTTCGAGATCGGAGGTGACTGCCACTTTGCGGTAGCTGACGCGGTTTCGGAAAGCAAAGTGCTAGCCTTGTCGCTGTCAGTATGCAGAGTGTCCGAGCTGTGATGGTTGGGCAGCTCTGGCCGAGTGGTAGTGGGCTGGTCTCGGATTTCCATAGGGGAGACAACATGATGATGGCTGAGTGCGGCCGTGTCGGCAGGTGATGGTGGTAAGCGTTTGTTACTTTGAGAAGGCATGGTAGATTAGGACAGGAAGAGTGTGTCTCCTGCAGTTTGTTCCGTTCAATGTAATCGAACCTTGCGATCTTGATCTTGGGAATTGCGACCTCTTTTGATTATATCTACAGGAATGCAGTAATGCGGCACAGCACTACGCTATGTCTCATACTTACAAAAGATCTGTTGGAAGCGGCACCTGCGCTATGGTAAGTGGACGGAGCAGCATGAAGAACTATATCGAGGGCTGTAAGCGCCACTGTGCCGTGTGTAAGTAGTGCCTCAGCAGGCGCCTACGGTGATTGAGATGCTTGCGCGTGAGTTAGAGTCTCCGGCTCAGTCGCTTTTGCAGTCCGAGTCTGGTCTTGACGCATTTATGGAGGTTCAAGTCCAATCTGGGTGTCTCTTGGTCCTTCTCGTGAGCAGCCGAGCCAGGCCGTCTGTGATGGCGCACTATCGGACATTGAGGTTTCCACGTGACGCAGCAGATGTGTCGTTGACCAGCAGTGGAGGCTACCGCCATAGCATCTGATCTCAGTGATGGCAGATACTGTAGGTGTTCAAGTGTGATGGCACGTGTGAATGAGGACGAACAAAGTGAGATGAGGGAGAGGCTCAAGAGGCTCTCAAAGAACGCTCGGCCGTCAAGCCAGCCAGCCCTCGTCCCTTCCTTCCCGCAACGTCAAAGCTGTCTGGTGTTTTTGAGCAACGCGCGCCAGACCAGGCCATAACGAGCCCGCATTCACACATCAACACAAACACACCGCCTGAACCCTTCTCACCCTCGTGCCGCCTGTTGCACTCTCACAATTCAGGCGACTCTGATGGTGCCCATACTGCCCTAGCATAGTCGCCATCATCTGCTGCCTTCACTCCCCTCGAGAACATTTGCGCTCCTCCAGCACCATCAACAGCGAGCCAAGGCGCGTCGAACAATCCACACCTCGACAATGCCGGCAATGAACGCCAACCGGGTGACCGCGCCCCAGGCGTTCGTGTCGAGCTACGCGCCGCGCATTCGCACCTACGGCAACTCGATTCTCGCGCCAGTCCAACCGCAAAATGTCATCCCTCCCATGCGCACGACGAAACGCGGCACCACGGCCATTAACTATTCCGAGGACTTCGCGGACGACAGCATCGAGGACTCCGATAACCCGCGACGACAGACGGGCTTGCGTACAGCGCAGCAGCGACGCGACCCCGATGCGAACGGGGAGAAGGCACCGGAGAAAGAACTTGGAAAGGAGATATATGAGCCTGTGGAGGTGCAAGGCGTTTGGCGCGAATGGATGGGTAAGCCGAAGCGCTACCTGACGGAGAGGCAATTGCACACGCAGTCGGCGCTGCCTACGACGCTGGTGCCCATACGGATTGATTTGGACGTTGCGCCTTTCCGTCCTGAGGCTGCATTGCCAACTCCTAGCAATGCGCGCGACTTTGGCATTGACGAGAACCTGCCTGCCTACAAGCAGCCGGAGCCCACACCGCAGTACCGGCTGAAAGACAGCTTTTTGTGGAATCTTCACGAAGCCTTGATCACACCCGATCAGTTTGCGCGGACCTTCGTTGAGGAGCTCGACTTTCCTACCTCGCGAAAGCAAGCCATGATCGTCGAGATCTCAAACCAAATCCGGCAGCAACTAGAAGAGCACTCTTCAACAGCTCTACACCCGCTCTTCCAGCCGAATGCGCTACCGACTGCACCTCCGACGGCGGCTCCCACTCCTGGACCGAACCCTGTTTCGCGCGAGATGTCATCTACGCCATTGCAAGCCGATACTCCTAGCACGAGCTTCTTGCAGCCTCCCAAAGTCAATGGCCACCTTCCAGTATCGGACCCGGCTTCGCCTGCTCCTAATGGAACCGCCACTCCCGGTATCGCCGTGTCCGCTCAATCGCTACCAGCCGATGCCAGCGTTTCGTCCGTCCTGAACCCAGCCGACTCGCATCGTTGCATTCTTTCAATCTCGATCAACCTGCAGAACCAGCTTTACACAGACAAATTCGAGTGGTCGCTTCTTCACCCTCCAGGATTCGCAGAGATTTTCGCCAAACAGACTTGCGCGGACATCGGATTGAGTGGTGAATGGGTACCCGGCATGGCTCATGCAATCTACGAGGCCAGTCTGCGATTGAAGAAAGACATGCTCGACAACGGGGGTAGCTTGGCTGGTGTCGTGGGCAGTGGTGTGAATGGCTGGGGTGAGCTTGAAAATGAGGCTTGCGAATACCATGGCACTGCAGAATCCGCACTTGGTGTTGGTGCAGGATGGCGGTTTGACGAAGACAGTCTGGGTGCAGATTGGGAGCCCAAGATCGAGTACCTCTCCAAGGAGGAGATCGAGAAGCGTGAAGGCGATCGGGAAAGACAGATTCGGAGACAAAGGAGAGAGACGGCGCGGTTCACAACGACGATCGCTCCTTTGCAAACACACAGCAGTGGTATGAACGATTACTTCGCTGGCGGACTTGGTTCGCAACAGGCCAATGGCGGTGGCGAAGACGAACGCATGGGTCGTGGAGAGCGCTCGAAGAAGAAGCGCAGATTCAGAAGCTTGTCGCCTGTTGGTCGCGATACACCCGATACATCAGGCTTTGCCGGCAGCACTTTGCAGCTGACAGAGGGCGAGAGGCAATACTGGGTCTGTTCTCACTGCAAGGTCTGGGGTTCTGCAGTCTGGGGTGTGAGAGATGGACCCAACGGCCAGAAGGTATGTTCTGATCCAATCCCTCTTACGATAATCACGATCACTAATAGTCGCTCAGTCACTCTGCATGAACTGCGGTTATCTATACGAGCGCGACAAGCGTCTCCCACCTTGGAATTTCCTTCTTTTCCACAACGAAAAGAACCAAGGCTCTCGGTAACTACACCCCTGCAACCCAAAATTATACTACAACATCCGCGTCCTAACCCACCACCCAGCGAAGCAAACCCCATCTACCAACCTCCGCCGCCTCAACCGCGTCAAGTCACCCACCTTCAATCCGACATTGCATCCTTCCCTGCCGCCGCTACTCCCCAGCACCACCACCAAACACCGTCGCAACCCACGCACCAACAGCAACAGCACCACCAACAACAGTACCACCAACCCCAACACCAGCTCCAAACCCCCCGACAACAAGAAATCAACCCATCCTCACACCTCTACACAGGCGCCAGTGCCGGCGGTCAAGGCCAAATCTCCGCCTCCACCATGGCGGACATCACAAACTACGCCGAGCCTGGGGAGGACCTGGACTGGACTAAGATCACCGAACCGCGCGAGCGCAAGCGTCTGCAAAATATCATTAACGGCCGCAAGTACCGCGAACGCCGCCTGGCGGCCGAAGGCCAAGGTGGTTCTGGTGGGAATTATCCCGGGGCATCGGGTGTTGGCAGCTACATGAGCACCGGCTACGGGCAAAGGCAGAGTCTACAGAGGGCCAAGATGCAACTTGCCGATGGTAGTGGAGGCGGAGGCAGTGCTGGACAGAGTCAGAGTCCGGGCCCAGGGCCGGGGACGCCGCAGCCGGGGCAGATGATGTATTAGATACGGTCTGTTTCTTTGAGAGCGTTTGTGGTTGAATTGGGTCAGGT
>Ga0265798_10003876_pt1 | contig 21002 bp, 17 predicted proteins | sample P3T30metagenome_FD_192430 | JGI IMG/M metagenome (GOLD analysis project Ga0265798, IMG submission 192430) | Plant litter microbial communities from East Loma Ridge, Irvine, California - P3 T30 | ecosystem: Environmental > Terrestrial > Plant litter > Unclassified | place: USA: California... | reverse complement strand
GAGATAGAAGGCATACCAATGTACCATCCTTGCGCGACGAATATACGAATGCCGAAAAGGAAGAAGAGGGCTGCTGAACCCCCCCATCGGTAACCCTTGTATGGTGTCGCCTTGTCAAGATATGTTTGGAACAACTACTGCGTATTAGCAGCTGTCATCGCTTCAGAGAATGCATATCCGTCTCCATATCATCACATTGCGAGCCGAATTGCGCAAGGGTCCAACTCACAGCACCATATTTTGTTGTTTGCGCAGTCACCGCGGCGAAAGGGGTATCGGGCTCCGGAGAATCCATCTTTGCGGTGTAATATCGATAGTGCGTGTGAATGTATGAGGTGCGCTGGAAGTGGCGACGGGGTTGGGCTGTTGAATGGGAGAAACGTCGTGTTCGCGCAATGGCGAGTTCTAATGGTGATCGTGTCAGAAAGTTGAGGTCGCAAGGCTGGGCTTACATGGCGCTAGGACAAAGACGGCTGGGTGAGGCGAACTGTGATGCGGGACGGGAAGCTTTTGGCGGGACCAAGCACCGAGGTTAACCGTTAAGTGGGCTGCAATTCTGAATTGATGGCTTCTGTCCTCATGTAAACACAAAGTTTAAGAGTCGTTGTTGAAGAGAAAGGATCAATTCACTATACACAAAATGCACGCCTTTCGATCAGCACCGAGGGTTGCCTCGCAGTTTCGATCCGTCGGTCTTCCCAGGCTTGTGAGAGGAATTGCTACTGAGAGGTCCTACGAGCACTTACTTGTATCTGTGCCAAAGCCTGGTGTAGGTCTGCGTAAGTCATACTTGAATCCTCCGTTAATCATTGTGCGTTGTCACTAACAGCAACTAGTCCAGCTCAATCGCCCCAAAGCCCTCAACGCTCTGTGCACACCCCTCATCCTCGAGATCAACCAAGCTTTACGCGACTTCCAGAATGACAAGTCCATTGGTGCCATTGTTCTTACCGGTTCGGATAGGGCCTTTGCAGCAGGCGCGGATATCAAGGAAATGAAGGACCTCACATTCAGCGACGCATACGGCAACGACTTCATAGAGTCATGGTCGGACCTAGTCACATTCCTCAAGAAGCCACTCATCACTGCTGTCAATGGATACGCGCTGGGCGGAGGTTGTGAGCTTGCTATGATGGGTGATATCATGTACGCAGGGCCCAAGGCCACATTTGGCCAGCCGGAGATCAAGCTGGGTGTCATACCTGGTGCTGGCGGATCGCAGCGTCTCACCAAGGCGATTGGAAAGCCAAGAGCCATGGAGGTCATTCTTACTGGCGACAACATTACTGCGCAGCAAGCTGGCGAGTGGGGACTCGTTGCCAAGGTTTTTGAGACACCCGAGGAGTGCGTCAACGGTGCCATCGCAACGGCAGAGAAGATCGCTTCATATAGTCAGATTGCCGTAAAAGCGGCCAAGGAGGTTGTAAATAAGAGCCAGGACCTCGGTATCCGGGAGGGTGTTGAGTATGAGAGAAGGGTCTTTCATGGACTGTTCGGAAGTGAGGACCAGAAGATTGGTATGACTGCTTTTGCGGCCAAAGAGAAGGCCAAGTGGACGCACAAGTGAGCACGAAGAAAAGTAGAGGAAGTAGGACACGACACCCAAAACACGCATGTTGTAATGTAACAGTAAACCGCGAAATGCCATCCGTCCAACTCGGGCGACGCGTGCCTCGGTACGCTAAGCTGATAAGCTTATCGCGGGCATGACGCGAACATTGTGGGGAACTTTTGAGACACTATCCCTCCTGACATGCCGCTACTCCATCACACGCATGCATCCTCTCCTCCCAAACTCCATCTCCCAACATGAATGCGACGCCGCCATGGCTGCGCGACGCTCTCCACTTTGCTTTGACAGCGACTGCATCCACAGAAACACCGTGGTATGCGCATGATTACGATGCTTACAACGCCGCGGACGGAGGTAACCTCGTAGACCCGGACGACCCTGGAAAGGACCCCAGATTTAGAAAGTTGGTCGAAGCGATTCTGTATGGTCGTAAGTTTGTCGCAACATACAACTTCGTGCTGGTGGGTGTGTTGCTCGTCTTCACATTATGGCACTGGGGCGAGAAGTTGGTTCTGCGTATGAGGAAACGGGGTGCTGGCACGAGGAAGAAGGACGATGATGCTAGCAGTGCTGAAGAGGCCTGGAGCAGCTCAAGTAGTACGATCGAAGGGAGTTCTACACCGCCGAATACTGCTGCGAAGAAAGTAAACGCTGACGAATCGAGCCCTCTACTTCCTTCTTCCCAACCAGCATCACGGAACGGACCGGGCATCTGGCGGCCGTACTACGAACTCAAAGCTCTTCTTCAGTATCAACCGCCTAGTATACCCATCGTCAATAAGACTCTCCCCACCAACGCCGTCTCGTTGCTCGTCCTCGCCTGGATTGGTCTGATCATCTTCTACAGCTTCTACCGCATGCCGATGACCTTCATGTACCTCTTCGTTTTCGCCGACCGGTGCGGCATCATCTTCATCGCAAACCTACCACTGCTCTATATCCTCGCTGCCAAGAACCAACCCATCAAGCTGCTGACGGGCTACTCGTATGAGAGTTTGAACATCTTCCACCGAAGAGTTGGAGAGATCATGTGCCTGGAAGCATTTCTACATTTCGCGGGCATGTGGCTTGTGTGGTTTGGCATGTTACGACACTTGGGGTTTACGTTGGTACGATTTCTTTTCAACCGCGTCGTGCTGCTCGGTATGGCAGCTTTCATCGCGTACGAGTTGATTTACTTTACAAGCTTAGGCAGCTTCCGGCAACGTTGGTACGAAATCTTCCTTGGTTTGCATATTGTGCTTCAGTTCGCCGGTCTGATCTTCTTGTGGTTCCACCACCATTCTTCGAGACCGTACGTCGGCATTTCGATGGCCATTTTCCTCATCGACCGCCTGGTGTATAGGATGTGGCTGAAGTCAAGCACACACCCCGCGACGCTTACCGTACTGGAAGACGACGAGACGGTTTTACTGTCCGCAAACTGGGAAGTGAATAACCGCAAGAACGCCCTGCTGCCGAGGAATATGACACAAGGCTGGAAGCCCAACGACCACATCTTCATCTCAGTCCCCTCTCTATCCCGCAAACATGCCATACAATCCCACCCATTTACCATATTCTCGGCAGCACCCAAATCAACACAAGACGAGCATGGAAAACACGCATGGCTCACTATCCTCATCCGCGCCCAAGCCGAGTCGGGTTTCACGCATACACTCCTCCAGTATGCACGCGAAACAACCCAAGCGCGTGTCCGTCTCGACGGCCCTTACGGCTCCTCACACGCACTTGATCTGCTGGAATCCTCCGCAACAGCTATCCTCATTGCAGGCGGTTCCGGCATAGCTGTCGCATATCCACTTCTCTACGCGCTTCTCTGCCACGCAACTGCCGATGCAGAATCTGGGCCGAGCAAGCCTAGGAGAAGAGTAAAGCTGCTGTGGATCACGCATTCGCCGAACCACAGGCTCTGGATCCCCGAAGAGAAACTCAAGGAACTGGAAGATTGGGGCCTAGATGTCGTCATCTCGCCGCCGACGGCGCTGGCTGGGAGGCCTGATGCCGGGGCTTTTGTAAGGGAATGGGTGAAGATGGAGGACGGACAAACTGGCGTTGTGGTTAGTGGTCCGGATGGCTTGGTAAGACATGTCAGAAACACATGTGCGAACTTGATTCGCAAGGGTCAGAATGTTGATATCCAGGTTGAGAAGTTTGGATGGTAGTCCATGTTTCCTTCTATAGAATATGAAGCCGAATATGATTTCTTATAGGTATAGATGATGAGCTTTGTAGATACGATCGTTCTCGCCACCAGACAAGTTATTCCTATTTGTACGCCTCCGAACGCCCAAACGATGATGCCCTCCCCAACACCAATGTCTCTTTGCACCCTGGATTGAACGCCAACCTATACGACCGCAACCATTGTTCCCTCATCGACCTCTAGCACTCTCTCTATTCTCCTTCTTCTTCTTAAGATACGCACTAATCTGCTCCACCTGGCTCACAAAAAAACACCTCGCGCCATCATTCTGCCACACCAGCACACCTAGCGCACTCGCATAACCCATGACATCCCTGTACTCTGCATCCGAGCCAAACTCGCGCATTAGGTAACCGGGCGTAGTTTCCACGCGTTCGCCCTCGTATTCCCAGAGGCGGATCTGGTCCATGACCGTGGGCGGGATGTAAGGGACAGTTTTTTGCATCTGCGGATGGGCGTAGGTCGTGAGGTAGGAGATGATTTGGGCGGATGTGATTCCGGATTGGACGGCTTTGTGAACGGATTCTTTTGTTAGTTTGCCCGAGACGAGGTTGGGGAAGCGGTGCTGAAGTTTGGTGAAGAGACTGAGGATGGCGATTTGGATTAGACTGTTTGTGTAGGCATAGAGTCTGTAGTTGGTTTCGATGATGATGAAGCCCTTGTTTGCTGTTGCGGACGGTCCGGCGTTGCCTTGGCCGGCTTGCGCAATGTCGTTTGAGGATGCGGACATGGCGCTACCGGAGTCTGAGGTTAGGGTTGTGGCAAGACGGGTTGGGTAAAAGGTTCGAGAGTTCTTGTCGGAGCGATAGATGAGGCCCATTGAAGAGAGGTCGTCTAGCATCCGCAGCTGTGTGGGAGAGAGGGTAGAGGTAGAGTAGTCCTGGCCTAGTTCAAGGGAACCAAGCATGAAGAGAAAGGCCAGGACTTCGGTTTCTGACATGCCAAGCTAGAATCATTATCAGTATCATTGCGAGCTAACAACGGACAAAATACGTGGAGCTGAAAGAGCAGTCGTCCCAGGATTGATAAGGTGCTGTACTTACTTCATTCGTCACCTTGAGATAAATGATGAGCAGACTCCAAACCTGCGCATTCGTCTCTTGCAGCACAAAGGAGAAGCCATCCTTGGTAATCCTCGGGCTTCCGTGTATCGTCCGCACAAGATCACCCGTACTGAGCAGAGTCTTGGTACTTGGACTAACCTCCGCTCTCGAGATATTGTCCTTGCCAAGTCCCGCTGCACCGCTTACAAGGTAGTACAGGATTCCCTCCCATTGTGATCTCGAGTATTCGTCCAAGAAGTCAACGCTTTTTCGCTTTCCGCTCTCTTCCTTGGTCGCTGGCACACCGAAGGAGCGGTGCGTGCCAGATCCTTCAATCGCATTTCGCAGGCTGCGCTGGAAGCCTGGGCTGAGGATCCAGGCTAGACTGCCGTTGTCTTGTCGGGTCGAGGTGATGATGTGTAAACGGTCAAGGGTGAAGGTTGCTCTTTCCTTCTCTTTGCGGGCAGAGGGCTTGAACCAAGCGTCCAGGTCGGCGGCGGGGAAGGGTGAGGGCATGTAGAGCATCGCCATGACTATGGATTTGGCTGCACCCGTTAGCTATGGCGCGGCTTTATCCGAGGCATGAACGTACCGAGATGTGGTAACATGCAGCGGAAAACCGCCAGCACTGTTGAAGGTTGCTCATACAGCTTCTTGTGCGTCGCCAACGGCAGGCCTTCAAGGTATTCCAGCGCTTGGCTGGAAGATGAGGCCGACATGGTGGCAGAGGTGGAGAAGAGTGGATTCGGTTACCGCCGTATTATCATGTTCGTAGAATGCTCTCGGAAAATCAGGCTAAGAGGTGAGCGTCTGTCGCGCCTGCAAAGTCGTGAAAGTGAAGTCGCGAGTCCTCAAAGGAAGTAGGTGACGCGCCGAGAAAGCGGAAAGCCCCCCCACAAATTCCGCCCCACCCCTGTCTAGCTTCCGAGGCGCGTGAACAACTGCCGAGCGGAACAACCACATCATTCCACCCACACCGACGAGCGAGCTTTACACAATGCCAGCTTTGAAGTTTGTGAGATCTGTAAGCATACATGTGCATACGTAGCGTATAAGAACTGCACACTGATCATCTACAAAGGTCTGGGAGTCGTTCCGAGCCAATTCCGGTCTAGAGCCAAGGTACATTGGGTAGTCAACTAGCAACGAGAGCAAGACTAATTCGACTGCTACGTAGACTTCTTGACGGAGTAAGCATGAGATTGAAGTAAAACTGATTCGAGTCCATCATTGAACCTAACACAGCTTCGAGTAACTTCGGCGGTGCCGGGGCGTGTCAAGTTTGAACTGGATATACAAAAGGAGCATACGGCAAGCCTTTCTCTCGTTGACTTTACTCCTACTAACAACACGAAAGAACCGACTCAATATACTTCATGGAGGAACTATAGCAAGCATGGGTATGGGACTCGGCCGAACATCCCTTACATTCCCAAGCCGCTCAAACTGACTTGGGGTATTTGTAGTTGACCTCGGTGGTTCCTTAGCCGTAGCCTCCCGTGGCCTTTTCGCAACTGGTGTATCAACCGACCTCAACGTAACCTATCTTTCCTCAGGTGGGAAGATTGGTGATATGATAAAGGCTGAAGTATCCTGCGATAAGTGTATGCTTTCCTGTACCAACAATACTAATGTGTTTCCGCTAAAAACCATACGTAGTCGGAAAAACCTTGGCTTTTACATCCATCACCTTCAGCAACAGCAAAGACGAAGTCTTCGCTCGTGGCAGTCACACAAAATATGTTGCTTTGGCTTGGAAGGACCCCAACAACATTGTCGAGGAGCTTTCACCAAAGCCGAGTGAGAAAAAGGAATAGACATGATAGAGTCAGTATAGATCTTCGACTATTACATGTCTCTTGATGATGTGTCGTTCGTGCGCACTCAAACACAGTCATGCTGCCTTCCCCCATACTCCTATCCTCTCTTTCTGTACTACAAATAACACAGCTGCCTTTCCACCGATGGCCCAAAATTTACCCGTTCTACGTAAATCACCATCTTCCCTGACACTCTGTGGCGTCTCAGGACAGATCCCGATATTCCTACATGGCCATATCATTCGCTTGAACACGTATCGTGGTATCAAGTCTTTGTCTCATTATTCATTACTTTTGTAGTTCAACTGCTGTGTCGGACGATGCAGATCGTATCATGATTCAGTGTATGATAAGATCCCACTTTATAACGTTGTCGGCATTAGCGCAGCTCTACGAGTCTTCCGAAGATGTCTCTTGACTGTGGCCGGACACATTGTTGTTCTTCATCTCATCGGATTTGTTCCAACCTTTGCCCTTCATAAGATTGACAAGGCTAGCCTTGCGCGGAGTCAGCCTCCTCATAGCACGCCCAAACGCCCCAGCTGCCGTGGAATCTGTATTGTCGTCTTGCTTAAGGGATGGTAATGGTGGAAGATCGAGATGGTTGCCGAGCAGCCTATGGTCCTTCCGATATTTGTGCTCGAACTCCTAGCAGTAGCAACTTAGCAAAAGTAATCAAAAGAATTGGGTACCACATACCCAAAGACTGTCTGTTGCTTGGTCGGAAGTGCACAGATCGCGCAGTTGGCCGAAGATGTAGCACTTAGCAAGCCTCTCCTGGTTCAGCTTGCACTCACTCAAAGGGCCTGATGACTGGTGATCGGAACACATATCCAGTTCTGATATCATTGCATCGGTACGCCATTGGTCGTAGCGTGACTGGAACCGACCTGCCCAGTAGAGCGGCGGCATGTAATCTTTGACCTGAAGAACCTCAAAGTCAGCACTGCCTGGATCCCGTAGTCCTGATGCCGAATGCTGCTTTCCGAGTCGACCATTTCCTGTAGCGCATGAAGACATGGATGCCGGGAGCGTTGAATGTTGGGGCGCAATTGGTACCAAGGGAAACGCCGTGAGGCTGATAGTACATCCAGTTGGATCCATGGACGAGGTCCGGCCAGTTTTACAGGGCGTGTATGTGTGAGTATTAGTATGTGCTTCTTCATCTATCTCAGGAATTGATGCGCATGAGTTTGCATCTGATATGATCCTGGTATGGCGAGGCTTGGTGAGCATATTTGGATGCATACGAAGTTGCTGGGTCAATTGCGATAAAGATGGAGCTCGGTACTGATCCGGGATGAGAGGTATAGGTGGAGCGACTTCCCTTTGGGCCCCAAAACTGTGGAAGGTATGGGAGCGTGGGAGTCTGCTCACCTCATGTGTTGCCACTGCCAGCGCGTGGGAAGACCGCCAAACGCCACCCAACCCATTTGGTGTTCCTAGAGTCTTCCTCTGTAGGTCTCGATCTGTATGCGACTGGGACAAGGTAGGCGGCGTTGGGAAATTGGCCGTATGGGAAGGTGGTGTCGAAGGGGAACCTGTAAGGCGAGGCTGCGCAACAGGGCTATGATCCGCCTTCGGAGATGCTTCTGGTACCTGCATCTTAGGCTGTGCCTGAGGCCAGGCTCGCTTTACAGTGACTGGCGTCTGCGGCGCAAGATGGGACGTCAGTCGTCTTGGGGTTGGCGGAGTCGCGAAGCTATGACTTCTGTTCTGTGCAAATGAAGCGCCTGGCCCAAAAGATCTTCTGCCATTCAAAGCTCCAGGCACTGCAAGTGACTCTGGCTTCAGTGTTCCCTCCTGGATTTGTGACTTTCTGTGTGTAATGTGTTTGTCGATCGGGACATTCTCCCACATGAATGGTTTTTGCGCCATTGGAGACATGGCGGGTCTCTTTGGTCCTGGTCGCCTCGGAGCCATGAACCTGGCTGGCTGTGACACATGCGGCCCATTGACAAAGTTCGGTGTCGTACGTGACCGTAGCGGTTGTTGTGGTCTAGCAGGAGAGCCATTATTAGCGGCTGCGAACGCATGAGCTACCGCAATGTGTTTGATCTGCTGTGCAGCATGGTAAGATGCGTGATGGTGAAGGTACTGGCGGGGGCTGGATTGGCGTCGTTCAGGCAACGGAGGACTGGGAGTGGGGATTTTTGAAGGTACGCAGTCGGATCTTGGGTGAGGCGTTGCAACGAATGAGTGGGACTTGATCGCACCCTCGACATCGGTAGAGAAGGACTCTTTTTCTGTTCTGACCGGGAGCGGAATGAAGCTCAGTGTGCGCGATCGCGGGGGTGGCCTGGGAGTCGCATCAACATCGACACTCTTGGGTGACATGTCGTTAGCGGTGAGAGCGGTAGGGTTCGACATTGAGTCACTGGAGCGGTCAGGTGGTGTAGAGGTACGCGTCGGTGAAGGCAAAGTCTCGCACGAAGGAGTCGCACTTGTGACGTCGGTCGTGGAGGGCTCAGTAGCAGCTAGTAAGGGCACATTCGCCTGATGACGTCCGGGAGTCGTCTTCCGCTGCGAGAGAGGGTTTGAAATGAAAGCGAGTCCATGGCTAAGCTTCCTTCGAAACCGACTCCCGCCGTTTTCTTGGGGCTCACTGCTCGTCGCCTGCTGAGGCACTGACTTCTCTCTCCGGCCCACCATCTCTGCTGGTGTGTCTTCACCCAGCCGGACCGCCTCCCACCGAGCTCGAATCTGCTCGAACTTCTGTCGATCTGGATAGGTTAGCATGGCTGTAGTGTGATGCGAAGCGTGCGTGGAGGAGGAGCATTCACCTTTGCGGAGGTAGTGTTGATGTTGGTGTTTGAAAGGTAAACACGGAAAGCACGAAGGAGCTGCTCAAACACAGCGCAACGGCCACGTCATGTGATAGACTCTGAGTGAAAACTAAGAAAACCGTGTACAAGCCTTGAAATGCGAATGCCGAAGATATCACAGAGAATGCGTCTCACTACGAACTTTGCAAGACTGACACTGCACGTGAAAAAAACCGACTAAGTGGCATGACAAGAACGATGGGTATTGAACGCTAGAAACGACAAACCTATGACACCTTTTATGCAGCCTATGCCAGAAGCTTATTCCGAGTCACTGTCAATGACAAAACCTGCCCTCATATTCCGCGCCGCTGGCCGCCGAGTCACTGGTACATCATCCTCATCCTCATCATCATCGTCCGTATCCGCATTCGTCATAGTAACATCTACGATCTTGGATGCGTTTTCTGAAGGTTTTCTTGGGGTAGTAGCTTCGCTTATTGCTACGGCGCCAGCATTCTGTGATGACAACGGAGTGTCTGTGGTGTCTTCCTCGTCTTCATCACCATCATCTTCTAGAGTATCTGCAGCAGCCTCAGACTGAGCCCTACTGCTCTCAACATCCTCCATATCATCGTCACTGTCATCAAATGGCGCCTTCCGCCTCTTGGTCTTCTTCGCTGGCGCATCGGCTTTCCTCTTCTTCGAAGCAATAGGTTCCACTGTTCCAAGTATGTGCGACTTCTTGAAAGCCTTGAGGTTCTCCTGGCGGAGCGCCTCCTCTCGTGCGAAAAAGGCAGCATCTTTTTCAGCGTCCCAATCCTCGTCGTCAGAGTCGTGCACGTACATTGTGCTTAGTGCCGCGGCTTGCTTTTCGATTTCCTTCTGGCGGCGAGCCTCAGCCCTACGCTCCTTCTCGTCATCATCGAGCTCTCCAGGTGACCGTTGCCGACGACGGCGCTTCAGCTTCTTCCGAGGACCATCTGCTTCCCTCGTAGTAGCACCACCCTGGGCGTATTCTCCGTGGTCCTCCTCTGACTGATGGTCTATCCCATCAGAGTCGTCATCAAAGTCTGCACGACGAGTCGAGCGTCGCGCTGCTGTTGTCTTACTGCGAAGCATATCTTCCGGTGCTTTACCATCCTCGTATATTGGTGGATCGAATTCAAATTTGCGAATGAGATCGATAGCCTCCTGCAGTTGCGCTGATGTGAGTGATGAAGGGACAATCCATGTAGCGTCTGGATCGTGATGCTCCCCTAGCCTTTCGAAGCCCACTAGGTTCATGAGTAGGCGAAGCTTGTTGTCTTTGAACATAGCTGTACGCCGCTCTTCAGTGTCGTGCTTGATTACTAGTCATGCTTAGCAAAATTCCAGACACGCCGAGGATCTTACTTACGGATTGATGGAGGCCTAGTTGTCTCAGCCTCTATGTTTTCAGCCGTTGCTTCGACATCGACAGGTTGCACATCTGCAGTCAAAATCTTCTGTGCCTCCTCTGCCTCTTCCCACGCTTTGCGCTCTTCAGCTGCTGAGGTGAGCACTTCCCGTACCCATCGAATAGCATCTGACTTTGATTGATTCACAAGCACACTGACAGCGACACCAATTTGCTCCGGCAACTCCATGCCAGGTTTGACTTCGAGCTCTGCTGGCGCTCGTGGTGCCTTAACAGTGACCTCGCGGTCGTACCCATGCTCGAGAAAGAAAATAGTCGCTGGAATCTTGCTGAACAACATCTCCACCACGAGCTCCGGCCGTTCCTGTACCCGCTTGACCACTTGCCTGAAGAAGTGCCTAACAAAGTCGTCCCATTCCCTGTAGGCAGGAGACTCGGGGTCGAGACCTCCTGGACCCTTCATCATTTTGTTGAACAGCTGCAGGATATCGACTCGGCAAAGGAGAACACCCAACTCCATCTTAAAAGCGACACGGTGGAAGAAGCGGTGGGCACGTTTGAGCTGTTCCGTGTTGAGATCATTGAAGTACTTGGCAAATGCCAAGAATGTGTCGACGCTGCTCTGGTTCACAAACTTAGCTGAGAATCTCGTAAAGTCAAACTTGCGCTCCGAGACGGTTTTCTGGGCTTGCTGAATGTCTTCCGTCTCGGAGATGTGACCCTCTTCTTCACCCTCTTCACCCTGCTGGTCGGCCTTCTTCTTCTTCTTCTTGATATTCCGGGCCCTTCGTTTCGATCGAATCTGCATATCGACGTTTTGTTTGGCATAACGCTCCAGCATCCGCAAGAAGACATGTGAAAGCTCCGTGACTGCATCCAAATAGCCAAATCCTTGATCTTTGTATGATCGTAGAATCATTACTATACGATCGTGTGTAGACTCTTCGTAGAATATACGGTTTTGAATATTCTCTGCAATCTCCTGGTCGTCCTCGAGTGCCGACTCGGACATTTCGTGCACAGTAAGCAAGATTTGCGTGAAACACTTCAATCCAGCGTTAAGATCTCGCCACGCCTTCTCATCTTGACTTGTTTGCATGAAGCGATTAAGTAAGATAAACGTCTCCTGATTCATCACTTCGGCTACCAGTCCGTAACTCTCGTCTTCTGCGGAGAGAACTTCGGGGCTTTTCGGATCCGCGGCCCTTTCTTTCATCGTCCGCCGTCGTGCACACTCTGCTCTTAGGAACCATGATACAAGATAGAAAAACTGTCTGGAATGTCGTGTTTCGACACGTTCGGTCTCGCGCTCAATTGCTTTCCGAAGATGGAGGAAAAGTGGATTGAACGACGAGTCGAGAAATTCCTCAACGAAGGCTTTGATATGCTTCCGTGCCGAGGTACTCAGTGATACGGGCAAATCAAACTCTTCTCTTTCTTCGCTGCCATCTTGCTTGCGTCCAGGTCGTCTGGGCTTGTTCCACTTCTTAGTCTCGTCCATCTTTTGCATACTAGCCTGAGCCTTGCCCAGCACATCCTGGCCAGATATAGTTGTCACTTTTTCGTCATCCCGCTTGACCCAGATCATGGTTCCGAATCGGTTGTGCCGTGTCGGTGCATTGCGTGCGTAGCCTGCCAACATTGCCTTCTCTTTCTGAATGAGGCTCTTCAGTTCGTCCGCGTTCTTCGTGTTGAGCTTCTTGTCCTCCATAAACAGCTTCTCAGCATCAATGCCCTTGAGCAGAAAGAAGAGAATCTCAAGAACAATAACATCCTGACTGACGAAATCTTCCCCAATGCTGGATGCAATACTCAGAAGAACCTGAAATATATCCTGCTCCTGGAAGGTGTCAATCGTCGCAGATCGAGATACCTCAGCTTCGTCAATGTCCATGGGCGCACTGTTCGGGGGCGAGAGCATGGCAATGTTGCGTATGAAGTACAGAGCGATTCGGATGATGCCTTCGTCGCGCGGCGATCTTTCTCGGAGGGGTACTGCCATGGAGGGAAGCGCAATCTTGACAGCGGTCTGAAGGATCCTGTCTCGATCGAATTGCAAAATTGCGCGCTTGTAGCCAATCTGTGCAAGCTGGATATAAGGTCCATGTCGGTGGTGGTTGACGGTGGCTTCGGTGGGGTCGATTTCGAAAGGCCATGTAAGAGGCACAAGAAGTTCCACTTGCGACGTTAGCAAGACACCATATTAGGGTTGGTTTGAACGCACAGGTTGCAACGGCGATCTTGTGTTTCCATGCACTGTCCATTGCTGTCGGTGATATCTTTGCCAATATCTCCAAAAGATCACCTTTGACGAGGTTTGCCTCTGCCATGCATCGTGCGACATCACGCCGGTTGTTTTGTTGGTCGGCAAACTTTAGCCATTTTCGAAGGTCCTTGAGACATAGCAGAGCATCATGGCCGAGAGAATAGGTGCCATCATCGCCGATACCACCGAGCTGTGTACGGTCAGTCACGTTTGCGTTCACAGAGACGTGCAACGTACGGCAGAGATCAGACTATAGACATGAGCGCGAACCTCGGGGTTCACAGTGTCCTGCGCCCACTCGTCTAGCGTTGTCTGAGGCATTGTCGTGGTTGACGTTCGACTTGCCACGATAGTCAGCGAGACGCGTCGTCGACGCGTAAAGTGCCTGTGGAAGCAAACCGGTCAAACACGCCAAGATAAGGCTAAATTTCGTACCTTCCGACTGCCCGCCAACGTCATGCCTCGGCTAGACCCGCGACGGTTCTCATCGGCTGGAGAACATTGCTGTTCCGCATCACATGTTTGTTCCACGTTCACTCTTTGTTTGATAATTGTTCTCACGCATCATCACCATGTTCTCCGTCGCTTCAAAGCAGGCAGCACGATGCGTACTAAGGCAGCAATGCCGTGCCTTCAGTTTGACGCCCTCCGTTGGAGCTGCAGCTGAAGTGAAGAAGCTTGGCGTCATTGGTGCCGGTCAAATGGTACCACACAGCACAATATTATTCACGCCCAGCTAACAGATGTAGGGTCTTGGAATTGCTCTTGTTGCAGCACAGAAGGCCTCTGTGCCTGTTCGATTGATTGACAACTCCCAAGCATCAATCGACAAGGGCTTAAAGTTCGCCGACAAACTTCTCGAGAAAGATGTCGGAAAAGGCAGAATTTCAAAAGACGACGCCGCTGCAGCCAGAGAGCGATTGACGTCCAGCACATCACTCGACGACCTGTCAGACGTCGACTTTGTCATCGAGGCCGTCCCCGAGATCCCTGAGCTCAAGCACAAAATCTTCTCGCAACTTGCCCAAATATGCCCTTCACATGCCATTCTCGCGACAAACACGTCGTCAATTTCCATCACCAAGATTGCCGCAAGTACTACAACAGATCCAACTGATCTCTCCGCCTCGTCACGCGTCATTAGCACTCATTTCATGAACCCAGTCCCCATCCAAAAGGGAGTAGAAATCATCACCGGTCTACAAACCTCCCAATCCACAATCGACACCGCAATTGCTTTTTGCGAAAAGATGGGCAAGGTCCCGTCCAAGTCTGCCGACTCACCCGGTTTCCTCGCCAACCGCATCCTCATGCCTTACATCAACGAGGCTGTCATTTGCTTAGAGACAGGCGTAGGCGCCAAGGAGGATATCGACAGCATCATGAAGAATGGAACCAATGTACCCATGGGCCCTCTGCAGCTGGCTGATTTCATCGGTATCGATACATGCTTGGCAATTATGCAGGTGCTGTATCACGACACTGGTGATTCAAAGTACAGGCCTGCAGTGCTGTTGAAGAAGATGGTTGATGCAGGCTGGCTGGGCAAGAAGAGTGGAAAAGGATTTTATGATTACTAAGCCAATGAAGCAATGATTCCATGTACCGAAAGATGTGTCTAAACCGTTTTTAGTTTGTTTGTGGTGAGACTTGAATAGCTAAAAGTGAAATTGATGAATGATTTGAAGCATCAATGCTAGCTGCTCAGTAAATCACGTGACTCGAGTGTTCGAATGAGTGTCTAATTTCTATTCTTGCTATTTTAAACAAAGAAAAAGAGAGACATTCACCAAGTGCTAGGAAAGCTAAAACAAAAGTTCCCAAAAATCTTAATCTTCTAGTGTCATCCCTAAAGACACAATCCTGAAAATTTGCCTACAATCCAGACATGCAACATACGCCTCTCCAACCTATAAGAAACCTACTTAATAACTGTATTGCCAGCAGCATGACTAATAGAGTTCCGGTAGCTCCTCCCCTCTGTTTGCAAACTGACCCGTTCGCGCTTTCCGCCACTCCGGTAGGTTATTGGCCAGACCCTGTGCCTCCTTTTCCAGATCATTGTCCCACAGCCCCGAGCATATCAAAGCCTCGCGGCCGCGATCTATCCTATCCGCTTCTCGTGATGAGAAGGCCTCCCATGCGAGCTTTTGAGCAAGTGGGCTTTGCGTGATTGCCTTGTTCTGTTGTAGGAGCATTTGATCTCTCACTAGCACGTCACTGTCCATAACCTTGCGCCCTTTGGACCTTCCTGTGCGGTAGATACTTGCAGAGCTTGACGGTGTGACTGAAGTAGGTTTGAGAAGCGGGAACCGTCTTCGAAGGACATCGACACGCAGTGAAGTATCGATATGTGGTCTAACGACAGGCACCTGAGCCTGCCCGTCAGTGTAGTGTCGCATAAGCTTGTATTGATAGGCATCTTTGATCTCCTTTCTATTCGGAAAAGGCTTTTGGAGTTTCGGAATCCAACGTCTTGCGGCGGCTACGCGTAGCTTGATCCTGCGTTGTTCCTCTGGAGAGATCTGCCGCTCTGGGATAACCACTTTGAGATCCATAGTAGGAGTCTCGACTGAAATTGGCGGGCCTGGGGTCATTGGAGGCGTGAGGTAGTCTACGTCGTTCGATTCCACGGAGCTTTGTGCGTTTGATGGTGAAAGCTTTCGTCTCTTACTTACGGTGGAAGTGTCCAAACTCAGTTTTCGAGTCGTCATCCTTCCTAGAACCGGTACTGCTCGTGATCTTCGTTTGGGTGAGGGAATAGAGGTGGGCGTTACTGTTAGGCAAGCGGTGTGAGTATCGGTCGTGCGGGACTCCAGCTGTGCCATGGAACGAGTACTCTGTGCAGACCAACGAGAAGCGAAAGTCTCGGTAAGAGAGTTCATGGTCCTGATGCGTCACTATCGGCCTTGACGCTTTTAATGAGCGTGGATGTGTTTATAGGCCGCCGGTTTTGATTGTAAGCAAGCCGGTGAGGTGGTGTTGACAAGGTTTGTAGATGCCAGTACACTGTAGAGGCCTATTACATGGAGATTAGACTTGCCATCAACTTCAGCCTAAGAGTAGGATAGCTTTACCTAAGAGGCCTAGAAAGAGAGTGGCGATAGCATTAGATGAGCTTTGCGTGAAGTTTGTGCCGTGTTTATGCGTAAAGTGGAGGTGGAAGTGGCAGAGAGGACGATCAAAGCATTATCGTGTGTGTTTGCAAGCCGCCCTTAGTCGTTCCTACCCGCCGCAGTCGTGGATTAAGCACTTGCTAGGTGTTTCCAGACCGAAGGCAAGGGCCTTTGGAGCTGTAAAGGGTCAATACGGCCTTGTGAGCATCATTCTCGCTTAAGACAACGAAATACAATGGGAAGGTGTTACTGGGAGAGGTAAATCTAGAGCTCTTCAAGCCTCCACGATGTAAAGCCTCAAGATTCGTATCTAGAATGTATTCGATACTATAATGCCAAGCAGCTACCTGCACCCAACTACTAGTGGCTACTTGCCCGTAGGCTATGGGAAACTCTGTTACCTCACTCTTCTTCGCTCTCTGTGCCGTCACTCATCACTTCGCAACCACAAGGCCACAGGTGAGCGACGCCATAGCCAGGATACTTCTCCAGAAACCCATCATACCATTTCTGCCACTGGGCCCGTGCCTCCTTTGATCTATGGGCGGCGATAGCTATGCCCTCGCCAGGCTTTGGTGCGCTGCAGCGACCCCGTTCAAAATTCCTCTCGAACTCTTTGTATCTCTCCCATTTCGTAGAGTCGTCTGGCTCCATTCGATGGCCGTGGCCTGTGCGTCTGTCAGGATCGCCAATGAAGTCGCCGTGGCGACCATGCTTTCCTGGATTGAGGAATGGGACACTAGGTGGAACAGGGGTACCTCTCCCGCCACTTTCAACTAAGACCAGTCAGCAGCGAAACGCGAAGGCAATAAAGCCAAGTGGCAATGAGCGAGCTTTTTTACTAGGAAACTACATCGGAGCTGCGTAAACTTACTTGTTGTCTCGAAGAAATAAACTGGGCCGTCCGGAGACTTGGATGTAGCTGTAATGACATGATCCTTGCTGTCACCCCGAACGACGAGTGAAGAGCGGTCGGGGTCGTGAGCGTCAAGACCAAGCCTCTGCATGAAAACGCTTCTACAATGTGAAGCGGTTTCGGTGTCATTGTCTACATTGATATGCGCACTCGTTTGCGGGATTGTCTCGGTATTCGCCTTGTCTATCGGAGTTTTCTTGCTAGATTGACCAGCATCTATTGTACCCATGTTTGCTCCATGTTCACGCTTCTGATGCTTTTGAGACGGCTGTCTAACCGGCGCTTCATCATGCATACTTCTTTTTCTGCGGCCAAAGTCCCCACGCGCACGATCATCCTCAACAACTGCCTCTGGCTCAATTCTTGTGATGTTCGTGGTGGGAGTTGGGGCCACAGGTCTCTTGACCTGCTGGGCCAGAGTTGGGGGAGTGGGGTTCACGGGCCGAGCAGCATCATCTGTTCCGTTCTGGTTGGTATCTACGACTAAACACGTTAGTGTTTATGTATAGTGATGGAGTGAATGAAGCCTGCACTTACTTGCCAAGGTCGACTTCGGGTTGCGACCTAGTGCCAGTGTCTCCTTCTCTTCGATCCAAGTCGCAAGCTTTAGTTTTGAAAGTCTTTTATTCCTAAGCTCTTGCTTCTTGTCGGCACCTGCATACTGCTCCACTATGTCAAGTAAATTCTCCGCGCTCCTGTTGAGCAGCGACTTTGCCAAGCGAGCATGCAGCCTCCTCCTGGTGCCCTGGCCGTCATTATCATACAAGGGTATCTTCAGGCCGTTTTCCTCATAAAATCTGGCTCTGGGGCCGCGGCTCATGATCATATTGGCGGCGGTTTTTGCTCCTTTGTTCGCCGTTATTGTACCACTGGGCTTCTTGGATGCTTTGAAGCTGAATGCGCCGCCGTCGGTTGGCTTTTTCCTATTCTTCGCCTGCTTCTTGCCCTGTGAGGACATGGCCATCGCGTGGGCGACCTCGGCGTCGTTGATGATATTAGTCGTACGGTCCATGGTAGCGCTTTGAATGTCCTGTAAGTGTAACCTCTGTCTGTGTGGATGGGGGTTATGAAGAGTACAATGAGACAAGCGAACAAAGTTCGGTAGCCTGAAGTGCGAGACTCGTTTGTCAAAGAATAGTTCATAATGATGTGAGGGCCGCGAAGCTACAACACAATGCAAACGGACCTTTAGCGATATACTTCCATTGACGCAGAAGTCATGCATCATTCACATCGAGTTCGGAAAATGCTTCTAGGCTACCCATGGTTCCTATTGTCAAGACCTACCATGACGTGCAGAACAAAAGTGGGCACTCCAGAGGTGTAGAAACAACGGGGGCCGACCACATGTGGAACACTTTCGCGAACAATGCGAATACATACAGAAATGGCCCTGCCGGAAAGTCACTTCTCCTATGGTCAAGACATGGGTCGACTGATTGTTAAATGCCCATGAATAATTTCCCTCTAACATGCTCTTACTGGAAGCGAAAACAGAGTGGGAGAAGCTCTTAGCGAATGAAATGAGGCGTAATACCAAGGTTGGCTAGGATGTCATTCTGATAAGTTACCATGGACCACACACACACCCACACGTCTTTCCCATTTGTGCCTGGTAGGCAGAATTTTATCGCTACCAACAAATGTCGACTTTGGGTGTGGAGAACCTGAAAACCGAAGAAAAAGGCACATCTGCTAGCCAGTACGACGGCGAACAATAGCTTGAGAGCAGCCTGTTGCACGCGGGAAAGACATGTTTGATTCTGCACGTGCACGCTCGGGTGCAATGGGGGGGGTGAGGGTGTTGTGGCCGGCGGCTGCAGGTACGGCTCTGCACATGCCGGCAACAAAGCGGCTCTTTGCAAGTGATTTGGATGTCGGCGGTTCATCGCCAAGTGGCCGCCGCAGATGGCGAGGGAGACATGGGAGTGGGATAAGAGGCAGGAATGCTCGCCATGGAAGCCGGAGGAAGCAGTGCATTGACCGCCACGTGCGCTAACGATGCTTGGAGGGAAAGCCGCGATTCTGATCCACACAAAATTAACTACTGCCCCTCCATCATCACGTCCCGCACAAGCTGCACAAGCCCGACGAGGCGCAAATTCCAGGGAAAACACAGGCGTGGCTCCGCACCTCCCTTTTGCCTTTGCCGCCAATTCCTATACAATATTGCTGTTGGTGGGCGCAAAACAGACACAGTGATAACCTCGATTAGACGCCCGCTACCCTCTCACCGCACCCGGCCCTAACATTCTTGCCTGTGTCGCCAAAGTACCACGCAAACGTCGACACGCCGTCGCCATCATGGACGTTGCCGGTCTGCGGGATCGGATCCGGGCGACTTTGGACGCAAATGCCGCCGTCAGACAGCAAGCCGAGCTCGACCTCAAGCATGTGCGTGTTGGAAGCAGAAGCCGCGGACAGCAGCCAGGGAACTGACACAAAGAATAGGCCGAAGAAAAGCCCGGTTTTCTCGATGGCTTGCTGAACATACTCGAGCAGGGAGGGGAGAACGCTGAGCGCCTGTCGAGTAAGAAATGCGACCCGCAACTGTGCTGTCTATCAAGGCCCCATGACTGACGCCTGTCCACAGCCGTCGTCTACCTCAAGAACCGCGTATCCAAGGGCTGGTCGCCCGCCGAGGAATACAGCCAGGCGACGCCCATACCGGAAGACGAAAAGACGGCCTTCCGTACCCGCCTGGTGCCCGTCCTCGTCGCTTCTCCGCCACAAGTGCGCATCCAACTCATCCCTACACTGCAGAAGATACTCGCATACGATTTCCCTGCCAAATGGCCCGACTTCCTCGACATTACCATACAACTCTTAAATGCTGGCAACATAGAATCCGTCTTCGCCGGCGTGCAGTGCCTGCTGGCAATATGCAAGATCTACAGATTCAAGTCTGGGGAGAACCGCGCGGATTTCGACAAGATTGTCGAGATGACTTTCCCACAGCTGCTCAACATTGGCAACTCGCTTGCGGGCGAGACGAGCCTAGAAGCCGGCGAAATATTACGGACAGTCCTGAAGGTGTACAAGCACGCCATATACGTAAGACACCTACCAGGAAATCAGGAAGCAGATGACTGACTAGGATACAGCTCGATCTTCCCGCGCCCCTCCGCGACCAGCAGATCATGGTCGGCTGGTGTACACTGTTCTTGACGGTCGTCGGCAAAGAACCCCCGGAAACGTCTCTCCCCGAAGACCTCGACGAGCGCGAAGTAAACCACTGGTGGAAGGCGAAGAAGTGGTCGTATGCAAACTTGAACCGGCTATACGTCAGGTACGGCAACCCGTCGGCGTTGGGTAAGAACAACGAAGTCGACTACACTGAGGTCGCCAAGAACTTCATCGCCAACTTCGCTCCTGAAATCCTCAAGGTTTACCTCCAGCAGGTCGAGAAGTGGGTTGGCAAGCAGGTGTGGCTGTCAAAGGCTAGCCTGTACTACACCCTCAACTTCCTCGACGAATGCGTCAAGCCCAAAACCATGTGGGCTCTGCTGAAGCCGCACACGGAGAACCTCATCGCACATCTCATCTTCCCGGTACTATGCCAGTCGGACGAGGACATTGAGCTCTTTAATGATGAGCCCCAAGAATACCTGCACCGCAAGCTGAACTTCTACGAGGATGTAACCGCGCCTGACGTTGCTGCGACCAACTTCCTTGTCACCCTCACCAAGAGCCGTCGCAAGCAGACATTCAGTGTCCTGAGCTTCGTCAACGAAGTCGTCAACCGATACGAGGCCGCGCCCGATAACGAGAAGAACCCGCGAGAAAAGGAGGGTGCGCTGCGTATGATCGGTACGCTCTCCGGCGTTATACTGGGCAAGAAGAGCCCGATCGCAGACCAGGTCTAGTACTTCTTCGTCCGCCATGTGTTCCCCGAGTT
>Ga0265798_10003875_pt1 | contig 21009 bp, 24 predicted proteins | sample P3T30metagenome_FD_192430 | JGI IMG/M metagenome (GOLD analysis project Ga0265798, IMG submission 192430) | Plant litter microbial communities from East Loma Ridge, Irvine, California - P3 T30 | ecosystem: Environmental > Terrestrial > Plant litter > Unclassified | place: USA: California... | reverse complement strand
TGCCGGAGGTTGGTCTGGATCACATGCTCGATCGCCGGCTCGACGTGTTCGGCCCTGATCAAGTGGTAGGGGATCACATCGTGATGGCCCAGCAGGGGGTTTTCGGCAAGCAGGGCGGGGAGTGCAGCGAGGTGCGCAGCGGTCATGTTCGATTCCTTGAATGACGCCTGAGTGGCGCGCCAGTCTAGGAACGGGAACGAAGCATGACGTGGTAGCCGGCTATTGCCGTCGGCCTGCCCTTGCGGCAAGTCGACGGCACGCCTGGCTCAAGGCTTCTTGAGCTTGGGGTTGGGAAAGAACTGCACCGGTTGCGACGTGGGCCGGGCAACCTTGACGGCGACCTTGTTGACCCGCGTGCCCAGCTCGCTGGGCACCGACTGGCCCTGCGCGTTCAGCGTGTCGCTGTAGCCACAGGCCACGCACTCGCGATGCGGGACTTCGTCGACGCTCCACATCATCAGCTTGTCCGGCTCGCTGCACGCCGGGCAGACGGCCCCGGCGATGAAGCGTTTCTTGGTGATCATGCTGCCGCTTCCTCGCTCAACCCGCTGTGGCGCAGCAGCGCATCGATGGAGGGCTCGCGACCGCGAAAGTCGACGAACAGCACCATCGGTGCCTGCGACCCACCACGGGCCAGAATGGCTTCGCGGAACGCGCGGCCAGTGTCGGCGTTGAGCACGCCGTCTTCCTCGAACTTGCTGAACGCGTCGGCCGACAGCACTTCGGCCCACTTGTAGCTGTAGTAACCGGCCGCGTAGCCACCGGCGAAGATGTGCGCGAAGCTGTTGGGAAAGCGGTTGTAGGCCGGTGGACGCATGACCGAAACCTCGTCGCGGACACCGTCGAGCACTTCCATCACGCTGCGGCCGTCGCCGTGGGAGGCATGCAGTTCGAAGTCGAACAGCGAGAACTCGATCTGCCGGACCATCATCAAGCCGGACTGGAAGTTCTTCGCGGCCAGCATCTTCTCCAGCAGGTCCTGGGGCAATGGCTCGCCGGTTTCATAGTGACCCGAGATCAGGGCCAGGCCTTCGGGTTCCCAGCACCAGTTTTCCATGAACTGGCTGGGCAACTCGACTGCGTCCCACGCCACGCCGTTGATACCCGAGACGCCCACATGCTCGACCCGCGTCAGCAGGTGGTGCAGGCCATGGCCGAACTCGTGGAACAGGGTGGTGACTTCATCGTGGGTCAACAGCGCGGGCTTGCCGGCATCGGCCGGGGTGAAATTGCACACCAGATTGGCCACCGGGCTCTGCAACTCGCCGGCCTCGGTGCGACGCCGGTCGCGCGCGCCGTCCATCCAGGCGCCGCCGCGCTTGTTGGCGCGCGCATAGAGATCGAAGAAGAAGCGGCCCACGTGCTGGCCGTTTTCCTTGATCTCGAACAGGCGTACATCGGGGTGCCAGGTGTCGAAGCCTTTCTGCTCGGCGATCTCGATGCCATACAGGCGCTGCACGATGGCGAACAGGCCGCCCAGCACCTTGTCGATGGGGAAATAGGCGCGCAGCGCCTCTTGGGAAACGCTGTAGCGCTGTTCGCGCAGCTTTTCGCCATAGAAGCCGCTGTCCCAGCTTTGCAGGTCGGCACAACCCTGTTCGGCGGCGTAGGCCTTGAGCTGTTCCAGATCCTGGGCCGCGAACGGCTTGCTGCGCTGAGCCAGATCACGCAGGAAGGTCAACACCTGATCGGTCGATTCGGCCATCTTGGTGGCCAGGCTCAACTCCGAATAGCTGGCGTAGCCCAGCAGCTGCGCCAGCTCCTGGCGCAGGTCGAGGATCTCGCGCATCACCGGCGTGTTGTCGTTCTGGCCAGCATTGGGGCCTTGGTCCGACGCGCGGGTGCAGTAGGCCGCGTAGAGTTCTTCACGCAGGGCGCGGTCGTGAGCGTAGGTCATGACCGCGTAGTAGCTGGGGAACTCGAGGCTGATCAGCCAGCCGTCCAGGCCCTTGGCCTGCGCCGCCGCAGCCATCTGTGCCTTGGCCGAGTCTGTCAGCCCGGCCAGGGCCGCTTCGTCGGTGACGTGCTTGGTCCAGGCCTGGGTGGCATCGAGCAGCTGGTTGGAGAAACGGCTGCCCAGTTCCGAGAGCTTGCTCTGTACCTGTGCGTAGCGCTGCTGCTGATCCACCGGCAGATCGATACCGGACAGGCGGAAATCGCGCAGCGAATGCTCCAGAATGGTTTTCTGGGCAACGTCGAAGTTCGCAGCTTCAGGACTGTTGGCCAGGGTTTCGAAGGCCTGGAACAGTTCGCGGTTCTGGCCCAGCTCGGTGGAGTAGGCACTGAGCGCCGGCAGGCACGCTTCATAGGCCTGGCGCAGTTCGGCACTGTTGCACACGGCATTGAGGTGGCTGACCGGGCTCCAGGCGGCGCCCAGGCGGTCGTTCAGCTCGTCCATGGCCAGCACCAGGCCGGCCCAGGTAGGCTGACTGCCCTGGGTTTGCAGAATGTGGGCAATGGCCGCGCGGTTGTCGGCCAGGATCTGTCCAATCGCCGGTTGTACGTGCTCGGCACGGATCGCCGAGAACGGCGGCAGGTCGTAGGACTGCAGAAGGGGATTCGCGCTCACGGTTAAACACCTTGGCTATTGAAGAAACACTGGGACATCTTAATTACAATTGCGATTCACCGCAGCTATCGACAACACAGAGGATGCCTATCGTGGCTATTCGCACATTCCAGCAGCATACGCCGCGCCTTGGCGAACGCGCCTTCGTCGACCGCTCGGCGGTGGTCATCGGCGACGTCGAGATCGGCACCGATAGTTCGATCTGGCCGCTGACCGTGGTGCGCGCAGACATGCACCGCATCCGCATCGGCAAGCGCACCAGCGTGCAGGATGCCAGTGTGCTGCACATCACCCATGCCGGCCCGTTCAATCCGGACGGTTTTCCGTTGCTGATCGGTGACGACGTGACCATCGGCCACAAGGTCATGCTGCATGGCTGCACCCTGGGCAATCGCATCCTGGTCGGCATGGGCAGCACGGTCATGGATGGGGCGGTGGTGGAGGACGATGTGATCATCGGCGCTGGTAGCCTGGTGCCGCCGGGCAAGCGCCTGCTCAGCGGCTTCCTGTACGTGGGCAGCCCGGCCCGCCAGGCGCGGCCGCTGACCGACAAGGAACGCGCGTTCTTCACCTACACCGCTGGCAACTACGTGAAGCTCAAGGACCAACACCTGGCCGAAGGCTTCGACAAGGACTGATTCCGTGCACTATCAAACTATCCTGTTCGACCTCGACGGCACCCTGACCGACCCGCGCGAGGGCATCACCCGCTCCATCCAGTATGCCTTGGCCAAACTGGGCATCGACGAACCCGACCTGCGCAACCTGGAGCATTTCATTGGCCCACCCCTGCTGGAGCAGTTCATGCACGCCTATGGTTTCGACGAAGCCCGCGCCTGGCAGGCAGTGAATTTCTACCGCGAGCGTTTCCGCGTCACGGGCCTGTATGAAAACCAGATCTTCGCCGGTGTCATCGCGCTGCTCGAAACATTGCAGGCGCAGGGCCGGCATTTGTACATCGCCACGTCCAAACCCTGGGAGTTCGCCCGGGAAATCGCCCGCCATTTCGATTTCGCCAGGCACTTCAAGGTCATCTACGGCAGCGAGCTCGACGGCACGCGAACCGACAAGGTGCAACTGATCGCTCATATCCTCGAGCAGGAAGGGCTGCAGCCGACGCAGACCTTGATGGTCGGCGACCGCAAGCATGACCTGATCGGCGCCCGCCTCAATGGCCTGGATTGCGCGGCGGTGGGCTATGGGTTCGGCTCGCGGGAAGAGCTGGTCCTGGAAAATCCGACGTATCATTTCGATACGTTGCAGGCGCTGCATGAGGCGTTCTTGCAAGGCGCGGGATGATGCGGTGAAGGTACGGGCCTCTTCGCGGCCAGTGGCCGCTCCTACAGGGGTTCGTGCAGCGGTACAGATACCGGGTTACGCAAGGCTTCGTGTAGGAGCGGCCAGTCGCCGCTCCTACGGGGGTTCGTGCAGCGGTATAGATACCGGGTTACGCAAGGCTTCGTGTAGGAGCGGCCAGTGGCCGCGAAAGGGCCCGAGAGAACACCGCAAACCTCATCGGCCCAACCGATTCAACTCGGTCCTGCGCTGGTCCATCGGCAACTTGCCCAGTTTTTCCGCTTGGGCATAGAACGCGCGCCAGTCACCATTGACCTGCCGGAACAGGCCGGCGAACGCCGGCACCCATTGGTCGTACAATCCGAACGGCAGCAGCTTGGCATTGTTCATCGGCCCGTTCATCCAGGCATCGAAACGCCGGTCGCCACCCCAGCGCCCATCGCGCAACTGGCGATACTCGCGGCGCAGGTGCTCGAACTCGGCAGCCTTTCCTGCGCGCATGGCCTCGGCCGACAGCGGCTGTGCGTACAGCGCACCCAGGCGTTCGCGGGTCTCGAGCACCAGCCGGGTGAACTGCTCACGTTGTAGTGCAGGTGTGCCTGCCGCCTTTGCCAAACCGCGCCAGGCCCGCCACTGCCGAGTGCCCTCCTGCTCGACGAAGGTGGCAAAGGACTCGTTGAACTCGGTGTCGTCCTGCACATACACGCGCTGATGCGCCAGCTCATGGAAGATCAGCGTGGCCAGGCGCTCGTCGCCCCAGCCCAGCATGGTGTTGAGAATCGGATCATCGAACCAGCCCAAGGTCGAGTAGGCTTCGACGCCGCCGATGTACACATCCCGGCCCGCCAGCTTCTGCAGCGCCGCTTCGCCCCGCGCGCCGGACTGGCTGTAGTAGCCGCGGTAGGCAACGCACCCCGCGATGGGAAAGCAGTGGGTCAACGGGGCGAGGGAAAACTCGGGCGTGGCGAACACGTTCCACACCACCAGCGGCCGACCGATGTCGGCATACAGCCGATAGCTGCGGTTGTCCGGCAGGTGCAGATGCACGCTGGCGAAATCGCGAGCGGCCTGGGCACGCTGCAACTGCTCGCGCAGGCGCGGGTCGCGCGCGGGGTCTGCGATGATCCGCGTGACCGGCTCACGCGCCTGCAACAGCTGCCACTGGCCCTGCATCAGCTGGCCGTAATAGCCGACGCTGGTGCAACCGCTGAGCAGGAACAGCAGGCACAGGGGAACAAAAGCGCGCAAACCGCGGTCGAGTGCGGCAAGAATGGAACGACGAACAACAACGAATTCATGCATGTGGTTTTCCATGGCCAGGCCCGCCAGCGAGCAGGTGTTATCGGCGCTGACCCTGCATCTTACGATCCCATCAGGAGAATTCCATGCGCGCATTGATCATTGCTGGCTGCATGCTGGCCCTTGCCGGCTGCGCCGGTCTGCCCGACCCGGACCCCAGCCAGGCCTGGATCGATCTGCAGGCCGACAAGCACAACGCCCTGCAGGCGACCCAAGTCGACGAGCGGGAATGGGGCGACACCCGCTATTTCGAAGTCGAACCCGGCAGCCATGAGCTGACCGTGCGCTTGCAGTTCCCCGTGCAGCCGACCAACATCGGCCCAGTCCCCGCGCCGCTGTGGCGCAACTGCGAACTGAACCTCACCTATGCCGGCTTCGACGCGGGGCAGCGGTATTTCCTGGAAGCCGGCAGCGTCGGCTTTCGCCCGTGGGCCAGGCTCTACGACGAGCAGCGCAAACTGGTAGGCCAGGCGCAACCTGCGGGCTGCCAGAGCGCCTGAGCACTGGCCTGAACATGGCCACCGTCGGCGGCGACTCGCAGCGCCGACGCAAAGCTTCTAGACTCGACCTTTGTCCTGCTCACTTTCTTCCTGCAGCCAAGGAGCTTCCATGCGCGCCGTGCTCGCCCTGTTGACCCTCGCCACGCTTGCTGGCTGCGCCAATCCGCCGTTGCCGGCCGTTGACCCTGGCAAGGCCTGGATCGAGATGTTCACCACGACCGGTCGCCTGGTCATGGCAGAAAGTCTGGATGGTCGCAAACTCAATGACGGCCGCTACTTCCAGGTAGATCCCGGCAGCCATGAGCTGGAAGTGCGTTTTGACTACGAAATGTACGCCGGTGGCGGGCTGGTCAACGACCCGTTCGACCGTACCTGCTACCTGACCGTGCGCTATGACGGCTTCAAGGCAGGCCAGCGCTACCGCCTGGAGGGCAGGGCAATTGCCATGCAGGCCAGTGCCCGTCTGTACGATTCAAGCCGGGAGATTGTTGCCGAAGACCGGGCGATTCACTGCATTCCCTGAATCCAGGCGCAGCAGTGCACCACTGAATGGCAGCAGCGGATGCCGCGGGATCAGGTGTCGTTCTTCTGATAGATGATCTTGCGCGTGCCGTTGTCGCACGAACCCACCACCATGCTCGGGTCCTTGGCGTCCAGATTGTCGACGATTTCCAGCGTGTAGGACGCAACGCCTGCCGCCTGGATCTTTTTTTCGATCTCGGCCTTCAATTCTTCGCACGACACGGGTGCAGCCGACGCCGAGGTTGCCAGGACACTGCATGTCATCGCCAAAATGAATCGTTTCATGGGCAATTCTCCAGGTGAGTGAGCAGTGTACGGCAACCGGGCGCAACCCTACCTCAAGATTCCAGCTTAGCGTCCAGGGTGATCTGGGCGTTCAGCACTTTCGACACTGGGCAGCCTTCTTTGGCCTTGTTGGCCAGTTCTTCGAACTTGGCCTGGTCGATGTTGGGGATCTTCGCCGACATGGTCAGTTTGATGGCGGTGATCGCGAAACCTTCGCCTTCCTTGTCCAGCGTGACCTCGGCCGTTGTGTTGATCTGGTCTGGCGTGAAGCCTTCGCCACCCAGGATCATCGAGAAGGCCATGGAGAAGCAGCCGGCATGGGCCGCGCCGATCAATTCTTCAGGGTTGGTGCCTGGCTGGCCTTCGAAGCGGGTGTTGAAACCATAGGGGTTGCTTTTCAGGGCGCCGCTTTGCGTCGAGATCTCGCCCTTGCCGGTTTTCAGATCGCCTTTCCAGACAGCCGATGCGGTTTTCTTGATGCTCATAAAGCCTCCTTGATGGGCGCGACGGGTTCGCGCGGTGACAGATGTTCAGAGGCCATGGCGCGAGGCAAGTTCAGCGCCGTTCTGACCGCTGGCTATTGAATCCGAATGATAAGCCCATATTGATTACACACTCGGTAGCAAAGATGCGCGGGGCATCCCACCTGCCACATACCCACAGGATGCCAATGATCATGACTGGTTTGACCGATACGAAATACTCCGTCCTCGACCTTGTACCGGTGCGTGCCGACCACGGCCCGGCGCGGTCGCTGCACAACGCGCTGGACCTGGCACGCCACGCCGAAGGCTGGGGCTACAACCGTTTCTGGGTGGCCGAGCATCACAACATGGACGGGATCGCCAGCTCGGCGACCTCGGTGCTGCTGGGCTATCTGGCGGGGGGCACTTCGTCGATCCGCGTCGGCTCGGGCGGGGTGATGCTGCCCAACCATGCGCCGCTGGTGATCGCCGAGCAGTTCGGAACCTTGGAAAGCCTGTATCCGGGGCGCATCGACCTGGGCCTGGGCCGCGCGCCGGGGTCGGACCAGATGACGGCGCGCGCGTTGCGCCGTGAGCGCTCCGGCAGTGCCGACGATTTTCCCGACGACGTCCGCGAGTTGATGGCCTACCTGGGGCCACGCACTCCGGATCAGAAGGTGATTGCGGTGCCGGGCAGCGGCACCAACGTGCCGGTCTGGTTGCTGGGCTCCAGCTTGTTCAGCGCGCAGCTGGCGGGCATGTACGGCCTGCCGTACGCCTTCGCTTCGCATTTCGCGCCGCGCTACATGCATGAGGCAATCCGGGTCTATCGCGCCCACTTCCAGCCCTCCGAGGTGCTCGACAAGCCTTATGTGATGCTCGGCGTGCCCTTGGTGGCAGCCGACAGCGACGAGCACGCCGACTACCTGGCAACCTCGGTCTACCGCCGCATCCTCAACCTGATGCGTGGCCAGACCCTGGTGCAGCAGCCACCCGTGAAAAGCATGGAAGGGTTGTGGTTGCCCCATGAAAAGGCCGCGGTCGGGGACTTTCTGGGCTTGGCGATGGTGGGAGGACCGGCGAAGATCCGCGCCAAGCTGGACGTGCTGAAGGAACAGACTCAGGCAGATGAGCTGATCTTTACCTGCGATCTGTACGAGCATGCCGACCGGTTGCGGTCGTATGAGCTATTGGCGCAGGTGATGCGGGGCTGAGCCTTGCACCGACCTGGTGTATTGCGGAGTTCGTTTCGCGGCCGCTGACCGCTCCTACAGGGGATTTCGTTTTCTGTGGGAGCGGGGGGCGGCTGCAATCTTCAGCGCTTGTAGACGATAGCCTTGGTACCGCCTTCACACGAACCGACCACCTGGAAACCGGCATCCGGAGTGACGTTGTCGACCACTTCCAAGGTGTAGCCCGACACGCCCTTGGCATCAATGTTCTTGGCGATTTCTCCCTTGAGTTCTTCACACGACTTGCCCGCAGCGAACGCGCCGCTTGCCAGGCTCAACAAACCCACAGCCAATAAAACTCGCTTCATCGCTTACATCCTTGGTCTGATAGTGCCGGTTTAAAGACAAACGGCGGGCCGCCTGGATTCAGGTCGACACGCCGGTAATGTGTTGTAACTCAACCTATGGCATTCGGCCAGTCGGAAGATTCCGTGTTTTCTGTCAGCTGTTCTGGATACGGAAGCCGACTTTGAGTGTGACCTGGAAATGCGCCACGCGACCGTCTTCGATATGGCCACGGGTTTCGGTCACTTCGAACCATTCCATTTTTTCGATGCTTTTGCTCGCTTCGGCCAACGCATTGTTGATGGCGTCTTCGATGGTGGTGGTCGAGGAACCTACCAGTTCAACCTTCTTGTACGTGTGGTGATCGCTCATGATGCTCTCCGTTAGGGTGGCTACTGAAGTGGTTGTCTACCTGTGTGGGGATTTCTGCGCTAAAAGTTCACACGCACTGCACTTTCATCTTGCAGCGCAGTCGGAATCTACACACGCTATTCACCACAATGAAGGAGAGTTACCCATGGCAATTTCGTCACGCAAAGCTTCGCTGCAGAGCATGGAAGCAGAAATCGAAAGCCTGCTCCGCTCCCTGGAAAGCCTGAAAGAAGATTCCACCGAGGAATCGCGCAAGGTGCTCAAGGCGCTGAAAGCCAACGCAGAATCCGCGCTGAGCCATTCGCGCAGCCTGATCAGCGACGCGTATGAAGAAGTGAAGGTCAAGACCAAGGAAACCGGTATTGCCACCCGTGACTATGCTCAGGAGCACCCTTGGGCCGCCGCTGGCGTAGCCGTTGGCGCGCTGGGCCTGATCGCCGCCTACCTGATGTGCAATCGCAGCAACTAATCGACCTGGCGTTCGAGCTCTTGCGCAAGCCATAGCGCCAGTTGTCGGGCGCGCCCGTCTGCGGCGCGTCGCGGGACCCAAAGTGCCAGCCGCGCCGGGGTTTGCGTAAACCCCCAGGGCGCGGCCAGGCGCCCGGCACGCAGGTCATCGACCACCAGCGGCTCGGGCGCGATGGCAATGCCCAGCCCGGCCACCGCTGCCTCCAGCAAATAATACAAATGCTCGAACCCCTGTCCCATGGTCAACGCCTCGGGATCCAGGCCGTTGCGCCGTGCCCAGCTGGGCCAGGCCTGTGGCCGCGATGTGGTGTGCAGCAACGAGTGCCCGAGCAAGTCGCTGGCCGTACGGCTCTGCAAGGCTTCGAACCCTTGGAAGCGCGGGCTGAGTACCGGGCCGATACGCTCTTCGGCCAGCTCGTACACGTCCATGTCGGCGGGCCAGGGCGGCTCGGCGAACATCAGCAAGGCATCCAGCCCGGGACGACGGGGGTCCAGGTCACCTTCGCCAGCCGAGAGGTGCAGGCGCAAGTCCGGCAGCTCGCTGTTCAGCCGACCCAATCGAGGTATGAACCAGCGCGCCAGCAAGCTTCCCGAGCACCCCAGAACGAACGGTGCCTGAGCCTGGGCCTGGCTGAGCTCCGTACAGACCAGACGCAAACGCTCGAAGGCCTCGGCGCTGGCATCGCGCAGTCGAATGCCGGCATCTGTGAGTTTCAAGCCACGCCCCTGCTTGACGAACAACGCGATGCCCAGATGCTCTTCAAGCACTTTCAACTGTCTGCTCACGGCACCGTGGGTAACGCTCAGGTAGTCAGCCGCCTTGCTGACGCTGTTCAGCCGGGCAGTGGCTTCGAACGCTTTGAGGGCATTCAGCGGGGGCAGGTCACGGCTCATGGTATTGTGAGAAATCCTGACAGGTTGTCGAGATCTTATCGGTTTTCTTCGATCGTTGTCGTGGGTACAGTGGCTACATCGTCATTCAATTCCCCTGGAGCTTCGCATGACCCAGACCAATCTTCGCAGTGGCCCTGACAGCAACGGCCTGTTCGGCGCCTTCGGTGGCCGCTACGTCGCCGAAACCCTGATGCCGCTGGTGCTGGAGCTGGCTCGCGAATACGAAGCCGCCAAGGCCGATCCCGAATTTCTCGAGCAGCTCGCCTACTTCCAACGCGACTACATCGGCCGGCCCAACCCGCTGTATTTCGCCGAGCGCCTGACCGAACACTGCGGCGGGGCGAAAATCTACTTCAAGCGCGAAGAGCTCAACCACACCGGCGCGCACAAGGTGAACAACTGCATCGGCCAGGTGCTGCTGGCCAAGCGCATGGGCAAGAAGCGCCTGATCGCCGAGACCGGCGCCGGCATGCACGGCGTGGCCACGGCCACGGTGGCGGCTCGATTCGGCTTGCCCTGTGTGATCTACATGGGTGCCACGGATATCGAGCGCCAGCAGGCCAACGTGTTTCGCATGAAGCTGCTGGGCGCTGAGATCGTGCCGGTCACTTCCGGTACCGGCACCTTGAAAGATGCCATGAACGACGCCTTGCGCGATTGGGTCACCAATGTCGACGACACCTTTTACTTGATTGGCACGGTGGCCGGCCCGCACCCTTACCCGGCCATGGTTCGCGACTTCCAGTCGATCATCGGCAAGGAAACCCGCGAGCAGTTGCAGGAGAAGGAAGGGCGCCTGCCCGACAGCCTGGTGGCGTGCGTGGGTGGCGGTTCCAATGCCATGGGCCTGTTCCATCCTTTCCTGGATGACAGCAGCGTGGAAATCATCGGTGTCGAAGCCGCCGGCCATGGCGTGAATTCCGGCAAGCATGCCGCCAGCCTCAACGGCGGCGTGCCCGGCGTACTGCACGGCAACCGTACCTATCTGCTGCAGGACGACGATGGGCAGATCACCGACGCGCACTCCATCTCGGCCGGCCTGGACTACCCCGGTATCGGCCCTGAACACGCTTTTCTGCATGAAATCAAGCGCGTGAACTACACCAGCATCACCGATGAAGAGGCGCTGGCCGCGTTCCACGCCACCTGCCGCCTGGAAGGCATCATCCCGGCGCTGGAAACCGCCCACGCCCTGGCCGAGGCCATGAAGCGCGCGCCAACATTGCCCGCCGACCATCTGATGGTGGTGTGCCTGTCCGGCCGCGGCGACAAGGACATGCAAACCGTCATGAGCCATATGGGCGCCCACCCGAAGGAGACACTGGCATGAGCCGCCTCGAACAACGATTCACCGACCTCAAGGCCGAAGGCCGCGCCGCGCTGGTGACGTTCGTCACGGCGGGCGACCCAGGCTACGACGCTTCGCTGTCCATCCTCAAAGGCTTGCCGGCTGCCGGCGCCGATGTGATTGAACTGGGCATGCCCTTCACCGATCCGATGGCCGACGGCCTGGCCATCCAGCTGGCGACCCTGCGCGCACTCAACGCCGGGCAGACGCTGGCGAAAACCTTGCAGATGGTCCGCGAATTCCGCGTCGACGACAGCACCACGCCGATCGTGCTGATGGGTTACTACAACCCGATCCACCGCTTCGGCGTCGAAGCCTTCGTGGCCCAGGCCAAGGAAGCCGGTGTCGACGGCCTGATCATCGTCGACCTGCCGCCCGAGCACGACGGCGAACTCGCCACCCCGGCGCAAGCCTCGGGTATCGACTTCATTCGCCTGACCACCCCCACCACCGATGATGCGCGCCTGCCACGGGTGCTGGAGCGCAGCTCCGGCTTCGTCTACTACGTGTCGGTGGCCGGTGTGACCGGTGCAGGCTCGGCCACCACCGAGCATGTCGGCGCTGCCATCGAGCGACTGCGCCGGCACACCCACCTGCCGATCAGCGTCGGCTTCGGCATCCGCACCCCTGACCAGGCCGCCGCCATCGCCCGGCTCGCGGACGGCGTAGTGGTCGGCTCGGCCCTGGTCGACAAGATCGCCAACGCCCAGCATCACGGCCAGGCCGTAGAGGATGTGTTGTCGCTGTGCAGTGCCCTGGCCCAAGGCGTACGCAGTGCTCGTGTGCAGTGAATCCGAGAGTATTGACCCAGGGCACACTCCTGGCCCGTGCAAAGCCAGCGGCCAGAGCGACATAGAAGGGTGAAAGGAACAGGCAGCTATCGCCCGCCTTGTTCCTCCATCACCCAATCCAGAAAGCGCTGCACCATCTGCCCGCGGCGCTTGCGTTGCGGGACGACCACGTAATAGCCCAACGCCGATGTTGCGCTGCCCTGAAGAGGGCGGCACAGCAGCTCTTGATCCAGCAGCGCATCCACCAAGTGCCGCCAACCGATGGCGACGCCCTGACCAGCGATGGCCGCCTGGATCAGCAAGGTGTAGTTATCGAAACGCAACTGGCCGGGGGCAGGCACACCTGGAATGTGCAGCGCGCGAAACACGTCGTTCCAGTCGAACCACTGGCTGCTGTGCTCGCCGCGCAGGTGCAGCAACGGCAACTCGATCCAGGCATCCAGCGCCAACGGCTGACGGTAACCGGCCAGCAGGCGCGGGCTGCACACTGGATACACCTCTTCGTTGAACAACCAATGGCTTTCGCCCTGGCGAAACCGACCATCGCCAAACAGCACCGCGACGTCGATATCGGGCCGGAGCAGGGCGTGACTGCGCTCGCTGGTGACCAGGCTGACATCGACCTGTGGATAACGTTGATGGAAGCGGTGCAGCCGCGGCATCAACCAGTACGCCGCAAAGGCGAAGTCAGTCGACACCTGCAGCACCTCGTGCTGAGTCTGCGCGGTGATTGCCTGCAAGCCGTCGTCGATGCGTTGCAGTCCGGCCTGGACCGCCTCGAACAGCGCAAGGCCGGCGTCCGTCAGGACGATGCCACGGTAGATGCGATCGAACAGGCGGGTGCCCAATTGTTCTTCCAGACGCTTGATCTGCTGGCTGATGGCTGGCTGAGTGGTGCCCAATTCGACAGCCGCTGCCGTGAAGCCATGCAGACGCGCCGCTGACTCGAAGGCACGCAACAGGTCGAGGGACAAACCGCCGATACTTTCATACATAAGCTGCGCTTATCCTAGGCATTGTCGACAGCAGGCTTTACCGGGCTGGGCAGGGGCCGCATTCTGAATCGAAGCAAATTCGCATTACTCCCGACTATGGAATGCCCTGAGCCGATGAAGCGCAAGAACATTCTTTTCATCATGGCCGATCAGATGGCCGCACCCATGCTGCCGATCTACGCGCCATCACCGATCAAGCTGCCGAACATCAGCCGTTTGGCCGAGACCGGGGTGGTCTTCGATGCGGCCTACTGCAACAGCCCGCTGTGCGCGCCTTCGCGCTTCACATTGGTCAGCGGCCAGTTGCCGAGCAAGATCGGCGCCTACGACAACGCTGCCGACTTTGCCGCCGACGTACCGACCTATGCCCACTACCTGCGGCGCCTGGGTTACCGCACCGCACTGTCGGGCAAGATGCATTTCTGTGGCCCGGACCAGCTGCACGGCTACGAGGAACGCCTGACCAGCGATATCTACCCGGCCGACTACGGCTGGGCGGTCAATTGGGACGAACCCGACGTTCGCCCCAGCTGGTACCACAATATGTCCTCGGTGTTGCAGGCTGGCCCGTGCGTGCGCACCAACCAGCTGGATTTCGATGAAGAGGTGGTCTTCAAAGCCCAGCAGTACCTGTTCGATCACATTCGCGAAGACGGCGATCGGCCATTCTGTCTGACGGTTTCGATGACCCATCCGCACGACCCCTACACCATTCCCAAGCCGTTCTGGGACCTGTACCGCGACGAAGACATCCCACTGCCTCAGGATGTACCGGACCAGGCCGCGCTGGACCCCCACTCGCAACGCCTGCTCAAGGTCTATGACCTGTGGGACAAGCCCCTGCCCGTGAACAAGATCCGCGATGCACGCCGCGCCTACTTCGGTGCGTGCAGCTACATCGATCACAACGTCGGCAAACTGCTGCAGACCCTGGAAGAAACCGGGTTGGCCGACGACACCATCATCGTCTTCTCCGGCGATCACGGTGACATGCTGGGCGAGCGTGGGCTCTGGTACAAGATGCACTGGTTCGAGATGGCCGCGCGGGTGCCGCTGCTGGTTTGCGCGCCCGGGCAGTTCAAGCCAGGGCGAGTGCAGGCCGCAGTGTCTACCGCCGACCTGCTGCCGACCTTCGTCGAGCTGGCCGGTGGCGAACTGGAACCCGGCCTGCCGCTGGACGGACGTTCGCTAGTGGCCCATCTGCAGGGTGAAAAGGGGCATGACGAAGCGTTCGGTGAATACATGGCCGAAGGTACCCACAGCCCGTTGATGATGATCCGCCGTGGCGCGATGAAATTTATCTACAGCGAGGTCGACCCTTGCCTACTCTATAACGTGGATAACGACCCACGCGAACGTGAAGACCTGAGCCAGTCACCCCCGCACCGGGCACTGTTCGAGGCTTTCCTGAGTGAAGCCCGCCGCAAATGGGACATGCCGGCGATACATCAACAGGTGCTCGCCAGCCAGCGCCGACGCCGCTTCGTGGCCGGCGCACTGGCCCAAGGCAAGCTGAAGAGCTGGGACCACCAGCCGCTGGTGGACGCCAGTCAGCAGTACATGCGCAACCATATCGACCTGGACGACCTGGAGCGCAAGGCACGTTATCCACAACCCTGCCCATAACATTCGAAGCTCTGAGGGGAAGTCGCATGAAGGTCACCATGAAGATATCCACAGCCCTGGCCGCCGGTTGGCTGGCCGTTGCCGGAACCACGGCGGTCGCCGACGAACAACGGTGCGAGACGGTGAAGATGGCCGACCCGGGCTGGAGCGACATTGCCGCCACCAACGCGCTCACCAGCCTGGTGCTGGAAGGCATGGGTTACCGGCCCAAGATCGACACGCTGGCGGTGCCGATCATCTTTGGCGGTCTCAAGGATGGCCAGGTGGATGTCTTCCTCGGCAACTGGATGCCGGCCCAGCAGGGTTTCTACGACAAGTTCGTGGCCAATGGTGACGTGGTGCAGTACGCCAAGAACCTGGACGGCACCGAGTTCACCCTGGCCGTCCCCGACTACGTGTATGACGCGGGTGTGAAGGATTTCGCCGACCTGGACAAGCACGCCGACAAGTTCGGCAAGAAGATCTACGGGATCGGTTCAGGGGCACCGGCCAACCTATCGCTGGCCGAGATCATCAAGAAGGACGAATTCGGCCTGGGTGACTGGAAACTGGTCGAGTCCAGCGAGCAGGCGATGCTGACCGAGGTCAATCGCAACGTGAAGAAGAAGTCGTTCGTGGTCTTCCTCGGCTGGACGCCGCACCCGATGAACGTGCAGATCAAGCTCAAGTACCTCACCGGCGGCGAGAAGTATTTCGGCTCGACCGGCACCGTGCACACCCTGACCCGCAAGGGCTATGCCGAGAGTTGCCCGAACACCGGCAAGCTGCTCAGCAATCTGGTGTTCACCCAGGACATGGAGAACAGCATCATGGCCGATGTGGCCAATAGCAAGAAAACCAGCGCACAGGCGGCGCAGGCCTGGCTGAAAGCCAATCCGGCGGTGTTGGAGAAGTGGCTGGAGGGTGTGAAAACGCTGGATGGCAAGGACGCGCTGCCGGCGGTACGCGCGAAGCTTTGATTTGATGGGCTTTGATTTAATGGGTGTCAGTCATGGCCTCTTCGCGGGCAGAGCCCGCTCCCACACTCACCAAGTCGTTAAGCAACCTGCGGTGGGAGCGGGGCGGGCGGCGAGCTCTCTGACCGCGAAGAGGCCTTCACTGACACCCTTCAATCAACTCAACCCGCCGCCATCTCCCGGCGCAGCTGGCTCAGCACCGGTGCCGTATCCACCGCCACGCCGCGCCAGTAGGTGAACGCTTCGGCTGCCTGCTCGACCAGCATCCCGAAACCGTCCAGCGACAGCCGTGCGCCGTGTTCGCTGGCCCAGCGGCAAAACGGCGTTGGCTCCTTGCCATACATCATGTCGTAGCAGACCGTCACACCGGGCTCGATCAGGCTGGCGGCGATCGGTGGCAGATCGCCGGCCAGGCTCGCCGAAGTGGCATTGATGATGATATCCACCGGCTCTTCCAGCCAATCGAAGCCACTGGCCGCCACCGGGCCCAGGTCAGCGAACAGCTGCGCCAGCTGTTCGGCTTTCTCGACCGTGCGGTTGGCGATCACCAGTGACAGTGGCTGCTGTTCGAGCAACGGCTCGACCACTCCACGCACCGCGCCGCCGGCACCCAACAGCAGAATGCGCTTGCCCTGCAAGGTCACGCCGGCGTTGTTGACCAGGTCGCGCACCAGCCCCACGCCGTCGGTATTGTCGCCACGCAGGCTGCCATCGGGCAGCCGACTGAGCATGTTCACCGCGCCGGCGCGCTGCGCGCGCGGGGTCAGTACGCTGCACAGGCCGAACGCCTGCTCCTTGAACGGTACGGTGACGTTGGCGCCCAGCCCTTCTTCGAAAAAACCCAAGGCACTGCGGGTGAAGTCGTCGATGGGCGCCAGCCGTGTGTCGTATACCAGCGCCTGGCCCGTCTGCTCGGCAAACAAACGGTGAATGGCGGGTGATTTGCTGTGCCCCACCGGGTTGCCGAAAACCACGTAACTGTCCATGCGAATCGGTTCCTGAATCATAGGGGAGGGGTCTGCGCCAGCCAGTCGCGATCCTGCAGAAAGTAGTCGGTGAGCCGCGCTTCCTCGCTGCCAGGTACGGCTTTCCAGTCATAGCCCCAACGCACCTGCGGCGGCAGTGACATCAGGATCGACTCGGTACGGCCACCCGACTGCAGGCCGAACAGCGTACCGCGGTCGTAGACCAGGTTGAACTCGACGTAGCGCCCGCGGCGAAACTCCTGGAATTCACGCTGCTGCGCGGTGTACGCCATGGCCTTGCGCCGCTGCACGATGGGCAGGTAGGCGTCGATGAAGGCATCGCCGATGGCGCGCATGAAGGCGAAGCTGGTGTCGAAATCCCATTCGTTCAGGTCATCGAAGAAGAGGCCGCCCACGCCCCGCGGCTCGCCCCGGTGCTTGAGGTGGAAATAGCGGTCGCACCAGGCCTTGTAGCGTGGATAGACATCGGCGCCAAAAGGCTCGCAGGCTTGTTGCGCAACACGATGCCAGTGGATGCAATCTTCCTCGTGAGCGTAGTAGGGCGTCAGGTCGAAGCCGCCGCCGAACCACCAGACGGCCTCTTCGCCTTCCTTTTCGGCAATGAAGAACCGCACGTTGGCGTGGGAGGTGGGCACGTGCGGGTTGTGCGGGTGGATCACCAGCGACACGCCCAGTGCCTCGAAGCCGCGACCGGCCAGCTCCGGTCGATGGGCGCTGGCCGAAGGAGGCAGGCCGGTGCCGAATACATGGGAAAAGTTGACCCCGCCTTTCTCGATCAACTCACCGTCTGCAATCACCCGGGTGCGCCCGCCGCCGCCCGCTGCGCGCGTCCAGGCATCTTCGACGAAGTGCGCGCCGCCGTCTTCGGCCTGCATGGCGTGGCAGATTCGATCCTGCAGATCGAGCAGATAGGCCTTTACGGCCTCTGTGCGGGTAGTCATGGCATCACCTTGAAAAAGGGCAAATACCGCCAGCGGCCTGGGAACACGCCTGACCGGCGATCAAGTCGGCGCGTAGCATAGCATCGCTCACCGCGTGCGGCAGTTGACGCCGATCAAGCAAAGGCGTCCGATAGGCCCTCGCCCAACGACAGCAGGAGTGAGCAGATGGCAAAGCGTATCCAGTTCGGTTCCACCGGCGGCCCGGAAGTCCTCGAGTTCGTCGACTTCGAGCCCAGGCAACCGGGCCCGCAAGACATTCGCGTACGCAATCACGCTGTGGGCGTGAACTACATCGACAACTACTTCCGCAGCGGCCTGTACCCGACGCCACTGCCTTCGGGCCTGGGCACCGAGGCCGCTGGCGTGGTCGAGGCGGTCGGCAGCGAGGTGGACCGGTTCAAGGTCGGCGACCGTGTGGCCTACGCAGGTGGCCCCCTGGGCGCCTACAGCGATCTGCACGTGCTGCCGGCGGCCATGGCCGTACGCCTGCCGTCGAGCATCAGCTTCGAACAGGCCGCTGCGGTGATGCTCAAGGGCCTGACCGTGCAATACCTGCTGCGTCAGACCTACAAGGTCGAGGCCGGCGAAACCATCCTGTTCCATGCCGCCGCCGGTGGTGTGGGCTCGCTGGCCTGCCAATGGGCGGCAGCACTGGGCGTGAAGCTGATCGGCACCGTCAGCTCGCCCGCCAAGGCCGAACGGGCCAAGGCCCTGGGTGCCTGGGAGGTGATCGACTACAGCCACGAAGACGTGGCCAAGCGAGTGCTCGAATTGACCGACGGCAAGAAATGCCCGGTGGTGTACGACGGTGTTGGCAAGGACACTTGGGAAACCTCGCTGGACTGCCTCCAGCCGCGCGGCTTGATGGTCAGCTTCGGCAATGCGTCGGGTGCGGTCAGTGGGGTCAACCTGGGCATCCTGTCGCAGAAGGGCTCGCTGTACGTGACTCGCCCGACCCTGGCCAGCTACGCCGTGCCCGGCGCAGTACAGGGCATGGCCGACGAGCTGTTCGAAATGATCGCCAGCGGCAAGCTCAAGGTCGACGTCAGCCAGCAGTACGCACTGAGCGATGCCGCCAAGGCGCAGACCGCACTCGCCGCGCGCGAAACGGTGGGCTCGACCATCCTGCTGCCCTGAAACCAGGCAGGGAGCCCCGTGAACGCGGCTCCCTGCCTGGCCTCAGGGCCTGATCACTTCACCGGTGATCAGGTCGCGAATCACGCTCGGGCTCTTGCGCCCCCCCAGCGCGCCGCCCAGCACGACGTCCACTTCGCCACGAAAGTATTGCTCGACGCGCAGACGGCTACGCGCGGCCGGGCGACCTTGGCGATTGGCGGAGGTCGACACCAGCGGCCCGACCAGCGCGCACAGCTCCCGCACCTGCGGGTGATCGCTCACGCGCAGGGCCACGGAATCGTGGATACCGGTGATCCATTCGGGCAGCAGGCCCTGGTGAGGCACCAGCCAGGTGTTCGGGCCGGGCCAGGTACTGGCCATGCGATCGATCCACTCTTCGGGAAAATCCTCGAACAGAAAGTCGAACTGCCGGATGTTGTCGGCGATCAGGATCAGGCCCTTGTCGACCGAGCGCTCCTTGATGGCCAGCAAGCGGTACACCGCTTCTTCGTCCCACGGATCGCAACCCAATCCCCAGACAGCTTCGGTAGGGTAGGCGATCACCGCGCCCGCTCGGATCTCGCGCGCCGCTTGTTGCACACGCCAACTGCTCACCATCTGCTGTCACTCCCATTGAAGACTGCCGCCAGTGTACTTAGCTGGCCCGTGCAAACCAACGTCCCGCCTGGCTGACCACGCGCCCCTGCATCTCCAGCTCGGTAAGTTGCGCCATCACCTGCGGCAGCGGCCATCCCAGCGCCGCGGCCAAACCTTCGGTGGTGTGCGCGGCCGCCACCAGCACCTTCAGCAGCGGATCGGCGACCTGGGCTGGTACCCCCGGCAGGACCGGTGGCAGACGCTGCCAGCCCTGCAACCCTTCAAGAATATGATCGATGGTCTCGACCAGTTGCGCGCCATCGCGGATCAACTGATGACAACCGCGTGCGCCGGGGTGATGAATGGAGCCGGGCAGCGCCCACACCTCGCGGCCATGCTCGGCGGCCAGCCTTGCGGTGATCAGTGAACCGCTGGCCGGGCTGGCCTCGATGACCAGCACCCCTAGGGACAAGCCGCTGATGATCCGATTGCGGCGGGGAAAGTTGCCCGGCTGCGCCTGCGCGTCGAGGGGAAACTCGGAAACCAGCGCGCCCTTTTGCTCGACGATGGCCTGGGCGAGCGCGCGATGCTTCTGTGGATAAAGTTTTTCCAGACCGGTGCCCAATACCCCGATGGTATGCCCACCCACCTCCAGCGCACCTTGATGCGCTGCCCCGTCCACACCCAGGGCCAGGCCACTGGTGATGGCAAATCCCGCCGCTGCCAGGCTGCGGGCGAAGGCCCGGGCGTTGTCCAGGCCGGGCGGCGAAGCGCGACGACTGCCGACCACGGCAATCTGCGGCCGCTCCAGCACACCGGGGTCGCCGCGTACGAACAACAGCGGCGGTGGATCGGCGATTTCCTTGAGCAGGGCGGGGTAGTCGGCGTGGTCCCACATCAGCAAATGCTGATGCGGACGCTCTAGCCAGGCCATTGCAGCCGCCGCGTCGCGATGGATGCAGGGGTCGCGGCGGGCCTGGGCACTGGCGTCGCTGCCGCCGGCCCCGCGCCATTGCCCGACTGGCGCAGCAAGCGCCGAACGCGCGCTGCCGAAGTGCGCAACGAGCTTGTGGAAGCGTTGCGGGCCGATTTCCGGCAGCACATGCAAGCGCAGGCGCGCCTCGAGTTCGGAAAGGGTCTGAGCAGTGGTATCGAAAAGCGGCATCCGATCATCCTTGAATCGGCAGGCTCGCAGACAGCTGGACAAGCTGTGGATAACTCTGTGCACAAAAGTATCGGAAAGCGCCCGGGCGTGACCTCGTCATGCCCGGTGCCTTACGCGCTACGGGTTGCCTACCTTGTCCATCACTGCCAACGAGCGGTTGGCGTTGAGGATCAAACCATAGCTCAGCTTTTCATAAGTGCGGAACACCATAAGCAGCCCGGAGCGCTCGTCGGGGACCTTGACCTGCTCGCCGGTGATACGATCGCGCACTGTCTCGCCGGTCTTGTACACCGCGAGAACGT
>Ga0265798_10003874_pt1 | contig 21015 bp, 11 predicted proteins | sample P3T30metagenome_FD_192430 | JGI IMG/M metagenome (GOLD analysis project Ga0265798, IMG submission 192430) | Plant litter microbial communities from East Loma Ridge, Irvine, California - P3 T30 | ecosystem: Environmental > Terrestrial > Plant litter > Unclassified | place: USA: California... | reverse complement strand
GTGCTCACCATCCGCGAACAGGGCGGCTGGCTGCCGCGCTGGGGCTACGCCAGCTTCGAGACCAACATCATGACCGGCGACCCGGTGACCCCGTTCCTGGTCGACCTGTGGCGCTACGGCGCCCTGAAGGGACGCGAACAGCAGGCCTGGACGGCGCTGCGCGAGAACGCCTTCGGCGTGCCGGCCTTCAGCATCCGTCCGCAAGGCCGTGCCGGCAACCCGAGCTACCTGCGCCAGGGCTTCGTGCAGTATGACCGCAGCTTCATCTCGAAGGGCATGGACACCGACCCGCACCACGGCGCTTCGGCGACCCTGGAATACGCGCTGGCCGACGGCGCGCTGGCGCAAATGGCCAAGGCGCTCGGCAAGACCGCCGATGCGAAAGTGCTGTCGCAGCGCGCCCTGAACTGGAAGAAGGTGTGGGACCCGAGCGTGGTCGATGCGCCGACCGGCCAGAAGGGCTTCCCGCGTCCGCGCCTGGAAGATGGCAGCTGGTTCGCCGACGTCGGCAGCGGCTTCGATCCGCGCGGCGACCATGGCTTCCATGAAGGCACCGCCTGGCAGTACCAGTGGCTGGTGCAGCAGGACGTGCCGGGCCTGGCCGCGGCGATGGGCGGCGCCAAACAGGCATTGGGACGCCTGGACCAGTTCTTCGACTATGATGCGGTGCTGGCCGACGCGAATGCGGTGCGCAAGTCCTGGGTCGTGGGTCCGTACAGCTACTACGCCCAGTTCCGCTACAACCCGAACAACGAGCCGGACCTGCACGCGCCGTGGATGTACACCTTGATGGGCCAGCCGTGGAAAACCACCACGGTGCTGCGCGCAGCCGAGACACTGTTCACCAACGGCGCCGGTGGCGTGACCGGTAACGACGACCTGGGCACGATGTCGGCCTGGTACCTGTTCAGTGCCCTGGGCATCTACCCGGACACCCCGGGCAGCGGCCGCTTCCTGCTGCACGCACCGCGCTTCGCCAAGGCCGAAATCGACCTGCCGCAAGGCCGCGTGCTGCGCATCGAAGCACCGGGCGCACAACCGGGCCAGCGTCAGTTCGTGAAGTCGGTGAACTATGCCGGCAAGCCGGTGCAGCGCGTGTGGCTGGATTGGGAACAGCTGCAGCAGGCGGGCACCTTGCAGTATGGCTTGTCGGCGCAGCCGGATACGGCGGGCTGGGGGACGAAGGCGAAGGACTTGCCTAATCCGCCGGCTGGCGTGCAGTAAGCGTTAGCTGCGAAACCGTCGCACCGGGACTAGGCGTCCCCCTTGGCCGGTGCCCAAGTTGAGCGTTTCGATAGCGCATGCAGAAATTGGGTTCCGGCCTTCGCCGGAACGACGGCTTTCAGGCTAACAAGTAAAAAATTTCAGGAGACCTCACATGGCAAACATTCCACAAGCGACGACGACGGCGGTGCCGCAGGCCGGCGCGCAGTCGGGTACCACCGGCCCGCTCGTCATCATCACCATCCTGTTCTTCATGTGGGGTCTCTTGACTGCGCTGAACGACGTCCTGATTCCGCACCTGAAGGAGCTCTACACGCTGACCTACGTGCAGGCGATGATGGTGCAGTTCTGCTTCTTCGGCGCCTACTTCATCGTGTCGCTGCCGGCCGGTGCACTCATCAAGCGGATCGGCTACCAGAAGGGCGCCGTCGCCGGCCTGGTGGTCGCGGCGATCGGTTGCGGCCTGTTCTACCCGGCCGCCAACAGCGGCTATGCGCTGTTCCTGTTCGGCTTCTTCGTGCTGGCGGCCGGCATCACCATCCTGCAGGTGGCGGCCAACCCGTTCGTGACGGTGCTGGGCGACGCGCGCGGCGCCTCGAGCCGTCTGACCCTGACCCAGGCCTTCAATTCCCTCGGCACCACCGTGGCGCCGGCCCTGGGCGGGATCCTGATCCTGTCCGGGAGCGTGATGGGCGCGGCGGAACTGGCGAAGTTGCCGGCCGTCGAGCAGGTGGCCTACCGCGCGGCGCAGGCGGCCAGCGTGCAGGGCCCTTACCTGGTGCTGGCCGGCACGCTGCTGGTGCTGGCCGTGTTGTTCGCGCTGGTGAAGCTGCCGACGATCGTCCATGCGGACGACCCGGTGCAGGCCGCCAGCGTCGACACCAAGGGCTCGGTGCTATCGCATCGCCACCTGGTGCTGGGCACCATCGGCATCTTCCTCTACGTCGGCGCCGAAGTGAGCATCGGCAGCTTCCTGATCAACTTCTTCGCCGAGCCGGCCATCGCCGGCCTGTCGCACGCGGACGCTGCCCACTACGTCAGCTTCTACTGGGGCGGCGCCATGATCGGCCGCTTCATCGGCTTCGCCGCCATGCGTTACGTCAGCCCGGGCAAGGCGCTGGCCTTCAACTCGGCGGCGTCGATCGCGCTGATCCTGTTCGCCGTTTTCGGCGAAGGCCATGCGGCGATGTGGGCGATCATCGCGGTCGGCCTGTTCAACTCGATCATGTTCCCGACCATCTTCAGCATGGCGCTGTTCAAGCTCGGCAAGTTCACCGGCCAGGCTTCGGGCATCCTGTGCATGGCCATCGTCGGCGGCGCCATCATCCCCTTCGTGCAGGGCATGTTCGCGGACAGCATCAACCTGCAGCAGTCCTTCCTGGTGCCGGCGGCCTGCTACGCCTTCATCCTGTATTTCGGCCTGAAGTACGCGAACCTGTACGACAAGGGCGCGAAGATCTGATGTAATTGCAAGGAGACTCCGCGATGCGGTTCACAAAGCGTTTTCCCGTCGCGGCCTGCTCCGCAGTTGTATTGATCTTCTCCGCACTGCCTGCCGACGCCGCCCTGCGCAGCGTCGGCAAGGTGGTCGAGAGCCGCCCGCTCGATGGCGGCCTCGAACTGAGAACGTCCAGCGGCGCGCGCGTGCGCGTCGGCTTCGCCACCCCGGACGTCGTGCGCGTCCGCATGAGCCCCACCGGCCGCTTCGACGCCGATGTTTCCTACGCCATCGAAGGCGCACCTCCGCGCAGCAAGGCGGTCGTCGCGAAGCAGGAGCTGCGTTCGGCGAGCGGCACCCGCGTCGTGATCCAGCATGCGCCGGAGCTGGCGATTTCCATCTACGATAGCGCCGGCCGCCTGGTGGTGGCCGACGATCCGGCCCGCCCGATGGCTTTCAACGCCAAGGACGGCGCCATCGAAACCTCGATGCGGCGCGACGACTACGAGCTGTATTACGGCTTCGGCGAAAAGACCTTCCCGATGTCGCGCCACCAGCAGGCGATGGTGATGTGGAACGCCGACGTGCCCGACTACCCGTCCGGACATGACCCGTCTTACCAGGCGATCCCCTTCTTCATGGCCCTGCACGAGGGCCGCAGCTACGGCCTGTTCTTCAATAACACCTGGCGCAGCTGGTTCGACATGGGCAAGCTCGACCCGCACCGCTACAGCTTCGGCGCCAAGGGCGGGGAACTCGACTACTACGTGTTCACTGGCGGCGCCGAGCGTACCCCCGCCGGCGTGCTGCGCGACTACACCGCGCTGACCGGCCGCGGCGCGCTGCCGCCGCTGTGGGCGCTGGGCTACCACCAGTCGCGCTGGTCCTACATGAACCAGCAGCAGGTGCTGGACGTCGCGCGCGAATTCCGCCAGCGCCGCATCCCGGCCGACGTGCTCTACCTCGACATCGACCACATGGACGGCTTCCGCGTCTTCACCTGGAACCCGAAGACCTTCGCGCAACCGAAGCAGATGCTGGATACCCTGCACAGCCAGGGCTTCCGCGCGGTCACCATCGTCGACCCGGGCATCAAGCTCGACCCGGATTTCGCGATCTACCAGAGCGGCCGGGCAGGGGGCCACTACGTGAGGCGGCCGGATGGCGGCGAGCTGCATGCGAAAGTCTGGCCCGGCATCTGCGCCTTCCCCGATTTCACCTCGCCTGCAGCGCGCGACTGGTTCGGCAGCCTGTACCAGTCGGCCCTCGACCTGGGCGTGGACGGCTTCTGGAACGACATGAACGAGCCGGGCGTGTTCCCACCGGACGGTTTTGAGAAGCCCGAGATCCCGCTCGGCCCGCAGCGCACCTTCCCGCTCGATGTCCGCCACGCCGGCGACGGACGCCCCGGCAGCCACGCGCAGTACCACAACGTCTACGGCATGCAGATGGCGCGCGCCAGCTTCGAGGGTTTGAAGAAGCTGCGCCCGGAGAAGCGCCCGATGGTGCTCACGCGCGCCGGTTTCGCCGGCGTCCAGCGCTACGCCGCGGTCTGGACCGGCGACAATTCGCCGACCTGGGAGGGCCTGGCGCTGACCATCCCGATGCTGGCCAACCTGTCGGTGTCGGGCGTGCCTTTCGTCGGCGCCGACGTCGGCGGCTTCATGGGCAGCCCGAGCGCCGAGCTGCATGCGCGCTGGATGCAGGCCGGGGCGCTGACGCCGTACTTCCGCACCCACTCGAACGACGTGTCGAAGCCGCGCGAGCCCTGGGCCTTCGGCCCCGAATACGAGCGCATCAACCGCGCCGCAATCGAGCTGCGCTACCAGCTGCTGCCTTACCTGTACACGCTGTTCGAGGAAAACGAACGCACCGGCACACCGCCGATGCGGCCGCTGTGGTTCGACTATCCGCAAGACCCGCGCGCCGCGCTGGTCGAGGACTCTTATCTGCTGGGCGCCGACCTGCTGGTGGCGCCGGTTGTGAAGGAAGGGCAGCGTACGCGCGAAGTCTACTTCCCGAAAGGCGCCGCCTGGATCGACTGGTGGACCGGCCGCCGCCACAAGGGCGGCACGTCCGTAATGATCGCCGCGCCGCTCGACCGGCTGCCCTTGTTCGTGCGCGCCGGCGCCATCGTACCCGTTGCGGCGGTGGCGCAGCACACGGGCGAACTGCGCAATGCACCGCTCACGCTACTTGTTGCAGCAGGTGCGGATGGCACGGGCCGTGTGTTTCAGGACGCCGGCGACGGTTATGGCTACCGCAATGGACAGTCCCGCACCATCACCGCGCGCCAGGACGGGCAGGGCGTGCAGCTGGAGGTGCCGCGCCAGAACGGTTACCAACGCGTGAGCTCGGTTGAATTCATCGGCGTCGAGGCGGCGCCATCGCACATCGGTATCGACGGCAAGCCGGCGGAGGGCGCTTTCAACCCGGCATCCCGCCGCCTGCGCATCGCCTTGCCCGATGAGGATATCAAACAAGTGCTGATCGGCCACTGATCCCGCATCCCCACCGATCAATTTCCTGACCCCGGGCTGGGAAAATCAATGTTCTAGCAGAGCGCCGAAGGCCTGGTCGAGTGCGGTCTCGCTGGCTTTCAGGCGGTCGCGCGCCTGCGTTGTCCACTGGCGGTCGCGCGCCAATGCTTCCCGCGCGCTGGCCAGCATGCGCCGCACTTCGGCCGGCTGGGGGCCGCCGATGCCGACCCGCGTGCGCACCATGTTCTCGGCCGATAGCGCCAGGTGGAAGGCGGCTTCGTCGAGCGGCAGGTGCAGGTCCTGCAGGCCGTCGCGGCGGGCGGAATCGGCGTAGATGCGCACCGCTTCCGGGTAGGGGAAGGTTGACGGGGTCAAGGCGTGGGCGCGGGCGTACAGCACGATTTCGGAAGCGAAGTGGTGGCCGATGCGAAAGGGAATGCCGTGGCTGCGCTGCAGGGCTTCGGCCAGTTCCATCGAGGTAGTCCATTCCGCGTCGAGTTCCTCGCGTGCGCGCTGCGGGTCGATGCGCAGGGCGTCGAGGACGTCGGTGAAGCGGCGCAGCATGCGCAGTGAGCGCTCGAGCACCAGGCCGCCGCTGTCGTCAAGGCTGTTCTTGTAGTCGGCCATGCCGGAGGGGACGTTGTGGGCGCGCAGGGTCACCATGTGCGCGGCGCCGACCACGTCGGAAGCCAGCGCGCGGGTCTGCTGGATCATGCCGGGGTTGGCCTTCTGCGGCATGGCGCTGCTGGTGTAGGTCTTGCCAGGCGCGAGCAGCAGCCAGGGGCGCACCTGGTGGTACTGCACGTGCACATCCTGCAGGAAGGCGCCGACCCGGATCGCGTTCGACCCCAGTAGATTGGCCGCTTCGATCGGTACGTCGTAGGCGTTGACCTGGCCGGCGTCGTAGGCGTTCACCACCAGGCCGTCGAAACCGAGCAGTGCGGCCAGGCGCTCGCGGTCGAGCGGCCAGCTGGAGTTGGCCAGCACCGCGGTGCCCAGCGCACTGCGGTTGGCGCGCGCATAAGCCTGCACCAGCCGCTCGCTGTCGCGCGCGAAGGAGTCGGCGAAGGCCAGCAGGTAGTGCGCATAGCTGGTCGGCATGGCCTGCACGCCATTGGTGTAGGCCGGCACCAGGGTGTCGACGTTGCGCGCGGCACTGTCGAGCAGTCGCGCGCGTACCGCCGTCAACGCCTCGCTCAGATCGAGCAGTTCGCCCCGCAGCTGGGCGGCGCGCAGGGTCGCGTGCATGTCCTGGCGGCTGCGGCCGGAATGGATCAGGGTCGCTTCCGCACCCGCATGGTCGGTGATGATCTTCTCGATCTGCAGCACGTCGTCCGGGCGCTTCCCGCTGGGCCGGTCGCCCTGGTCGATCGCGTGCGCCACGCCACGCGCAACCTTGCCAGCCAGCGGGGGCGGGACGATGCCGCGTTCGACCGTCACCACGGTGGAGGCCATGTTGATGCGTCCGACCCAGTAGAAGAAGTCGCGTGGCGCGCCGGCGGCGGGCAGGGCGGTGCAGGCGATGCAGGCGGCGATGGCAAGGCGGGTGAATGGCGAAATCATGATGTCTTGTGAGGGCTGGGCGTGGGCCGAATATACTGGCCGGGCTTGCCAACGTAAAATATCTGATATTCGAGTAGTCGATATGTTTTGGATATACAAAAAAGGAGACCGTATGCGAATCATCGTCACCCTGCTTGCCGGGCTGCTCGCCAGCGCCGCCGTGCATGCCGCCGGACCTTACGCCATGCCGCTCGCGGGCTATACCCTGGACTACCACAGCAACAAGACGCCGAAAGCCTCGATGCCTGAGGTGCGGCGCGTCGTCATCGTCGTGCATGGCATCCTGCGTGATCCGGGTAATTCGCTGGCGGACGCCGAGGCCGCGCTGGCGGCCAGTGGCGCCGACAAGGAATCCGTGCTGGTGGTAGCGCCGCAGTTCTGGAACGAAGCCGATGTCCAGGCGGGGAAAGTCCCAGCCACGGCGCCATGGTGGAACAAGGCCGGCTGGAGCCTCGGCCACGATTCGGGCGATGGCCGGGCCTTGAGTTCCTTCGCCGTGATCGACGATCTGGTACGTCGTTTCGCCGACCAGGCGGCCTTTCCGAAGGTAAGCCAAATCGTCGTGGCCGGCCATTCCGCGGGCGCCCAGATGCTGTCGCGCTACGCCGCCTTCACTGCGGTGCAGGTGCGCCAGGACCTGGCCATCGAGTATGTGCTGGCCAACGCCGGCACCTATATGTATTTCACGCCGGAGCGGGCGTCAAGCGTCACCGCCTGTCCCGGCTTCGACAGCTACAAGTACGGCGCCGCGCACTTCCCCGCCAGCTTCAGCTATCCGCATGGGGCGCCGCTGGAACACTTCAAAAGGCTGGCCGCGCGCAAGGCCACCTGGCTGCAGGGTACGAAGGACACGGTCCCGCACACCACGCCGGGCGGCCCGGACGCCAGTTGCGAGGCGGTGCTGAGCGGCTCGACGCGCCTGGCGCGGGGCGAAACGAATGCGCGCCACCTGCGCCGGCTGGCGCAGCGCGAAGGTGTAACGCTGAACAGCAGCTTCCACCGCGTGGAGGGCGTCGGCCACGACGAGGGCCGCAGCTGGGCCTCGGCCTGCGGCAGCGCGGCCCTGTTCGGCGCGGGGCCGGGCGGCGGCGCCTGTTCTACGCTGGAGTGACGCGCGCCGCCTCGTCCAGGAAGTTGCGCAAGGTCGGCGTATCGTCGTGCTCGCGGTAGGCCAGGGTGAGCGGCGCGGTCAGGCTGGCGTCGCGCTCGGCGATGCGGCAGTAGACCACATTCTGCGCATGGAAGCCGGTCATCGAGGCCGGCACCGCCGACACCCCGGCGCCGGCCGCCACTAGGCTGATGATGGTCAGCATGCGCTCGACCTCGACCGCCACCTGCGGCGTGAAGCCGGCGCGCCCGCAGGCCGCCACCAGGCTGGCGTACATGCCCAGGTTGCCGCTGTGGCGCAGCAGCACGAAGGACTGGTCGCGCAAGGCGGCCAGCGATAGCGTCGGCAACCGGCCCGCGCGCGCAGGCGGCAGGCCGGGAAAGCCGGTCGGCACCACTAGCAGCAGTTCTTCTTCCGCCAGCACGTCGAAGCGGATGCCGTAGGGATGCCGCACCGGCTGGCGCAGGAAGCCCGCGTGCAGCTCGCCGCTTTCCAGCGCGCGCGTCAGTTCGCTCGCATTCTCTTCCCTGAACTCCAGCATCACGGCCGGCCAGGCGGCGCGGTAGGCACGCACGATGCGCGGCAGCAGGCCGTGCGCCGCCGCCGAACTCGTGAAACCCAGTCGCAATAAACCCTGGGCGCCGCGCGCGGCCAGGCCGGCGCGCACCACTCCGGCATCGAGCCCGGCCAGGGTCGCGCGCGCTTCCATCAGGAAGGCTTCGCCGCCCGCGGTCAGCGTGGCGCCCTTGGCATGGCGCAGGAACAGCGAGAAACCCAGTTCGCCTTCCAGGGCACGGATCTGCTGGCTCAGCGGGGGCTGCTGCATGTGCAGGCGTTCGGCCGCGCGGGTGAAGTGACCTTCCTCGGCGACGGCGATGAAATAGCGCAGGTGTCTCAGTTCCATGGGCGTGTGATATGTAGAAAGTATCGGAACAGCATGATTGATATATTGTACATTTGAAAAGCAAGCCTTTACGATTGTTTTCGGCCGCACACCCGCTGTCGCGGCCACGGAGACGAAGAAAACATAAATTAAAAAGGCAGGCACACATGAAGAACCTGAAACGCAAGCACATCGCGGCCGGAGCGGCCCTGATGTGCCTATCCGTCGCCCACGCCCAGCAGGCCGCAGCGCCGGCCACGGGGGACCCGGGCAATGTGGTCACGGTGGTCGGCACCAGCATCAAGGGCGCCAGGATCACCACGGCACTGCCGGTGTCGGTGATCACCGCCGACGAAATCAGCGCCACCGGCGCGGTGGATGGCGACGAGCTGCTGCGCCAGATCCCGCAGGTCGGCGACGTGTTCTTCAACCCGACCAACCAGGCCCAGACCAGCAACACCGCGCGTGGCGACGTCAGCTCGGTCGACCTGCGCAACGCCGGCCTGGGCGACACCCTGGTGCTGCTCAACGGCCGCCGCCTGGTGACCCACCCGACCAGCAACGGCAACAACACCGTGCCCCTGATCAGCTATAACTCCAGCGCGATTCCCGCTTCCGGCCTGCAGAGCGTCGAGGTGCTGATGGAAGGCGCGGGCGCGATCTACGGTTCGGATGCGGTGGCCGGCGTGATCAACACCATCATGAAGACCAACTTCAACGGCGTGACCCTGTCGACCCAGTACGGCCACGCCGAAAGCACCAGCCGGCGCGAGAACAACACCAATCTGTTCGCCGGCAAGAACTTCGCCGACGGCCGCGGCAACGTGTCGCTGGCCGCCAGCGTCCTGAATCGCTCGCGCCAGAATCCGAGCGACATGCCGTTCACGGCCAACCAGGACAAGCGCCCGCTGTTCGCCGGCACCGAATGGGCCAATAGCGGCGCGCCGGACGGGCGAGGCGGCCAGAGTTCGTGGATCAACGGCTCGGTGTATAGCGGCACGGCGGCGGTGCGCAATGCGATCCGCCAGGGCACGACCAACCTCACCACCGCGGCCGGTGCCTTCCACATCCAGCCCAACACCATCCCCGGCTGCGCCACCCAGCTGGGCAACGGCCTGTGCCTCGGCACCGGCGGCAACAACCAGAACGGCAACGCGCCGGCCAACATCCTCCGCTATAACAATGCGGCCAACGACTACATCACGGTGGCGCCGGAAGTGAAGCGCCAGAACCTGTACCTGAACGGCCACTACGATCTCGACGACGACACCACCGTCTACGGCGAGTCGAGCGTCTACCACGCCAAGGCGCAGACCCTGACCACCCAGCCGACCTCGCTGGTGGCGGTGGGCGTGCCGGCTTCGAACTACTACAATCCCTTCGGCCCGGTGACCTTCGCCGACGGCACACCGAATCCGAACCGCCTGCCGAACCTGACCAATGTGCCGGACGCCGGCCTGCCGCTGGTGTTCTCGAACTACCGCTTCAACGACTACGGTCCCAACGAGGTCGACGTCGAGAACTACCAGTACCGCTTCCTGGCCGGCGTGAAGGGCAAACGCGCCGGTTTCGATTTCGATTCGGCGTTGCTGTATTCCTGGGCCACCGCGCGCGACGTCTCCGACGGCGTCGACTCCAATGCGCTGTACAAGCAGCTGGCGCTGTCGAACCCGGACGCCTACAACCCCTTCAACGGCAGCTGCCTGGACGGCGCCGGCGGCGGCGACTGCCGTCCGAGTTCGCCGGCCGCGATCGACGCGACCAGGATCCGGGTCGTGCGTTCCGACCGCACCTCGCTGGCGATGGCCGACCTGAAGCTCTCGCGCGGCGACCTGTTCGCGCTGCCGGGCGGCGACGTCGGCGTGGCCTTCGGCGTCGAAGTGCGGCGCGAAACCCAGGAAGACAACCGCGACCCGCACGTGAACGGCTCGCTGCCGTTCTTCGACGCCGTCACCGGCATCACCCAGCCGTCCAGCGCCACCGGCGTCAACGTGACGCCCTCCTCGAAAGGCGCGCGCACCGTCGGCGCGGGCTTCCTGGAATTCGCGATCCCCGCGGTGGCGCCCGGCATGGGCATCCCCCTGGTGCGCGCACTGAACTTCCAGGTCGCCGGCCGCTACGAGCATTACAGCGACTTTGGGCGCGTCGCCAAGCCGAAGATCGCGATGGCCTGGGACGTGATCGACAGCGTTCGTGTGCGCGCCTCGTTCTCGCGTGGCTTCAAGGCGCCGAACCTGGAAACCACCGCTAACTACACCTACGGCCGCGCCAACGCCGTCACCGACTACTTCAAGTGCGAAGCCGACATCCGCGCCGGCCGTCTCACCAACTTCAACAACTGCGGACGCGGCGTCGGCGTGCGCTACTTCATCTCGGGCAATCCGCAACTCGGGCCGGAGACCTCGACCACCTCGAACATCGGCATCGTGCTGCAGGCGGCCTTCCTGCCACCGTCGATGGGCCGCCTGACCGCGACCCTGGACCGCTGGCGCATCGAGCAGGCCGGCATCGTCGGCACGCTCGGGCTGACCAACGTCACCGCCGCCGACTACCTGTCGCGCGTCACCGGAGGTACTGGCGACCCGCGTGTGATCCGCGCCGAGCCGAACGCGGACGACATCGCGGCCTTCGCCGGCACCGGCCTGACCCCGGTGGGCAACATCACCGACATCCGCGACACCTTCCTGAACCTGCAGCCGCAGACCATCAGCGGTTACGACATGAACCTCACCTGGCGCAAGCGCACCGCCGGCTACGGCAGCTTCGACGCCAACCTGAACGTGGCCTACCTGGACCGCTACATCCGATCGCCGCTGACCGGCATCGCCGACCTGCTGGCGGCGCGCGCCGACGGCACCCTGAACGCCGCGCTGCCGCTCAACGACCTCGAGACCAACCAGGTCGGCGTGTACGGCAAGCCGGAGGTCAAGGTGTCGGGCAACGTCACCTGGAAGCTGCGCGGCTGGCAGGTCGGGGTGTCGATGAACCATATCGGCTCGGTGATGGAGACCGGCTTCCTGACCGACGCCGGCCGCCCGTGGAAGGTGGAAAAGCAGACGCTGTGGAACGGCTACGTGCAGTACCGCGTGCAGAGCGGCGGCATCCTCGACGACAGCACCATCAAGGTCGGCGCGCGCAACCTGTTCGACAAGCTGCCGCCGCTGTCCTCGGGTGGCTACAATGGCGGCATGTATGCTCCTTATGGCCGTTACGTGTACCTCAACCTGAGCAAGAGCTTCTAATTGCTGGCGCTGTCGATCCTCGCCGGCGCGCTGGCGGCGCAGCCGCGTCCATGCCCGGCCGAACTGCCCGCCGCCACCCGCTGCTACGCGAGCCGCGACGAGCACGGAGCGTATCAGTGGACCGCGATTCCGGCCGATTGGAACGGCATCCTGGTGGTGCACAGCCACGGCGGCCCGCGCCTGGGCGCGCCAAAGCCGGACGACGAGGTGGACGACCTGCGCCGCTTCGCCGTGATGGTGGCCGAGGGCTACGCCTGGACCGGCTCGACCTACCGGCGCGGCGGCTTCGGCGTGCAGATGGCGGCCGAGGACACGGACCGCGCCCGCGCGCAGTTCTGGCAGGATTTTGGGCGCCCACCCAAAACCTTCCTGCACGGCCAGTCCTGGGGCGCGGCGGTGGCGTCGAAAGCCGCCGCCTTGGCTGCGCCGGGAACCTACGATGGCGTGCTGCTAACGAGCGGGATCGTGGTGGGGGCGGCCGAGGCGTATGACTTCCGCGCCCACCTGCGCACCGTCTACCAGTTCTACTGCGCGAACCTGCCGCGCCCTGACGAAACGCCCTATCCGCCGTGGCAGGGCCTGGGTGCGCACGTCGATGCGGAAGCCGTCAGCGCGCGCTTGAACGAATGCACCGGCGTGCAGCTCGACCCCGGCCGCCGCTCGCCCCAGCAGCGCCGGGCGCTGGCCAACATCCTCGGCGTGACCGGCCTGAGCGAGCAGTCCTTGCCCGGCCATCTGCACTGGTCGACCCAGAGCCTGCGCGCGCTGACGATGGACTTCCTGAAAGGCGCCAACCCCTTCGGCAATGCCGGCGTGCGCTACCGCGGTTCGGACGACGACGATGCGCTGAATGCCGGCGTGGCGCGTTTCGTCGCCGACCCCGGGGCGGTGGCGGCGCTGGAAGCCGATAGCGGTGTCTCCGGCGCGCTCACTTTGCCGACCCTGAGCATGCACGCGATCGACGATCCGATCGTGTTCGTGGAAGGCGACACCAGCCTGCGCGAACGGGTGGCGGCGCAGGGCAAATCAGATTTGCTGGTGCAGACCTACACCCAGGAGGCGGCGCATACCCGCCTGGCCGTCCCGCAATACGCGGCGCTGCTGCAGGCGCTGCGCACCTGGGTCGAGCAGGGGCAGCGTCCGACCCCGGCCGGCATCGCCGCCGCCTGCCCGGCCTTCGTTGGGCGCTACGGCGAGGCCTGCAAATTCGTGCCTGGCTATGTGCCGCGCCTCTTGTCGGCACGCGGCGCCGGCGGGGCCGCGCCGCCGGTGCGGACCGCCCAGGGCCTGGTGCAGGGAGAAGTGCGCGACGGCGTCGAGCGCTTCATCGGTCTGCCGTATGCGACGGCGGTGCGCTGGGAGGCGCCTGAGCCGGCGCCGGCCTGGCCCGGGGTGCGCGCGCCGCTGGCCCAGTCGCCGCGCTGCCCGCAAAGCGCGGCCGGCCTGGCCGACGGCCGCGAACGCGAGGACTGCCTGTTCCTGGACGTGTATCGACCGGCTGGCGCAGCGAAGCCGCGTGCGGTGTACGTCTACGTGCATGGCGGCGGCGCCACCAACGGCGGCGCCAGCGACCATGACGGCGCCGCATTGGCAGCCCAGGGCGACATCGTCGTGGTGACTGTCAACTACCGCCTCGGCGCGCTCGGCTTCCTCAACAGTGCCCTGTTGAACGGCGAAGGCGGCAACTTCGCCCTGCGCGACGTTGCCGCCGCCCTGCGCTGGGTGAACGCGTCGATCGCGGCGTTCGGCGGCGACCCGTCCCAGGTGACCCTCGGCGGCGAGTCCGCCGGCGGCACCGTCATTTGTCCCTTGTTGACCGACCCCGGCGTCGAGAAGCTGGTGCGCGCCGCCATCGTCTCGAGCGACGACTGCCTGCGCGACACCGATATCGTGGCCGCGGCCCGCGCGCGCGCGGCGGCCTATGTCCAGCGGCTCGGATGCCTGGACGCGGCCTGCCTGCGCGCCTTGCCGGCCGCCGCCCTGGTCGGCGGCTTGTTCGCGGCGCCGACGGTGGACGAGCGCCGTCCGATCCGGGTGCCGCTACTGCTCGGCGCCAACCGCGACGAGGGCAGGGCGGCCGCGCCGGAATTCTTCGGCATGGGGCGTGAAGGCTACCTGGCCTGGCTGGCGCGCCTGGTCGGCGCCGACCAGGCCGCACGCGTCGAGCAGGCCTACCGCGGCGAGGGCGCAGGCAGCGGCGCGCGTTTCGAGGTCGCCTACAAAGCCGCCGCCATCATCACCGACAGCGGCATGCGCGGCTTCGGCGGCTGCGCGCTGCCGCGGCTGGCGCGTCTGTCCACTGGGCCGGTCTACCTGTACCGCTTCGACGACCCCGCGCCCCCATATGGCGAGGGTGGCGGCTTCGCCTTCGGCGCGGCCCACGGCGCCGAGCTGCCCTATCTGTGGCCGGCGGCCGCCTTCGCCGGCGCCGCCGCCCGCTTCACCCCGGCTCAGCGCTCACTGTCGGGGCGCATGATCGCCGACTGGGGCCGCTTCGTGCGCACCGGTCGGCCGGGCTGGCCCGCGCTGCGGGACGGCGGCGGCTTCATGGCCTACGACCCCGCGCAGGTCGGCGAGCGGCCGCTGGCCGACTACCGCCAGCAGCACCGCTGCGACCTGTGGGACAGCCTGCCCGCCGTGATGTCGCGCGGGGATGGGAGTCGCTGAAGATTTTGGCGCTGTTCGCGTTGATTCAGTTATTGCCCAGCTTACCTGGCATACCGGACAATGGCGCACAGCAAGTCCGCCGGCGTCGTCAGTCGTCCGTCGTCGAGAATGCGCTGCCAGCCAGAGTAGTGCTGCAGATAACGGCTGGCTACGCCGTTGAAGCGCCGCAGCCACGTCTTGAAGCGGCTGTGCCAGCCGTTGACATTGTTAAGGTGAATGGCGCCGCGCGCCCGCTCGCCGGCGCGCACATTGATCGCCTCGTGGCTGATGCCGGCATGGGCCGCGAAACCGACGTAGGCCCTGGCCGAATCGCTGATCAACAAGGTGTCCGGTGCCAGCACCGGCCACAAGCAGCGTTCCAGCTGCACGCTGCTCACCGGCCTGCGTCCCGTATGAAAGTCGAGTGTTTGTTTGCTGCGGTCGCGTGCGACCAGCAGGCAAATGTGGTCGCGGTTGATGCCGCGACGCCTGGCAACGCCGCCGCGGCGCCGTGGCGGGCGGTTGAGGCAGCGCGAGCCCTTCTGCGATTCAAGTAGATAGGTTTCGTCGGCCTCGACCATGCCACTCAGCAGCGTGGGCCGCTCGCAAGCGGCGCCGGGCGCGAAACGATGGCGCCAGCGAAAGCTCGTGCTCGGATGGATACCGACCTGTTCGGCTGCCTTGCGCACCGTGTCCGATTCGAGCAAGCAAGAGAGAAAGGGCAGCCAGAGCTCGCGCTTGCGCAGCCGCGCCAGCGGCGTTCCGGTGAGGGCGTTGTAACTGCGCCGGCATGCCATGCAGCGCCAACGCTGCAGGCCACTGGCCTGGCCGCAGCGGTGTACCCGCGCGAAATGGCAATGCGGACAGGGCGGCGTGCTCGCAGTGTGGGCGATCAGGTCCAGGCACTCGCCAGGCAAATGGAGATGCGTGAGCCAGTCCCGTAAGCGGGCAAGTTCCATGCTGTCCAGCTGCAGTCCGGTCAACTCCCCGAACAACTCCTCGAACGCCATGCCTTGCATTGCCGTCTCTCCATGCGGTAACTCGACAATAGATAAGACAAGCGGTCCCGGCACTGGTTCACCGAAATAACGCGAACAGCGCCAAGATTTTCGGCGCCGCCGGGCTATCTTCGCGGGCCGCCTTGGGATATCGTTGTTGCGAGGCAAGCAACGGTATCCATGAAAAGAATACTCACCAACCCCGCCACCCATATCCTGGTGGCGATCCTGCTCGGCGTGTGCTTCGGGATGGCGTCCCCCGAGCACGCGCGCGCGCTGCGTCCGATCGGCGAAACCTTCGTCACGGTGCTGCGTTGGCTGATGTTGCCGCTGATGTGCTGCGCGGTGGCGCACGGCGTGGCCTCGCTACGCCACCTGGTCGATCCGGGCGTGGCCAGCGCCAAGGCCCTGCTGTGCTTCGAGGTGGTGTCGACCCTTGCGCTGCTCACCGGGATGGCGGTGGCGGTGGTGCTGCGGCCCGGCGACGGTCTGGCGCCGGCCTCCATTGCCGCAAGCGCGCCGCAGGCGCTTGCCGTCGGTTCCGGCACCCCCACCCTGTACCTGTTCGCCGCGGCGCTGCTTGCCGGCGCCGCGCTGGCGCTTGCGGGCCGCGCCGGGCAGCGGCTGGCGGACGGCATCGGCGCCATTACCACCCGCGGCTTCGCACTGGTGCGCCACATCGTGCGGATCGCGCCGCTGATCGCCTTTGCCGGCATCGCCAGCACGGTGGGGCGGCACGGCATCGAGGGACTGAGCCGGGCGATGGATCTGCTGCTCGGCATCTACCTCGGCTCGGCCCTGTTCATCGTGCTGGTGCTGGGCGTGCTGGCCCGCCTGATCGGCTTCGGCATCTGGCGCTTCATCGGCGCGATTGCCGACGCGCTGCTGCTGGCGGTGGGCACCGCCTCGTCGCTGGCGGCCATGCCGCGCCTGATCGACCGCCTCAATGCGCTCGGCTGCGCGCCGGAGGTCACGCGGGTGCTGGTGCCGGCCGGCTACGCCTTCAACCTGAGCGGCAGCGCGGTCTACCTCGGCGTGGCGCTGCCCTCCCTGGCGCAGGTGGCGCACGTGTCGCTGGCCCCAAGCGACTACGCGGCCATGTTCCTGGTCGCGCTGCTGTGCTCCAAGACGGCGTCGCCGGTGAATGGTTCCGCCTTCATGACGGTGGCGTCGGCCGTCTCGATGCTGCCGGCGATCCCGGTCGAGGGCATGGTGCTCTTGTTCAGCATCGAGCGCCTGATGAAATGCCGGCCGATCGGCAACCTGGTGAGTGTCGGGGTGTCGTGCCTGGCGATCGCCGCCTGGACCGGGAAGCTCGACCGCAACCGCCTCAAGCGGGAGCTCGGCCCCGGCGCTTGATGTTGCATTTATCCATAGCTCATAGCGCCCGCACAATTGAATTGTGAAAACATTTGTCTGGCACATCGTGTTTTAGAATGTCATCCGTATTAACAGAGAGTTAGTTTCGGAAGGAATGCGATGTCGAATTCCCTCGAGTCGCTGGCATCGACCGTGCTTGACGCCCTCGCAGGGCGCTATACCCAGCACCAGCGCGTGCTGCGACTTGCCATGCCCGGTGGCGGCGAGTCGCTGCTGGCCGAATCCCTGCGCGGCGATGAAGGCTTGAGCGACGGCTACCGCTTCGAAGTCTCGGCGCTGTCGCTGGACGCCGCCATCCCACTGAAAAGCCTGGTCGGCCAGCCGGCCCTGGTCGAATTGCTGGCCCCTAGCGCCGCGCGGCCTTTCCACGGCCACATCACCAGCGCCCAGCTGCTCGGCTCGAACGGCGGCTTCGCGCGCTACCTGCTGGTGCTGGAGCCCTGGACCGCCTTCCTGAAACTCGGCCGCGACAGCCGCGTGTTCCAGGACCTGAGCGTGCCCGACATCCTGAGCGAAGTGTTCAAGGCCTACGAGGGCAAGGGCAAGCTGGCGCCGGCCTGGCGCTTCGAGCTGCGCGACCCGGCCGTCTACCCGCGCCGCAGCATCGTCACCCAGTACCAGGAAAGCGACCTGGCCTTCGCCGAACGCCTGATGAGCGAAGAGGGCCTGTTCACCTTCTTCGAGCACACGCAGGATGCGCACACCCTGGTGATCGCCGACCACAACGGCGCGTTCACGCCGAACCCGCAAGCGCAGGTGCGCTTCACCCAGCCCGGCGCGGTCATGCGCGAGGACAGCATCGACCGCTGGCGCATCGAAACCCGCCTGCGCACCAACGAAATCGCCATCGGCAGCTGGGACTACCGCACCCGCCAGCTGCGCGAAGCATCCAGCTCCGCCGGCGGCGCGATTGCTCTCGCCAGCCGCGACTTCCCCGGCGCCTACGCCTATACGACCCGCGCCGAGGGCGAGCGCATCGCCGAGCACCAGCTGCAGGCGTTGCAAGCGGGCGCCGAGGTGATCGTCGGCGCCGGCACCGTGCGCAGCTTCATGCCCGGCACCACGTTCGCGCTGCAGGACCATAGTCGATACGGCGGCGAGGCCGAATTTGCGATCCAGCGGGTGCGCCACCTGGCCCACAACAACCTCAACGCCGACACCGGCAATGCGCTCGAACGTCTGCTCGGCGCCTGCCCGGTGCGCGCGGCCAATGGCGCCGACCTGGCCTCCAGCCTGCACGCGGTGGGGCGCGGGGAGGGCGAGCGCCCGGTCTACCGCAACCGCTTCGAGGCGATTCCGGCCGCCACGCCCTACCGCAGCCAGTGGCTTGACGAACGCGGCAGCCTGCTGCATCCGCGCCCCACGGTGCAAGGCCAGCAATCCGCGATCGTGGTGGGGCCCAGCGGTTCCGTGATCCACACCGACCGCGACCACCGCATCAAGGTGCAGTTCCACTGGCAGCGCGGCAGCGCCAGCCACAGCCGCCTCGACCATCCGTCGCCCGACGGCCATACCGGCGCCCCGGCCGACGAACGCGCCGGCACCTGGGTGCGGGTCGCCACGCCGCTGGCGCCGGTGGCCGGCGCCAACTGGGGCAGCCATGCGCTGCCGCGGGTGGGGCAGGAGGTGCTGGTCGATTTCCTCGACGGGAACATCGACCGCCCGGTGGTGATCGGCGCGCTGTACAACGGCGCCGGAGGACAGGATGCGCAGAACAATAGCGTGGTGCAGGGGGCGGGCGCCGCGACCGGCAATGCGCCCGCCTGGTTCCCCGGCCAGGGCGGCGCCAATGCGCACCCGGCCGTGCTGTCCGGCCTGAAGTCGCAAGCCCTGAAGGAGAGCCAGGCCGGCACCGGCGCCTTCAGCCAGCTGGTGTTCGACGATACCCCGGGCGAGCCGCGCGTGGCCCTGCAGCGCCATGCCAAGGCCTACGAGGGCACGGACGAACTGAACCTGGGCCACTTGCGCCACCAGACCGATAACCAGCGCCTGGCGCCGGCCGGCTTCGGCGCCGAACTCAAGACCGCGCATGCCGCCGCGCTGCGCGCCGGCCAGGGGCTGTTGCTGAGCACCGACGGCAAGGATCGCGCCCAGCTCGACGCGCAGGACGCGCTGGCGCAGGTCGAGGCCAGCCACGCGCTGCAGGCCTCGCTCACCAAGACCGCCCAGCAGCACAAGGCCAGGCTGGCCGGCGAAGCCGATGCGCCCGAGCTGCCCGCACTGAAAGAAGTCGCGCACAGCGCCGAGGTGCTGGCACACACGGCGCCCGGCGGCTTGCAGGCCGATGCCGAACACGTGGCGGCCTTCAGCGAACCGCAGCTGCAGCTGTCCAGCCCGAAGGGCATCGCGGCCCTCACGCCGGCCAGCGCCGTGATCGCGGCCGGCAGCACCAGCAGCGTGACGGCGGGGCAGGACATCGACTTCGCGGCCCAGGGCAACTGGTACGGCGCCGCCGCCAAGGGGATCAGCCTGTTCAGCTATGGCAAGGCCAGCGCGGCCGACAAGCCGAACCAGGAGACCGGCATCGCGCTACACGCGGGCAGCGGCAAGCTCAGCGCCCAGAGCCAGTCGGGTCCGACCCGCCTCACCGCCGACAAGACCGTCACGGTTGCCAGCGTCACGAAGAGCGTGACGGTCGCTGCGCGCAAGCACGTGATGCTGACCGCGCAGGGCGCCTGGCTGAAACTCGAGGGCGGCAACATCATGATTCATGGCCCCGGGACCATGTCGTTCAAGGCCAGCATGAAGGAGCTGACCGGCCCGATGAAGAGTGCGCCGGTGCTGCCGCACCTGCCGGCGGCCGGCGTCCTGGAGTCGTCGGCGGAGACCGCCTTCAGCACCCGCTTCGATGCCGCCGGCCTGTTCGATTCGCCGCTGGCGGCGGCCGGCACGCCGTATCTGCTGCAGCGCGCGGACGGCAGCGTCTTCGAAGGCCAGCTCGACCAGTTCGGCCGCACCAACCGGATCTTCACCGACGCGGCCGAGGACGTGACCCTGCTGGTCGGCGACGGAGAATGGGAAATTTATGAGGATATTGACTATGATTAAGAAGCACCGCCTGGCCGCGCTGCTGATCGCGGGCGCGGTGGGCGCGGCCTGTTTGAACGCCATTGCCGATGCGCCACGCACGGGACAGCTGGCCGCAAGCGTCAGTGCCGCTGCGCTTCAACCGTACCGCACCCAGCTCTTCAACCTGCTCAGCAAGGACGCCAATATCGTCGATGGCAAGACCTATTACCAGGCCGGCTTTGCGAAACAATTCGATGCGCTGCTGGCATCGTCGAGCCTGGCGAAGGCGGACAAGATCCGCGTGCCGCTGAAGAAGCGGCTGCTGAGCGGTCCGGCGCCGGAACCAGCGTTGCAGACGGATCCGGCCACCGGCGCGCAGTGGCTCGTCTACAGCGCCTGCCAGGCCCACCGCTGCGACGAGATCGCGCTGCGCCTGCTGTACGACCCGGCCGCGCGCCGTATGGTCGGCAAGCTGAACCTGGAGAAGCAGACCGAATTCCTCGGCGCACCATCGGCCGGCGAGCAGCGCCTGCTCGGCCAACAGCCATAACCAGGGCGGCGCGATATGAGCAAAGGAAATACCGACGCCTTCCTGAAAGCCCTGTTTGCGCGCGAGGCCGGCACCAACACCAAGGTGATCAATTACGCGGGCTACGTCGGCAAGTACCAGTTCGGCGAACCCGCGATGATCGACCTCGGCTACTACGAGCCCGACGGTAACAACTACAAGAACGACTGGAAGGGCAAGTGGAAAGGCAAGCACGGCATCGACTCGCTGGAGGAATTCCGCAACAGCGAAGCGGCCCAGGACACGGCGGCCAGGGAATGGATCGCCCTGCTGTGCAAGCGCATGAAGGGCTACAAGCTCGACAAGTTCATCGGCAGCACCATCAACGGCGTCAAGATCACCGAATCCGGCATCATCGCCGGCGCCCACCTGAAGGGCTTCGGCAGCGCCAAGACCCCGGGCGTGATGCAGTTCCTGCGCTCGAACGGCAAGACCGATGCGCAGGACGGCCTCGGCACCAAGGTCTCGCACTACGT
>Ga0265798_10003873_pt1 | contig 21016 bp, 20 predicted proteins | sample P3T30metagenome_FD_192430 | JGI IMG/M metagenome (GOLD analysis project Ga0265798, IMG submission 192430) | Plant litter microbial communities from East Loma Ridge, Irvine, California - P3 T30 | ecosystem: Environmental > Terrestrial > Plant litter > Unclassified | place: USA: California... | reverse complement strand
TGGGCGTGGCTGGCGATCGCCGCCGCGTTCGCGCTGGGGATGGCGACGCGCTGGCAGGTCTGGCTGGACGGCCCGAAGGGGGACGGCTGGCTGCACTACTATTATAAATACGTGTACTACTCGAGCTGGTGCCGCTTCGACGAGTTGCTGGCCGGCGTCGCGCTGGCGCTGCTCAAGAATTACCACCGGTCCGCCTGGATTTATGTGATGCGTCACGGAAATAAATTGCTGGCCGCCGGCGCCGCCGTGACGGCGTGTGCGTTCTGGCTGTTTCTCGACGATCGTTACGGCATGAGCGTCACCGTGTTCGGCTATCCGCTGCTGGCCCTCGGCTTTTCGCTGCTGATCCTGGCCGCGCTGGCGCCTGGATCCCTCCTGCACCGCATGCGCGTGCCGGGTGCCGCCAGCCTGGCGCTGTGGTCGTATGCGGTCTACCTGCTGCACAAGCCGGTGTGCGTGATGGTGGCGGCGCGCCTTGCAAAGGAAGGATTCGGGCCGGAGGACTGGCAGACGATAGCGCTGGCGCTGGCAGCCTCTTTACTTGCCGGCTGGCTCTTGTATCGCCTGGTGGAGACGCCCTTCATGGCGCTGCGTGCGCGCTGGGTGCCGGCCAACGGCAAGCCGGCGCCAGCCGGATGCGAAGCCGCGCCGCGCTGACAGCGGCGCCGCTGACTTAATTCTCGATCACATCGAAAGCCGCCGGCATATCCGCCAGGAAGGCTGCCAGGTGCGCCACCCGCATCGACGGGTCATAGCCCTGGGTCGACGCGATCGCCGCGCGCAGGCCGGGCAGGGCTTCCGGCGTGTATGGGCTGTCGTAGGCGTCCAGCAGCATCGCGACCAGGTCGGTCGGCGCCTCTTGGCCACGGCTGCCGCGGCGCAGGCGCGCGTGGATCACGCCCAGCAGCGTGCGCTGCATGCGCGGGGTCGGATGGTCGATGTGGGCAAAGGCGGCCGGCGTGTTGGCGATCGCTTCGCACATGGCGCGCTCGATGGCGTCGGGCTTCAGGTCGGACGGGATGTCGAACCAGGCCTTGTCCCAGCGCGTGCGCGCGTACTGGTGGCCCGGCGGGAAGGCGTCGAGCGATTCCAGGCCGAGGGCGCGGCTGGCGCGGGAGAGCAGGGTGGAGAGGACATCGAGCAGCGGCATCGTTCAGGTCGGGAATGCAAGTGCCGATAGTGTAGCCGATGTCAAAACGGAACGCGGGGGGCAGTCAAAAGGCTGCCCACCCGCGCATGAAACTGAAACGTATCAGGCCGCAAAGCGCCCGGCGCGGAAATCGTCCACCGCCTGGAACACCTCGGCCTGGGTATTCATCACGAACGGACCGTACTGCGCGATCGGCTCGCCCAGCGGACGCCCGGCGATCACCAGCAGGCGCGTCATCGCCGCCGCCTTGATGCGCACGCCGTCGGCGCCCTGCGCATTGTCGAGGATGGCCATGCGCGCCTGCGGGATGCCCTTGCCGGCCACCACGGCTTCGCCGCGGAACACGTAGACGAAGGCGTTGTGCCCGGCCGGCAGCGGCAGGTCGAGTTCGGCGGCTTCCGGCAACTCGATGTCCAGATACACCGGTTCCGTACCCTCGCGCTGCACCGCGCCGGCCACGCCGTGGCTGGTGCCGGCGATCACCTGCACCACGGCACCGGATGCCAGCGTGAAGCGCGGCACCTGCTCGGTCGGGATGTCGCGGTACCAGGGCGCGCGCATTTTGTCCTTGGCCGGCAGGTTCAGCCACAGCTGGAAACCTTCCATCAAGCCTTCTTCCTGCTCGGGCATCTCGGAGTGGACCACGCCGCGCCCGGCCGTCATCCACTGCACGCCGCCGTTGGTCACCAGGCCCTCGTTGCCGGCGCTGTCGCGGTGGCGCATGCGGCCGGTCAGCATGTAGGTGACCGTCTCGAAGCCACGGTGCGGGTGCTCCGGGAAGCCGGCGATGTAGTCGCCGGCCTTGTCGCTGCCGAAGGCGTCCAGCATCAGGAAGGGATCGAGACGGCGCTGCAGCGCCTGGGTCAGCACGCGGTTGATCTTGACGCCGGCGCCGTCCATCACGAACTGGCCGGCGATCACGCGTTCGACGCCGCGGCTTTTCGTCACGTTTTCACTGCGCACTTGTTCGGTCATGATCCGCTCCTGTTAGATAAGGTGATTGCGCTCGGTGGGCACAGCGTGCCCACCCTGCGGGAGCGCTTAAGCCAGTGCGGCGACGGCGGCGTCGGCGTCGGCCTGGCCCTTGGCGGCGGCTTCCGGACCCATGGCCAGGCCCGACGAGTAGATGAACTGGTTGTCGGTCATGCCCAGGAAGTTCAGCAGCATGCGGATGTGCGGCACTTGCGGGTCGGCGTCGGCCGGGTAGATGCCGCCGCGGGCGGTGGCCACGAACACTTTCTTGCCGGTCAGCAGGCCTTCCGGACCGCTGGCGGTGTAGCGGAAGGTCACGCCGGCGCGGGCGATGGCATCGAACCAGGCTTTCAGCTGGATCGGCATGCCGAAGTTGTACATCGGGGCGCCGATCACGACCACGTCGGCGGCCTGTACTTCGGCGATCAGGGCGTCGTCCAGGGCCACGCGGGCCGACTGGGCGGCGGTGCGTTGGTCGGCCGGGGTGAACAGCGCGCCCAGCGTGGCTTCGTCCAGCACCGGATGCGGGTTGGCGCCGAGGTCGCGCACGGTCACGCTTGCGCCGGCGTTGGCGGCGGCGAACTTGGCGGCGATCTGGCTGGCCACGCGGCTCGATTCGGAAGCGGCGCCGCGTACGCTGGAGTTGATTTGCAGGATGTTCATGCTGTCTTCCTTCGTGGTGTGGGTGGGATTGCGATGTAGACACTTTAACGGTTCCATTTATGATCCGGAAGCCGTTAGAATGGATAACATTATTCAATCGATGGAACAATCGCCCCGCCATGGACCTGGAACCCAACGATTTGCTGTTGTTCGCCCGCATCGTCGAGGCCGGCAGTTTCAGCATGGCGGCCCAGCGCCTCGATTTGCCGAAGTCGACCGTGTCGCGCCGCATCGCGGTGCTGGAAGCCAGCCTCGGCGAGCGCCTCCTGCAGCGCACCACGCGGCGCCTCATGTTGACGGAATTCGGCACCAGCCTGCTCGAACACGCGCGCAAGCTGGCGGACGAGGTCGACGCCGCCGGCGCCCTGGCCCAGCATCGCCAGGCGGCGCCCAGCGGCAAGCTGCGCATCTCGGTGCCCCACGACTTCGCCAACATCGGCATGACCGAACTGATCACGCGCTTCACCGAGCGCTATCCGGCGGTGTCGCTGGAGATGGATTTGTCGCCACGCCGGGTCGACCTGGTGGCGGAGGGTTTCGATATCGCGATCCGCATGGGCGACCTGCCCGAGGATTCGACGCTGGCGGCGCGCCGCGTGGCGATCGAACGGCTGGGGCTGTACGCTGCACCGTCCTACATCGCCCAGCGCGGCCTGCCCGAACACCCGGACGATTTATTGCAGCATGACTTGCTGTGCATCCTGAGCCGCAGCGGCGGCCCGGCGCCCTGGACCCTGCAGCGCGGCAAGGTCACCTGGCAGCGCGAACTGCGCGCGCGGCTGACGGCCAACTCGCCGGAACTGCTGGCGCGCATCGCCTGCGGCGGGGCCGGCATCGCGTTGAGTTCGGACCTGTTCGCGGCGTCCTACCTGCAGAAGGGGGAGCTGGTGCGCGTGCTGCCGGAATGGGACATGCCGGAAGCGACCGGCTGGGCCGTGTTCCCGGGCCGCAAGCTGATGCCGGCCAAGACCCGGGTGTTCCTGGACATGATGGAAGAGATGTTCTGCAAGAACCAGGGCAGGAAAGACTAGGGTTTATTGCCCATCAGCTCACCCAGGCGCACCGAGCGCTCCGGCGCCCAGTCCGGATTGAAGCCGATGGTATTCGGCTGGAACAGCATGACGATGGTCGAGCCCAGCAGGAAGCGGCCCATCTCCTCACCCTTATTCAGCACGATGTCCTTGTCGGCATACGTCCACTCCGTTACCTTCTGCATGCGCGGCGGATTCACCTGGCCATGCCAGACGGTGGCCATGCTGCCGACGATGGTGGCGCCGACCAGCACCATCACGAAGGGACCGTATTGCGCGCTCTCGAACACGCAGACCACGCGCTCGTTGCGCGCGAACAGGTTCGGCACGCCACGCGCGGTGGTTGGATTGACCGAGAACAGGGCGCCCGGCACGTAGATCATGCGCGTGAGCTTGCCGTCGCAGGGCATGTGCAGGCGGTGGTAATCCTTGGGCGACAGGTAGAGATTCGCGAAGCTGCCGTGGCGGAATTGCGCCGCCAGCGTGGCATCGCCGCCGACCAGTTCGGTCGTGGTGAAGCGGTGGCCCTTGGCCTGCAGGATGTGGTGGTCGTCGATGGCGCCGAACTGGCTGATGGCGCCGTCCACCGGGCACACGAAGTCGGCCTGCGCCAGCGGCCGCACGCCGGCCTTCAACGGACGGGTGAAGAAATCGTTGAAGCTCTTGTAGCTGGCGATGTCCGGGTTGTCCGCTTCCGCCATGTTCACACCATACTTGCCCACGAACCAGCGGATCAGCCGGGTCGTCATCGACCCGCCCTTGGCACCGGCGACGCGGCCGGCGAAGGTGGTGAGGCGCTGCTTCGGCAGCAGGTATTGCGGCAGGACTTTCAGGCGATCGGACACGTTAAACCTCGTGATGTTGACAAGCCATTATAACGGGCCGACTGCCGACCGGAACAGCCGGCGCCGGCCCGGATGGCATGCATACCAAAAAAATTTACCCAAGTGCAACAAAATAAGGGCAAGTTACTGCAGAATAGCGCCAGTCCACGCAATGTTATTTTGACATGCATATGCCAAGCGCCAGCCCGTTCCGCCCGACCCTGTTTGCCGCCGCCGTCGCCCTGCTGGTATCGATGACCGCGCATGCCCAGCAAGCCGCACCACTGGAGAAGGACGAACCGGTGCCAAGCGACAAGATGCAGCGCGTCGAGGTCCAGGGCAAGCTCGACAGCTACGATCCGCGCCGCGACGACACCGCCACCAGGATCGTCGTCAATCACGATGAACTCGTCAAGTACGGCGATACCAGCGTGGCCGATGCCCTGAAGCGGGTGCCGGGCGTGACCGTCAGCGGCAGCGCCGGACGCGGTACCGAGATCCGCATGCGCGGCCTGGGCGCCGGCTACACCCAGATCCTGCTGAACGGCGAGCGCGCGCCGGCCGGCTTCGACATCGGCTCGCTGGCGCCGGACGTGATCGAACGCATCGAAGTGCTGCGCGCGGCCAGCGCCGAATACTCGACCCAGTCGATCGCCGGCACCATCAACGTGGTGCTGAAGAAGACGGTCAAGGCCGCACAGCGCGAACTGAAGGCCGGCTACGGCCACGGCGGCGGCGATTTCAAGAGCCCGACGCTGAACCTGCAACTCTCGGACAAGCTCGGCAAGCTGTCGTATTCGTTCGCCGGCAACTACTTCCGCAGCCAGTTCACCGACGATCCCGCCAGTACCGAACGCTTCTTCGACGCCGGCGGCAGGCTGACGGGGCTGCGCCAGGGCCTCTCAAGCCAGGTCGGGCGCTTCACCGGCGTCAACCTCACGCCGCGCTTGAACTACACCTTCGACAACGGCGACACCCTGACCGCGCAGACCTTCGCCAACGCCGGCCACTTCCGCCAGCGCGAAGCCGGCCGTGTGGCCACGCTGCAGGGCCCGCTGCCGGCCTATCCGGTGCTGGACCAGTCGGCGCGGAACGACAACGATCTGTTGCGCCAGGAGTTCAACTGGGTCCATGCCTTCGAGTCGGGCGGCAAGCTGGACGCCAAGGTCAGCGGCCTGACCGGCAGCGCCGAGAACATCACCTACCGCAACGGCACCGGCAACCCGGCCACTGGCAACCTGGGCTCGCGGATCCAGTCGAACAACGACGTCCATGGCGGCACCACGACCGGCAAGTACACCAGCGGCCGTTTCGAAGGCCATGCGCTGGCCTTCGGCTGGGACGCCGGCACCACCAAAAGCGGCGATGCACGCCGCGAGACCGACCCTCTGCACCCGGAGCTCCTGGTCCCCGGCGGCGATGAACGCTACGATGCCGACATCGCGCGCCTGGCGGTGTACGCCCAGGACGAGTGGAACGTCACGCCGCGCTGGTCGGTCTACCTGGGCGCGCGCTGGGAAGGCATCCGCACCCACGTCGAAAGCAATATCTTCGACGCCATCCGCAACCGGTCTTCGGTGCTGAGCCCGGTAGCCCAGACCCTGTACAAGCTCCCCGGCACCAAAGGCGACCAGCTCAGGCTGGCGCTGACCCGCACCTACAAGGCGCCCTCGGTGCAGACCCTGATTCCGCACCGCTTCACCTCGGTGAACAACAGCCAGACCGACCCGGATTCGATCGGCAACCCGAATTTGAAGCCGGAACTGGCGCTGGGCCTCGACGCGTCCTACGAGCATTACTGGGCCGAAGGCGCGCTGCTGTCGGCCAGCGTCTCGTCGCGCCGCATCACCGACTACACCCGCAACCTGGTCACCTTCGATGGCGCGCGCTGGGTGTCGACGCCCTCGAACGTGGGCAGCGCGCGCACCTATGGCCTGGAACTCGAGGCGCGCTTCCCGCTCAAGGCCGTGATGCAGACCACGACCGCGCTCGACCTGCGCGCCAGCCTGTCGCGCAACTGGTCGAGCGTCGATTCGGTGCCGGGGCCGGACAACCGCCTGGCCAACCAGGTGCCCCTGTCGGCCACGCTGGGCGCCGACTACAAGAAGGGCGCGCTGACCACCGGCGCCAGCTTCACCTTCAAGAACGGCGGGTTGACGCGGGTGTCCGTGAACCAGGCCAGCTACGCGGCGGTGCGGCGCGACCTCGACCTGTATGCGCTGTGGAAGTTCAATCCCAAGGTGCAGCTGCGCGTGGCCAGTTTCTTCCTGCTGGCCCAGGATAATGTCAGCGAGAGTACGTACTTCACGCCGGGCGAGGGGAGCCAGGCCAGCCGCACTGTGTCGCAGGTGCACCGCGGGGTGCGGGCGACGCTGGAAACCAAGTTCTGAGCCGGGCACTACGCGCAACGGGCGCGCTGCCCCGGGCTCAGCGGGCCTGGCCGAGCAGGCGCTGTTCGCCCGCCGAGGGCGCGCCCAGGAATTCGGACTGCTGGTCCAGCTTCAGCTGGCCGACCATCCGGCGCGAGGCCGGGTCGTACAGCAGGCGCAGCGAGATCTCGTCGCAGCGGTGGGCCTGGCAGGCGCTGTAGACCAGCCACTGCCTGCCCGTGGCCGGATCGGTGCGCAGCGCGGGCTCCGGCGCCGGGCCGCTGAGCAGGCGCTTCTTCAGCGGCACCCGGGTCTTGTCGGCCCTGGCCAGGCTGGACGAAGCCAGCAGGGCGTCAAATTGCTTCGCGAAACCGGCCTGGTAATGACGCTTGCCGTCGATGACGCTGGCGTCCTTGTCGAGCAGGTTGAAGAGCTGGGTCCGGTAGGCTTCGGCGGGCGTGGCGCCGGCGCCGGCATCCAGGCAGGCGATGCCCAGCGCGCCCGCGACCAGCAGCGCGGCCAGGCGGTGTTTCTCGAGCATGGTCACACTCCTCATCCATATTCAATTGGCCGTCACCGTACGACGGCCGCCAGGATCACGCCGCCACCGGCCGCGTCGCATTCTTCTGCGCCTTCAGCACCAGTTCCGCCGCCAGCAAGGCCTGCTCCTGGTTTTGCGCCTTGTCGGTCCGGTTCACGATGTCCGCCACGAAATCCCGCCCGAATGGCAGGTCGAGCTTGCTGCAATCCATGTAGCGCGCCTCTTTCCGATCGACGATCAGCAGATGGTTGGTGCCGCTCCGCCCGAGCGGATCGATGTACTTGCGCAGTTCGATGTAGCCCTCAGTCCCGAGGATGAACAGGCGGCCGTCGCCCCAGGTCGCCAGGCCGTCGGGGGTGAACCAGTCGACGCGCACATAGCCGCTGCCGCCGTTGCCGCTCAACAGCATGTCGCCGAAGTCTTCGAAATCCGGGTGGGCCGGGTGGGCGAGGTTGCCGGTCTGGGAGGCGAGCACGCTGGCTTTGGTCGAGCCGGTGTAGAACAGGAACTGGTCGGCCTGGTGCGAACCGATGTCGGTCAGGATGCCGCCGAAGCGCTTCTTGTCGAAGAACCAGGCCGGCCGCATTGATGCCTTCAGGCGGTGCGGCGCCAGGTTGACGGTCTGGATCACCTTGCCGATGGCGCCGGCCTGCACGAGTTCCCCGGCTTTCACGGCGGCCGGCACTTCCAGCCGTTCGGAATACATGAGCGCGAACTTGCGCCCGGTCTCGCGGACCGCCTTGCGCACGGCGGCGAGCTGGGCGAGGCTGGTGATGCCGGGCTTATCGCACAGGAAATCCTTCTCGGCTTTCATCACGCGGATGCCCAGGGGCGCGCGCTGGTCGGGCACCGGTGCCGCGACCACCAGCTGGATGGAACGGTCTTGCAGGATGGCGTCCTCACCAAGGGCTTCCGGAATGTCGCCGAAGCGCGCGCGGAAGTCGGCGATCTGCTTGTCCTTCAAACCGTCGCGGTTGGTCGACAGGACGGCCGCGAGTTGCCCGCCGCCGCGCAGGATCGCCGCGGTCATGCTCGTGATGTGGGCGTGATCGAGTCCGATGACGGCGAAGCGGATGCGGTGGGTGGGGGCGGCCAGGTTCCGGTCGGGTTCGAGCACCTGGTGGCGGAGGGTGTCGGGCACCGTCTGGGCGAAGCCGGTGGCGGCAAGGGAAGCCGGGCCGGCCAGCCCGGCCAGTTGGAGAAAGCGCCTGCGCTTGGATGTCATCTGGCCCCGATTCGAACGCGATCAATCAAGCCATCAGTGTAACCCTGATATTGCTCAAATTCTCTATTGAGTTCGAGGCTGGACGACCCATGTAGGGGGCGAAACGTTCAACCTTCGGAGGAAGCCGCCTTGAAACGTATCTTTGGACTGTGGCGCGTCGCCGGCGGCCAGGACCTGCGCCTGCTCTGGTTCGCCATGCGCCACGAGCAGCGCCCCGGCTGGCTGTTGCCGGCACTGGCCGGCCTGGCGCTGTTCGCCGTCGAACCGGCGAATTTCGCCCTGCCGGTGCTGGGCGTGGTCGACGAGCTGGTGGTCGTGCCGCTGCTCCTGCACGGCATGGTCAACATGCTGCCCGCACAGGTGCGCGACGGCTTTGCGCGCAGCCATGCGGGGCGCATGCGTCGCCGCGGCTGACGCTCCGGCTTATTGGTCGAGGCTGGCCAGCGCCCAGTGCTGGGTCCAGGAAAAGATCGCGTTTTTCTGGTCGTCGCTGAGGCCTTCGACCAGGATCGAGCTCAGGAAGCCGGCCACGTTGGTGCGCACGCCGGCGGGCAGGAAGGCCGCCGTCGCCACCGACGACTCGACGTCGGGATGTACGCTCGACATCATGATCTGCACGACAAGCTCGGCTTGCTCGGTCCATCCGGCGTCGTCGACATAGGTCATGAGGGCGACAACGCTGTCTGGAAGAGTCGTTTGGATTTGCATGGTGGGCGCACTCGTCGGGGATGGGAAGTCATCGAGAATACAGCAGTCGCGTAACAACGGCGTGAAATCCTCACCCGGCAGGCCTATCCGTGATCGGCCTTGCAACGACAACGTGGCGCGCCTGCTACACCTTTTCGGGCAGAAAACTTTTCCGTTCGCGGAACACCCGCCAGGCAATGCCGATCGCCGCCGCCTGCATCCCCGCACATAGATAAAAACTGCTGCCGATTCGCCAGTCGTCCGGCGGCAAATGGCTGACCGCGCCGAGGATCAGCGTTCCCACCAGCGGCATGATCACCAGGCCCAGGCTGCCGATCGACTGCAGCGAGCCCATCAACTCCCCCTGTTCGCGCGGCGGCGCGCTTTTCGAGATGATCCCCTGCAGCGCCGGCCCGGCGGCAAAGGCCAGCAGGTTGCTCAGGATCACCACGTACATCAGCCAGCCGCGCGTGACCAGGCCATAGGCCAGGAAGGCGAGCGCGCCGGAGCTCAGCCCGAGCAGGGTCAGGCGCACCTCGCCGAAGCGCCGGATCAGGATGCCCAGCAGCCCGGCCTGTACCACGATCGAACTCACGCCCACGCAGAACATCGCGATGCCGTTGTCGCGCGGACTCCAGCCGAAGCGGAAGGTGGTGAACAGGACAAAAGTCGATTGCAGCGTCATCTGGGCAAATGTGACCAGGGTGTACACCCACACCAGGCCGCGCAGATCCTGGCGGCGCACCAGGCGCAGCAGGGCGGCGAAGGGGTTCAGGCGCGCCAGGACGATGGGCGCGCGCTTGTCGGGCGCCAGCGATTCCGGCACCGCGATCCAGCCGTAGATGAAATTCGCGGCCGACAGCGCGGCGGCCACGTAGAAGGGCAGGTGCAGGCCGACGTTGCCGAGCAGGCCGCCCAGCACCGGACCGCAGATGAAGCCGAGCCCGAAGGCGGCGCCGATGCGGCCGAAGCTGCCGGCGCGGTTCTCCGGCGTCGACACGTCCGAGGCATAGGCCGCCGCCACCGCCATGCTGGCCGAGGACGCGCCGCCGATCACGCGGCCGATGAACAGGGCCGCCAGGTTCGGCGCCCAGGCCGTGGTCAGGAAATTGATGCACATGCCGGCCATCGAATACAGCAGGATGGGGCGGCGCCCGAGGCGGTCGCTGGCCATGCCGAGCATCGGCATGAACACGAACTGCATCAGGCCGAAGACGGTGGCCAGCACTCCATACCACAGCGCCTGCTGTTCGCGCTCATGCACGTATTCGCCGACCAGCGCCGGCAGCACCGGCACGATCAGGCCGATGCCGAGCATGTCGATGAAGACGCAGACGAGGACGAAGTTCAGGTTGCCGGCCGGGGCCTTGGCAAGAGTCGCGGTGCTGGGCATGGGGGCATGGTAGCACCGTTGCCAGAATTTTATCGTTGTTTGGCGGCTACTTGTCCGCGCCCGACCACTCCGCGGCAAAGCTGTTGCGGAAATCTTCCAGCAGGGCCAGGCGCGCCTCCGCCAGGCGCCGTCCGGCGTCGGTCTGCATCATGCCGGGCAGGCGCGCCAGCTTGACCGGGATGTGGTCGAGCGAATAGGTCTTGTCGTCGAGTGCGCGCGACTGGCCCAGCGGATCGCCGCCATGGGCCAGAGAACTGCCCATGCGGCCGGCGATGTAGAACATGCGCGCCAGGCCGACCGCGCCCAGGCCGTCCAGGCGGTCGGCATCCTGCACGATCTTCGCTTCCAGCGTGGTGGCGGGGATTTGGGCCGAGAAGCTGTGCGCGGCGATGGCGTGGGCGACGGCGTCGAGCTTTTCGCGTGGGAAGCCGAGGCGCGCCAGTTCGGTGCGCGCCAGTTCGGCCGACAGGGTCGAGGCTTGCGTGCGGCGCGGGTCGTTCTTCGGCACGTTGACGAGGTCGTGCAGGTAGCAGGCGGCCAGCACCACCAGCACGTCGGCGTCCGGCGCGTCGGCCATGATGGCCCGGGCGTTGCGCCAGACGCGGTCCAGGTGGTTGGCGTCATGGGCGCCGTCGGTGTCGCCCGAAGCCTGCGCCGCGACCAGCTTGAGTAGACGTTCGCGCCAGGCGGCCAGTTCAGTCGATGTCGATTGCATGGGATTCCAGGGAAGTGATGCGGTCGGAAGCGCGCTGCGACAGGGCATCGGCTTCCAGGTTCTTGTGGCGCGGCACCCAGCGCAGGCTCAGGTGCTCGATGCCCGCGGCCAGGCGCAGGACGGTGGCGCGGTAGGCTGCCAGCGATGGCGCAGCCAGGGCGTCCGGGCCGTTGACGTCGTCGATCACGACGCGGCTGTCGCCGTAGATGGTCAGATCGTCGGCGCCGTGTTCGATGGCCGCTTCGAGCACGGCGATCAGGGCACGGTACTCGGCTTCGCTGCTGTTGCCCCAGCCGGCGTCGAGCGCGAGTTCGGCGGCGACGCCGTCCGGCCCCTCGAGCACGGCGCCGATGCCGCAGCGGCCGGGATTCGGCCGGGCCGAGCCGTCGAACCAGGCGCGCCAGGCGGTCGGCTGGCCGTCGTGGATGGCGGCGCGCCGGGCCCTGGCGGCGGCACGCTGGGCGGCGCGGGCGGCATCGCGTTCGAGCTGGGCATCGCGCAGGGCCAGGCGCTGTGCCAGCAAGGCGTCCAGGCCGGCCTGGCCGGCGGCTTCCTGCAGCACCTGGCGCAGCGCTTGTTCGCTGCCCAGGCCGTGCGCGCGCTGGAGGCGGCGGCCGGCGGCGCGTTCGGTTTTATAGGCGAGTTGTTCGAGATCGACGGGGGCATGCATGCCGGAAGGATAACCGGTTTGCCGGCGTTCACCAAAGAAAAAGCGCCGGGGATACCGGCGCTTGCATGGCTGCGAGGGACCTGCGATCAGCGGCGCCAGCCGTTGTCCGGGCGGCGGTCGTAGCGGTTCGGCACGCCGTCGCCGTCGCGGTCGCGGTCGTAGCGGTTCGGGATGCCGTCGTGGTCCTCGTCGCGGCGGCCGCCGCGGTCGTTGCGGCCATGGTCGTAGCCGCCACGGTCGTAGCCGCGGTGTTCGAGGCGGTCGGGCACGCCGTCACGGTCGCGGTCACGGCCGCCGTAGTTGCCGCCGTAGTTGCCGCCGTAGTTGCCACGATAGTCACCCCGGTAGTCGCCGCGTGGTGCCCAGCGTGCCGGTTCCATAAACCAGCCGCCGTTGCGGGCGGCCCAGACCGGAGCGCTGTAGACGTAGCCCGGGCGTTCGGCGACCCAGTAGCCGGGTGCCCACACGTGGCGCTGGCCGCCCCATTCCCAGTGGCCCGGCGCCCAGATGTAGCCGTGGCGCGGCGGGGGCATGCGTTCGACCAGCGGGGCCGGCGGTGCGGTACCGATGAAGAGGCTGACGTTCGAGGCTGCCATCGAGGACAGCGGGGCGCTGGCGGCGCCAAGGGCGAAGAGGGCGGCAAGGGCAAGGCGTTTCATGTTCTGTCTCCAGTCCGGAAATCGGATGGAGGAACTATAGCGCGCACTGCCGTGGCTGTGGAGCTGCGGAAAACTGTGCTTACATTTGATACAGAAACTGGGCAGTCGGTGCTGCTTGAACGCGACAAAGCCTGTTGCCAAAGGCGAAACGGAAAGCGGGCAGCAATGAGCGGCCGGCAATGAGCGAGGAGCGACGGGCGGACCCGGACATGCAGCCGGATCCGCCGGCTCGCCGCCATCATCATGCGCCGCGCTGGGCGCGCTCGAGGGCCAGCGATTGCTGCTTCTCGGCGGCGGTCATGCGCTTGGCGCTGACCTTGACCACGGCCATCCTGGTCGGGGTCGCGATGCTGTTCTCGGCGCGGACCGGAACGCTGGCCTGGGCCGGCGGAATCATGTCGATGGCGACGGTGGCGACGCCTGCCACGCTCAGCGAAAAGATGAAGGCGGCTTCCATGTGTTTGATGAGGTTCATTTGAGGCTCCTTGTGTGAATCGGGTTTCGATGTAAGCACTGTATCCAAGGGCGCTATGCGTCGCCACCGGCTTGCGACAGGCGGTCAAAAACGCGGGACGAAATGCAGAAAAGCGGGCCGAAAGCGGTGCGCCGGCAGCGCTCGCCCGGCCGTGTTTTCCGGTGCCCTCCGCTACAGGGCCGGGACAGCTCGAGGGGAGGGGAGAACACGATGATCGCTGCGGTATTCGAGGTGCTGGCGCTGAACCGGACGCGCTGGCGGCGCGCGCGCAACCTGCGTGCGGGCGCACGCACTGCAGTGGCCGCGGCGCCGGCGCAGGGCACGGCATCGAACGCTGCCGCGGCCCGCCACGCCTGGCTGCGCATGCCCGGCCCGCATGCCTGGCTGGCCGCCGCCGCGCTGCTGGTCGCCGCCGGCGGCGCCTGGGTCATCGCCACCCATGCGCGCTGGCTGGCCGAGGCCGGCGTCGACGCACCCGCGAGCCGCCTGGCCGTGCTGCAGCCGTTGCTGCCGGGCGCCTCCTTCGAGATCCCCGCTGCCCCCGGTGCCTACCTGGAAGCCCATGGCGCGACGACGCTGCTGATCTTGTCCGGCATGCGCGCCGAACCCGCGCGCCGCATCGACCTGTGCGCGCAGATGGCCGACCCGGCCAGCGGCCGGCTGCTGCCGATCCGCGCCGGCTGGCGTTTCGACGAGCTGGCCGGCGGCGCGGCCGGCCGCAGCCTGATGCTGGCCAGCGCCCCGATGCCGCATCTCGAGATCGGCGGCGCAGCCGGCGCACCCTTGAGCCTGCGCTGGCAGGGCGATGCGCAATGGATCGGCGACGCCGGCGGCGGCCGTCCAGTCTCCGGTGCGGACGGCCGCACGCTGCTCTACCGCCAGGGCTGGATGCTCTGGCAGGACGGCGCGCTGCGCGTGCTGAGGCGCGACAGCGCGGCCTGCCCGCGGGCGGGCGAGCTGGTGCTGCAGCTGTACCGTCCCGGCCCCGCCGCTGCCCCGGCCGCCGCGCTGGTCGCCGCCTATCCGGCCATCGGCGAGCCGGCCGAGCTGCGCCTGGCTGCCGGCCGCTACCAGGTGCCGGCCGTGGCGCCGGTGCGGCTGGAAGACCAGCAGCTGTTCGAGCAGTTGCGCGAGCACGGCCTGGTGCGCCTTGGCCGCAGCGGGCTGGCCGAGCTGGCCCCGCCCGACCTGGCCGGCTGGCGCGCGGCCGGCCCCACGCCCTGGGACGCGGCTCGCCTGGACGAGGCCGGCCAGCACCTGCTGCAGCGCCTGTACACCCACGCCGACGGCGAGTTCGTGCGCGAACAGCTGCGCATCTTCAATGGCGAGCGCCGGCTGCTGGCCTGGCGCGTGCGCGCCGCCGACCTGCGCCCGGGCCTGGATGCGCCCTGGGAGGCCGAGGCCGGCGGCGTGCCGGCCCCGCTGGCGGACGATGTACCCGCTGCCGCCGTGCGCCTGTTCGCGCGCCTGCCGCAGGGCTGGGCGCCGTGGCACCGCGTGGCCGCCTGGCCGGCGGGCGGGGCGGCCGCTGTACCGGTCGCTGTACCGGCCGATGCGCAGGCCGCTGTACAGGCCGATCTGCAGGCCGGGGCGCGCAGCGCAGCGCAGGGGGCCGACGCCGCGCGCCTGCGGCTGCCGCTGGCCACCCCGGCACGGGCCGGCGATTCGCTCCAGCTGATGCTGGCCGGGCGCCTGCTGGGCGTGCGCGGCGCGCGCCTGGCCGGGCCGCCGCTGCCATCGTGTGCCGGCCGCGCCTGCGCCACGGCGGACCAGGTGCAGGTGATCGACCTGCAGCTGGAGCCCGGCGCGCGCGAACTGGCCATCGAGGCGGCGCCGCTGGGCATGGATGCATTGGTCACGCCGGGCGACGCGCGCTACCGCCACCTGACGGTCAGGAGCGGCCAGCTGGCCTGGCAAGCCTTGCCGGCGAACGCGGCGCATGCCGCCGCGCCGGCCCTGGCCGAGGTCCGCCTGAGCGACCGCAAGGGCGCGCTGCTGTGGCACGACGGCGCCCCCACCGAGGCGGCGCGCGCCGCCGGCCTGGCCACGCTGCTGGGCGTGCATGCGGACCAGGCGTCCGGTGTGGCCGGCATGCTCGGGCGCCTGCCGGGCGGACGCCATGATGCCCGGCTGACGCTGGACCTGGGCCTGCAAGCGGCGGCCCAGGGCGCGCTCGACTGCATCGGCATGCGCCGTGGGCAGTGGGATGGCCGGGCCTGCAGCGGCGGCGCCGGCGCGCCGGAAGGCCGCCAGGCCGGGCTGGTGCTGCTCGACCTCGAGACCGGGGACATCCTGGCCGCGGCCGGCGCCGGCACCGGCAAGATCGACGGCGCGGCCTGGCGGGAAGTGCGCGATTTCGACCGCATCGACCCGGCCGCCAGCCCCCTGCGCTTGCCGACCTTCCAGCACGACGGCGGCGCGCAAAGGAGTCCCGGCTCGACGTTTAAAATCGTCAGCGCGCTCGGCCTGGAACTGGCGGCGCAGCGTGACCCGCGCCTGAATGCGCTGCTGGACGGCATGCCGCTCCCCGCCATCAACGGCCTGGCGCGCGAACGCGGCTTCGATTTCCGCACCGAGGCGCCGGCCTACCCGGCGAACGGCCGCGCGCGCATCACCAACTTCCGCGACCAGGGCCTGGACCGGCGCGCCCAGGATGGCCGCCTGGGCCTGGCGCAGGCGCTGACCTACAGCCTGAACACCTGGTTCGCCTGGACCGGCGAGCTGTCCGACCGCAGCCTGTTCGGCGCGGCCGAGGGCGGCCTGCCCGACGTGCAGCCGCTCGCCGCCGATGGCCTGGATGCCGTGCGTCCGATCGTCGCCATGGCGCGCCGGCTCGGCTTCGGCCAGGCGCTGCGGCTGGACGGCGGCCTGCTGCCGGCGGACTACGCCTGGTCCGCCTGGGACGCGCTGCAGGCGACGCCGGCCGGCATCGACCCGGTCCATACCCGCCACGAACTGCGCCAGATGGCGATCGGCCTGCGCATGCAGGCGACGCCGCTGCAGATGGCGCTGGCGGCGGGTGCGGTCGGGCAGGGCGGGACGGTCACGCCGCGCCTGCTGTCGCGCCTGGACAACAGGGCGGCCGCCGACGTGGCGCCGCGACCGCTGGGCGTGCGCCTGGACCGTATCCGCGCCGGCATGAAGGGCGTGGTCGATAGCGGTACCGCGGCCGGCGCCTTCCGCGACCCCGCGCTGCTCGCTGCGCGCCGTGGCCTGTTCGGCAAGACCGGCACCGCGCCCACAGGGGACGGCGAGCGCGCCACGGTCTGGTTCACCGGCTGGCTGGAGCCGGGCAGCCTGCCCGGCCAGGCGCACCGGCTGGCGATCGCCGTCTTCGTCAGCCAGTCCGGGGAGACCGGCGGCGGCCATGCGGCCCCGGTCGCGGCGGCCGTGCTGCGCCACTTGGTTGTTGAAAGTGTGGAAATGAAGGTGAAATAAGTCGTTATTGGGCGCCTGTTTTCTGTGTTTGTATGGCATTATTTGCTACGGCCCGGCATCAGCGGGTACGTCAATATGGTCAGGTACGTCGAAAGGTAGGTATGCGTTTGCCGGGAACCCGGTACCAGGAGCCGGGTTGGGAAGAAGTGCGCAAGTTGCTGGGCCAATGCTCGCTGCAGGTGCTGCGCGCCTGCGCGCACCCCGGTGACCGCTTGGCGCACTATATCGACGCCATGGCCGACGCCCTGCGCGCCCAGCGCCGCAGCCCGCGCGCCCAGGCGGCCGGCAACAGCTACGGCGACACCGTCTTCGAACTGGCCCTGAGCCTGGTCTACGAACTGCAGGCCCGACCCGCCGACTGGGACGCCTTCCGCGCGGCGGTGGACGGCGAAGGCCAGGACATCGGCGACGCCCTGCTGCGCAAGAAGGTCAACGACATGTATGCCGTCCTGCGCGACAAGGTCGACGCCGACAACTACCAGGCCGCCTGCGGCCGCCCTTGCAGCCCGAACCGCATCTATGCCTACCGCATGCTCGATACCGGCTACGGCGAGATCGCGCGCCTGTTCGCCAACTGGGAACAGCACCGTGCCCAGGTCGGCGCCATCCTCGGGCGCGAGCTGGAAGGCGGCGTGCCGATCGAGGTGCGCCAGCTGCGTTCCATCGCCGACTGCCGTCCCGAGTGGCTGCTGCGCTGGAGCGCCACGCTGGCCGGTTTCAGCGGCAGCCCCGGCCCCCTGCACACGCGCTCCAAGCGTTTCGCCAGCCTGAAGGACAATCCGGACAAGATCGGCGCGATGCTGCGCGAGATCGGCGACTACGAGGCGCTGTCGGCCAACCGCGACCGGGACTGGCTGCAGGACCTGGACGATGCCGGCGCCTGGATCGAGGATTACTGGCGCGTGCTGCAGGAGTCCGAGCAGGCCGCGACGCCGGGGCCGGACCGCATCCTGGAAGCGCGCCAGGACGAACTCGATGCGGCCGAAGCGGAAGCGGCGCTCGATGCGGCGCCTGAAGCGGTGTTCGATCCCGCCTGGGAAAGCGCGGCCACAGCGGTTTCCCTGCCCCCCGGCTACATGCTGGCAGCGCACCAGGCCGAGGACCTGAACGGCTATGTGGCGCGTGAACTGGCGGCGGATGGCTTGCCGGTGCGGCTCGCGGTGTACGCGCGCCTGCTGGGCCCCGCCGACGACACTTATCCGGACGCCTGGCGCGATCCGGCCAGCGGCGAACTGCCGACCATGCAGCAGCTGGCGGCCCTGGCCCGGGTGTCGCTGCCGACGCTGCGCAAGCGGCGCGACGCGGCCATCGCGCGCCTGGGTGCACGGATGCCTTGAAAGGAAAGCTGGGATGACGAAGAGCGCGAACGAGATGCAGATGCGGGAACAGCGGCGGCTGCAGGAACATCTTCTGCTGGGAAGGCGGGTGGAGGATGACCGGCTGATGCTGGACGATGCCACGCTGGGCGCGGCGCTGGACGGCAGCCGTCCCTTGAGCGCCGGCGAGCGCGCCGCGCTGCAGGCCTCGCCGCTGACGGCACGGCGCCTGCGCCAGCTGGCCCTGGAGCGGCGCGCGCAGGCAGCCCAACCCGCCCAGGGCTGGCGCGCCAGCCGCGGCATGCTGCGCGCCGCCAGCAGCGGCGGACTCGAACCCGTGATGACCGAAGACGGCTGCTGGTCGCTGCACTTCACTGGCGCCGGCGCTGGCAGCGGCTGGCGCGTCATCCTGCAGTTGATGCCGCAGGCGCCCTTCGCGGCCGGGCTGCTGGCCGCGCGCGCGCCGCTGGTGGTGCGCGACGGCGCCGGCGCCACCATCCTGGCGGGCCGGCTCGACGCGGACGGCGAATGCGAGGCCGCCTGGCCCTTCGCCGCCGCGCCGGCCGGGCACCTGCAGGCGCACGGCGCTTCATTTACTGTCACTGTCAACGTCGAACCCTCCTGACCATGAGGACACCATGCTAGGTCTGTTCAAGCGCGCCACACCGGTCGCCGATGCCTGCGAACTGGGACGCACCGCGGTCGCGCTGCCGCTCTACAGCGGATGCGGGATGCCGCCGGGCTGCCCGGTGGTCGTCGTCGATGCGCGCGGCTGCACGCGCCGCCCCGCGCCCGCCAAGCGCATCGAGCTGCGCGAGGGCGAACTGGCCTTCGCCTTCCATCCGGGCCCGTACACGGTCGACCTCCAGCCCTTCGCGCAGGCGCCGGAGATCGGCCTGCGCACCAGCTTCGCCATCGATTGCGCCGACCCGAACGCGGCGCATCACCGCTTCGACCTCTACCTGGCCAGCGAAGTCGCGGGCCGGCTCGGGCTGGATGCGCTGGCCGGCGCGGTGGAGGCGGCCCTGCAGCGCGAATTGCGCGAGGGCGGCCTGGCGCTGCCGCCCTGCGCCACGATCGAGGAGTGGAACGCCTTCCGCCTGGGCCTGAACCAGCTGCTCTACATGCGCTTCGGTTTGACGGTCGACGATTGCGTGCCGGTCGACCTGGGCGCCAGCCGCGACTACGCCGCCATGCTGGCCGCGCGCGTCCAGGCCTGTCCGACGCAAGCCGCGGCGGCGCCGGCCCGGGTCTGCGCGTTCGACGCCGCCGAGCCGACGCTGGTCGACGCGCGCGCGCTGCGCCGCCTGTTCCTCGAGCTGCCGGGCGTGATGTGCGGCCTGCGCCTGGCGGCGCTGCCGTCCAGTCCCGAGCAGTTCCGCCAGCAGCAGGCCTTGCTGCAGCGGCTCGACCTGCTGTGCGTGGGCGCGTCGACGATGCCGGCCCTGGGCCTGGCGGCGCCGGGCCAGCCGCTGCACATCGACGAGCAGTTGCGCCGCGCGCGCCACAGCCGCCGCGCCACGGCCTCGCTGGACGAAGCCTGGGCGCTGCTGGCGCGCCTGAAGGGGGCGAATCCCGAGTTGCTGGCGCCGCTGTACGACGACTGCGACCGCATCGTGGCCAACCTGGAAACCGACTGCGAAGGGCGCCGCTGCGCGCGCGTCGAGGAGGCGGCATGAGCGCCGAATGCCGCAGCATATTGGCGGACGGCAGCCTGCTCACGGTGACGGCCACGCGCCGCCCGCGCGCCGGCCGCGCCGACGTCAAGTGCCAGGCCCCCGGCGACGCCCGGCTGCTCGAGCGCATGCAGGAAGTGGTGCGCCTGGCGCGCCATACCGAAACCCGGTTCGACAGCCGCGACCAGGTCGTGATCTCGATCGACCGCGTGCCCGGTGCTCTCGAACGCGACTGGGAGCTGGCCGTGGTGCTGGCCGACCGCCTGGCGCGTGGCCTGTGGCAGGGCCCGCACGGCCCGGTGGTCGCCAACGGCTGGTCCGACGCCTGGCACCTGGGCCGCATCGAGGGCCACGCCGTGCGGGATGCGCCCGTGGGCACGCTGCTGGGCGGCGCGGATGGCCTGGCCCATCTCGGGCAGCTGTCCGGCCACCCGGACCGGGCGGCCTCGGTGTCCAGCGCGCGCGCCTGGTTCCCGCTGCATGCGGGCGGCGCGGCGGACAGCCTGTGCTGGGTCGAGGTCGGCGTGCATCCGCTCGCGCACGATCCGGCCGACGAAGAGCAGACCATCACGGTGCCGGGCCAGGACGCCGCGCGCCAGCTGGCCGTGCGCCAGGCGCTGGCCGGCGCGCGTGAATTCGACGGCCGCGGCGCCGGCCGCTGGCGCACCACGGTGCGCTTCGGCGACACCGGTTTCCAGGGCCGCTCCTTCGAGCTGGCGCTGGTGCTGGCCGACCGCATGGCGCGCGGCCGCGAATTCCTGCCGCGCGCGCGCCTGATCGCGACCGGCCAGTCGCAGGCCTGGCATGCGGGCCGGGTCGACACGGTCGAGGGCCTCGAAGCGAAATGCGCGCTGCTGCTGCGCGAAGCGGCGCCGGGCGACCGCATCCTGCTGCCGCAGGCCTGGCAGGCAGCGCTGCCCGAAGGGTTTGCCGAGGGGCTGCGCGCGCTGGGCGCGAGTGTCGCCTGCGTGGAACGCATCGGCATGATTTGACGCGAAGCGCGCGCACGCTTGTCGCATCAGGAACGGGATTTGGCCCCGGCTGCTAGAATCCGCCAGTCACACAGGAGCGAATGATGAAGATGTTCGGTTTCGGCGGCGCTGGCCGCCACTCACCGGTGCTGGTCGATAACCGCTGGATGCCGGGACCGGACGACCTGGCCGTGTTCTTCGGCGTCGACGCCTTGTCCGGCATCTTCGTGAAGACCCTGCG
>Ga0265798_10003872_pt1 | contig 21018 bp, 21 predicted proteins | sample P3T30metagenome_FD_192430 | JGI IMG/M metagenome (GOLD analysis project Ga0265798, IMG submission 192430) | Plant litter microbial communities from East Loma Ridge, Irvine, California - P3 T30 | ecosystem: Environmental > Terrestrial > Plant litter > Unclassified | place: USA: California... | reverse complement strand
CTGCCAGCAACCAGTCCGTATCGGGCAGTCTGTCGATAGGCGCCGCCGCACCGGTGTAGTCACCGTTTCTGTCCTGCCGACATGAAGAAGCGGAGGGGGGCGTCCGTCGGCATCTGTCACAGCGTGAAGCTTGGTATTCATGCCGCCCTTCGTGCAACCTATCAGCCGGCCGCCCCCCCCCTTTTTTGACCGCAGGCTGGTCGCCGTGCGGTGGGCATTAGATAGGTCGCCTCAATCATCATGGTCTTCGGGACGGCGGATTCTGCGGCCAGCCCGGCCATCATCCGGGCAAAGATACCCATATCGCCCCAACGCTTCCAGCGGTTGTAGAGCGTCTTTGCCGGACCGTATTCCCCGCGGGACATCGCGCCGCCGCAAAGCGTTGCAATTGACAAAGATTATCCCGCTCAGTAACGCCGGTCATCCACGCGAGGGCGGCCATGGGACTTTGGAAAGTAAGGCCGCAAACGTGCCATCTGCGCGTCATTAAGCCAGAAAAGATCACTCATCAGTTGCCTCCTACGACGCAACTGAATCATCTAAAACTAAGGATTTCAATGGGTCCTGACCCTAAAGAGGGGCTATGCGATCTTAGGATGCACCAATCATCGTATCGATATCGTACTCTCTGCTCCAGTCACTGGAGATACTGTTTTTGTAGTAACCCCCGGCAACCAGACCGCGTGCTGATAGCAATTCCGACATGACAAAGTCCGCCAAGGGCGAACGGACAGCCGGGGCGTGGTTGAGGCCACAAGATGTGTCAACGGTGCGCAGCCTCCGAGGGCTAACCCATCCTTCTTGTGCGGGAGGCTGCGGCGGAGTGTGCGACGATGTGCAATATCGAGCGTTTGGGGTAAAATCAGGCTTCGGTGCAGCTTTCGGGTCCGAGAGATATATCAGTGGACATCGGCAAGACATCGTTAAGAAAAGGTGGGTAGAGTTCCGCAAAAAGTCGGGTAGTGCTTATCTCCCCACCTGTGGAAGGGTCCCTGATAATGTCGGTTGCTTGTCACGGTTGCAGAGATGGTGAAGGATTTCTGATCCCCTTCACGATGGCTTTTCAGCCAATTATGGATATGAGGTCGCGACGTGTGTACGCCCATGAAGCGCTCGTTAGGGGGCCCACGGGCGAGAGCGCTTACAGTATCCTTTCCCAAGTGAATGACGAAAATCGATATGCATTCGATCAAAGATGCCGGACGAAAGCTATCGAGATGGCAGCAGATCTTAACCTAACAGACACGCCGGCCATGCTGTCGATCAACTTCATGCCGAACGCCGTTTACGAACCATACGCCTGCATTCGGCGAACCCTGATGGCCGCGGAACGTTTCGGATTTCCGCCTGATCGAATTATCTTCGAGTTCAACGAAGCGGAGAAGCTGGACGCGGCCCATGTATTGAATATCCTCAACACCTATCGGCAGATCGGGTTCAAAACGGCGATTGACGATTTCGGCTCTGGCTTTGCCAATTTGGCACTTCTTTCTGACTTTCAGCCAGATATAATCAAGCTGGACATGGCCCTCATCCGGGGTATCGACAACGATAAGGTTCGCAGGGTGATGGTTCGGCATGTGACGCAACTCTGCAAAGATCTTGGCATCACTGTCATATGCGAAGGCATCGAGACTCAGGCTGAGCTCGACGTTCTTCGCGATTTCGGTGTCGATCTTTTTCAGGGATACTTGCTGTCTAAGCCGGTATTCGAAGGGCTTGGTAACCCGATGGCGATTCATAACGAGGCTGCGTAGATATGCAATTTCCCACTATTGCGGAGAGCGTCTACTACACGGCACGGATTTCATTCGAAGGAGATAAGACTTTGGAAGCCGTGAGACGAATGTCGACTAAAGGGGTTATAGACCTCATCGATGTATCGTACGACGTCGTATTCGGCTCATTGGTGAATTGTAACGCGACCTGACAAATCAACTCCCACTTGATGGTATTGAGAAACGTTTCCTGCAGCGGTGCGCGCTACCTGCAGTGCAACTTCTGTCGGTGAGAAGGTAGGGTGGTGGTCATGTCCTTTTCTCCGGTATCTCCTGCCTGAAGACCTCTGCTGAGGTTTTCTACCCTAGGTATTTGCATGGCTTGGCATTCAGAGAGTCGCAGGGAGGGCGAGTTCGGATTCTTTGAGTTGGCTGATGTCGATGTCGTGCGGCAGCCACCAGCGTGTGGGGCGTGTGGGATTCTCAAGGAAGCCTTTCTGCTAAGGTGCGGAGGATCGCAGAACGAACTGGCGGTGCCGACCTTGGCCGCAGATTTAGCCATAGAACGGAGTCCGTGCCGAAATCGAAGATGATGGACTTCGGGCATGATATGGTATGGCGCGCAAAAGGCTGGTGATCTTTGCCATGACTGGCCCGCTGCATTTGTTGTAGTTCTTCAGGAGCACGGTAAAGCGGATCGTGCGTCCTGCCAGTAACATAAAATCTGTTCGCCGAAGGCCTGCCGGAAGAGGGCAGTTTCTATTCTGGAATGCCCCACCGCATAGTTTCCTGAAGCAAATCAGGAGTCTGCCATAAGACGTGCCTTCACGAACCTGACGCTTGATGAACGGCGCACGATTGCCAGGCTGCTGCAGGCAAAGACGCCGCGAACGCGGATCGCCGGCATCCTCGGCCGGGATCGCTCGACGATCCGGCGCGAGATCAAGCGCAACTGGTGGCACGACGCCGAAGTCCCGCAGGCGGACGGCTACTGGCATGTGAGTGCACAGGCGCTGGCAGACGTCCGGCGCACACGTCGACATAAACTTGAGCGACTCCCCGAGCTTCGAGACGCTGTCGTTGATCGCCTGCGCGAAGGCTGGAGCCCTGAGCAGATCGCCGGGCGGCTCCGGGTCGAGCTTGGTGCGTCACACAAGCTCTGCCATGAGACGATCTACCAGTATATTTTTTCCGCCTCTGTTCAGGCCACCGAACTGGCACGGCTCCTTCCGGAACTCAGGCGAAAGCGCAAGCCGCGCAATCAGGTTTTTCCTGATGAGATCAGCATCCACATGCGGCCCGTGGAGGTGTACGACCGCAGCCAGTTCGGCAACTGGGAGGGAGATCCGATGATCTTTGAACGGGCTCAGGGAGACGCCAATGTCGCGACGCTGGTCGAGCGCAAGACCCCATACACGGTCCTGATGCGCAATGCGGGCCGCAAATCCCGACCCATCATGGACCGGCTGATCCGGGAGATGTCGCCCCTGCCCGCCGAGGCGCGCCGGTCGATCACCTTCGACCGGGGGCTGGAGTTCGTGGCCTGGCGGGAGCTCGAGAGCGGCATGAGCACGAAATCATGGTTTTGCGATCCTCAGGCGCCGTGGCAGAAAGGTTCGGTCGAGAACATGAACAATAGGATCCGGCGCCACCTGCCGCGGGACACCGCGCTGCCGCCGCAAGCCATGATCGCCTTGGCGCAGCGACTGAATGCCACCCCAAGAAGATGTTTCGGCTACCGAACCCCCGCCCAAGCTTTCCACGAAGAGATGCTCAGATTGGAAACGCCATGACACAAGCGCAGACGACCAATCGGGGCATTCAGAATCGAGCCCACAGAGGATCAGGTCATTCGCTGCGCTTCGCAGTCCAATTGGCGCCATCGGCGCTGCGCATTTATAATGCACGAACTTTTGCGGCTGCCCACACCCTCAGGGTGGAACAAGATGCCAGCCGCGGTGGAACCTCGCAACTCCGGGACCGGACCCACGTTCCGTGCGCGCGACGACCTTCGTTGAGGTGGCACATAACGCCACAGCTCCAGCTTCATGCATTTAAATACCGCGATAGGTCGTTTCAAGGCTCGGCCTGATTTTGGGTCGACGATTTCTATACCCAACGGGCGCAATGCCAAGTCCGGAGGCAGCCTTGACATATGACAGAACGGAATACTGGCGCATTTGGCCTATTCCGGATAAACTTCATATATGGGAATCGACACGCCTATGAATAGACTAGGGTCAGGACTCGTTCTTCTATCATAGCCAGAACATGACGGTTGCGGCGAGAGCGACGGCGGAGAGGAAGACCTTCGGCGACCTGTCATATCGGGTTGCCACTCGTCTCCAATCCTTGAGCCTGCCGAACATGATCTCGATGCGGTTGCGCCGCCTATATCTTCGCTTGTCGTATTTGAAAGGCTTGCTGCGAGACTTCCGGCCGGGGATGCAGGGCGTGATCCCCTTGTTTTGAAGGGCTTCGCGGAACCAGCCGGCGTCATAACCACGATCTGCCAGCAACCAGTCCGCATCTGGCAGGCTGCCGATCAGAGCCGCAGCGCCAGTATAATCACTAACTTGGCCTGCCGACATGAAGAAGCGGATGGGGCGTCCATCGTCATCGGTGACGGCATGCAGCTTGGTGTTCATGCCGCCCTTCGTGCGACCGATCAGCCGACCGCGCCCCCCTTTTTTACCCTCAGGCTCGTCGCCGTGCGGTGGGCCTTGAGATAGGTCGCGTCGATCATCATGGTCTTCGGAGCGGCGGCTTCTGCGGCCAGTCCTGCCATGATCCGGGCAAAGACACCCATGTCGCCCCAACGTTTCCACCGGTTGTAGAGTGTCTTTGCCGGACCGTATTCCCGCGGGGCATCGCGCCACCGCAAGCCGTTGCGATTGACGAAGATTATCCCACTCAACACGCGCCGGTCATCCACGCGAGGACGGCCATGGGACTTCGGAAAGTAAGGGCGCAACCGCGCCATCTGCCCGTCGCTAAGCCAAAAAAGATCACTCATCAGTCGCCTCCTTCGACGCGACTGAATCAGCTCAAGCTAATGATTTCAATGGGTCCTGACCCTAGGGGCTTGGTGCGCGCCACATGAAGTGCGACTTCTGCTGTTGTGAGGGTAGGGCGGTTGACGTTGCCCCCTCGCTATCCAGCATCTTCTGCCGGAAGACTCCGGCGGACGTTTTCTTTTGAGGCATTTGAATGGTGTGGCGTTGAGCCGATCGTTAGAGGCCGTGGATGTCCGGTTCATTGATCGTACCAATGTAGATGTCGCGGGGCAGCCGACGGCGGGTGCAACGGTTGTCTGTTGTCCCGACTGATGCTGAGGCTGTCTATAGCGTCTCACCCGAAAGGCGTTGATCTCTTCGGCGAGGATAAGGAGATAGACTGTTGACTGACGGCTGCGATATAGCAAACCGTCAGCATTGCCTGTCATCCAGAGTAATCAGATAAATGAACTTTGCCTCCCGCGTCCTGCTGATCATCGTTCTGATCATTGCGGGCTTCTTCTTTCCTCTCGCTTGGCTGGGGGCGGCGATTGTATGCTTTACGATCTTCGCCGAAGTCTCTCCGCGCAAGGCTCGAAAGGATGACGGACGCTTCCCTCATTTGGCTTCTGACCCACCTGATTGGTATCGGGAAATCGTAGATTGCACAGAGTCTCCGGCCGAGGTCGCGTTCCTCGACATGATGATCGCGTGCTACGACTTGAAACCGGTCGATCGCGCGCTGCGGGGGAACGGCCTCGTTCTTCGCATGCAAGTAGAGGTTGAGAAATACCGCCTGGATTTTCTGGTTGACGACAATCTCGTCGTCGAGATCGACGGGTTGCAGTGGCACGGATCTCCCGAAGCGAAAGCGCGCGATGCGGAGCGCGACGCCGCGCTGGCAGCTGACGGCTACGCGATCCTGCGGATCCCCGCAAAGATTGCACTCTACGACAAAAACAATGCCCGGGACCTTGTGGAAAGCAAGCGACGGGTGGCAGTCGACATGCTTGTGCGCCACAACGCCGCGCGCAAAACTGCACTTCGGCGCGCCCTTAGACCTAAGACTGTATCGGCAACGGCGGGATCGCATTTAGCGGGTGTCGGTCGCTTCGTCGAGGATCTGAACAAACGATCATCAGAGATGCTTGCCGCCCAAAAAGCCCGTGAGATCGATCCGGAACAGATCGCCGCTGTCGTGCAGGAGATGATGGAGATGATCGGGTACATCGAATCCGGCATCGAGAGGTTGCGCACGTCGCTTTCCACCAATATGAAGCGATCCGCTGCCTCATTTGAGGCCCTGTTGCAGGAAAAGAAGGATATCCCGACCCCAACGACCTTGAGTACCGCGCAAGCGCGGCTCGCAGGCATGCGCGCAATACGCGACAGCGTCGAGACACACCTTCATATATTGCAAGAAATCGGCGCGAAGCCTGAACACGTCCGGGAATACGACGCCGGATTGGATTCTCTCAGGGAAAGAAAGCAGACCATGGACAAGGAGCGGCGCGCGAAATGATCGTGGATATATTCTTTGGAATGCTATCAAATATTCGCACGGTTCGTTACCTTAATCGCGCCGGTATTCTGTGCGCTAGCACCACCCGCTGATTATAGGGGGCAGCGGTGGACGCACCTAACCCTTTGCATCGACATCTTCGCAACGGCCTTCGTGGGAGAGTCCACGCCACCAATGTGATAATCTGCCATATGTTAAAGTGCTTGAAAGATCGTAAGAGGGTAGAATAACGTCGTACTACGACCAAGCATATGTACTCATGTTCATGTCTAATTGAGAAACAAACTGAAATCTTCAGCCCAGGCATAACGCATATTGACGCTAGGTAGGAATATCGTCAGTTCGAGACGCATACGAAATCGGCTGCGGATCGCATATCCCCCTGACCCTTGAAACGCGGCCACATCGGGTATTGGCAGACGGGCAACGTTCTTCCGCGTGTAACGCCATCAGTCGTATCCGTTGCGGCGTAATCGACAGGCTCGATCCCGTCGATCACCCAGCTGTCCAGGGCCGCAAGACTGTTCCACGCAGGGGCGAAGCTACCGCCACCGTGGGCAAGGCCGGGAAGCATGTAGAACCGCATGAAGTTCGATGCCGTGTCCTCGCCAAGCGTTTCCACTATCTTGTCATGATACGCGACCGTTCCCCACGGCGAGACGCTGGGATCTTCGGCCCCTTGAACCAGGATCAGTTTGCCGCCGGCCTGAGCGAAGGCCGACAGGTCGGGATCATTGGCATCGATCATCTCGGAGATTTCGATCAGCCGTTCCTTGTAGGGGCCGGGTTCCGCGATGTCGAACGTGCTGTATTTAAATGTATCATCCTGATCAATCATGTGTTGGAAAAATTCGTAGGCGCGCGCCGCATGATGGGCATTCGGCCCCGAGATCACCGGCTCCGCGTAACCCCGCTTGGTTCCGAGATTCGTGATGACGCCTTCCAAGCTGTTGTATCCCGGATAGGTGTTGAAGCCGTTCGCAAGTTCGTACGGAAGGGTATAGCCGTCGTGGTAGGTCCTGATGGTCCGTTCGATCTGCAATGGTGTCAGGCATCTGTCGTCGGCACGGCCCTCGGGGCAGGCGAAATGCTCGATCACCGAACTTGATTGCTCTCGACATGCGGCCATGTTGGCCACGAGTCCGTCTTTGGCCCCGTCGAGTTCGTCGCACCGGTCGGTCGCGAACGCCGAGATCTCCTTGACGAGCTCGGGCGGAATCCATCCGGCGGACGCGTCGTCATAGATCGCCCGGTTCAATGCCGATCCCCACAAGCGCAGTCCCACAAAATTGGCGGTAGGGTAATAGGAGATGACGCCATCATAGGCTTCCGGCCATCGCAAGGCTGCGATCAGGGCCTCACGCCCGCCGGTGGAGCCGCCTGCATAATAGACCGCCACGGGTTCAGTCTCATAGGCCGCTCCGACGACCATCAATGCGACGTCGAGGGTCTTTCTGATGTGCATGTAGCCATAATTCGCGAGCGCCTCGGCATTTCGCGCGAATGACGCGTCGTTCGTGCTCATTGCCGTATGACCCGAGTCAGATCCGAACGTGACGTATCCTTGCGCCAGCGGCACGGGGGTGTCCAACGGACCATGCACCACGGGGCCGAGCATGTCTGGCAGCACACCATTATAGCCGCCGCCGCCGTATTGGAGCATGCGCCCGTTCCAAATCGACGGTAGATCAATCTCCCACTGGATCGGAGGTGCTTCCGCATCGACGGGGTGCGTGGCGCCCGACACTCGACAAAAACTCCCAAGATCATCCGTTACGACCCATTCGGTCTTCGACACCTCGGCCCCAGTCGTCGGGAGGGAGATTGACTCCCGTGTGATGACCATGCCCGACAGGTCGGAGCAGGCCGCTTCGCCGAATTCCGCCGCTTTGGCATCGGCCGCGATCAGGCATGCCGCCATCCCGACGGAGGCCGTCAGATAAAACGCGTTCATTTTATTCCCTTGAGTGGTCACGTGATCGCTCCAATCATCTGGCCGAAAGATCACGGTTCGGTCGGAACGATCTCAGGCCCGGGTCGCGATCACGGCATCCGCGATCTCCAGGAATTGCGATGCCGTCACCCCGTCCGGAACATAGGGAGTTTCTCCGTAATTACGGGCGATCGCGTACTGGTCGGTCACGGCGCGGCGGTGAACAATGACCGTCTCGATTGCCGGAAGGCACAGGATGAACTGACCTATGTTGCCGTTCGCGAGATAGGAGCCCTCCCATGCGGCGCCCCGACCTTCGGGTGTCCACCAAAGGTACCCGTACCCACTCGGGCCGCCGGTCTGTGCCGCGGTGAACCGCTGCTTCGTGCTTTCGTCCACCCACTCGGCCGGAATCACTTGGGTGCCATTCCACTCCCCGCGTTGCAGCATGAGTTGTGCTAGCTTGCCCATGTCCCGTCCGGACAGGAACATGTGATATGCAAGATACCGCGATCTGTCCCCGTAACCGAGCATCTTCTGCCGGGCGCCGTCGTAATCCTCAAACCCAAGCGGCTTTGCGAGATCGCGTTCGAGCGCTTCGAACACCGTCAGCCCCGTCCGTTTCTCGAAGATGGCACCCAGAACGTTGAAGTCCCAGTTGTTGTACTGGAAGAACTCGCCCGGCGCCTTGCTTCCCCTCTCGGGATTGTTGTCGTTGCCGCCGGGGCTGCCTGCGGGATGGTAGACACCCGAGCTGGAGGTGAGCAGGTCCCGAACCTTCGCCTGCCTCTCGCCTTCGCTCAAAGTCTCATTGTCCTGAATGTCGAGATCGGCCAGCGTGGCATCCAGATCGATGGTGCCGTCCGCGACGTAATTGCCGTACAGCATCGACAGGATGCTTTTGCGGGCGGAGGCAAGGTAACTCACCGTATTCCCGTTGCCGTATTGATACGCCAGACGCCCCCCGTCGTAGACGAGGAGAGTGGTTGTCGGTTTTTCGTAAAGCGTCTTTTCGACCTCGATAAGGCCCTGAGGGTCGAAGCGACCGCTGTTCGGCACGAGCATCCGTTGCGTGGGGTCCTTGGACGCTTGCGCAAGGGCAGGGGTACCGAACAGGGACATGCCCCCGAGCCCTACCGCACCCATTCCAATCCCGAACATGATTGCCCGTCTCTTTATATCCGTTCCTTGCATGCCACTCCTCCCAGAATTCGGCGGTGCCCGCCTTTGGCGTCAGGGATCGATGTTCACACGAAATATTTATTTTGTTTAATGCTATATTACGCGGCATTGATGCGTTTTGTGTATTTGCAGCGATCATCCTCGCTGGTCGCTCCTGTCCGCCCAAGTGCCGAGCAGCATCTCCAGGAACCGTCCGGCGGCAGGGGACAACTTTACATTCCGCCGCCGGACCACGCCGATGGGGCGGGAGATTTCAGGGCTGCCCAATGGGCGCGTAACAAGGAAGGGGTGATCCGCTGAGGGGGTCGCAAGCTTCGGCAGCACCGAAATGCCCAAACCTTGTTCCACCAAGCCGAGGGACGTTGACAGGTGCGTGACCTCATAGGTCCAGTGCAGACTGACGCCGTGCTGAGCCAACGCAGTATCGAGCAGGGTTCGGTTTCCGCTGGATCGATGGACGGTGACCAAGGGATAATCGCTCAGGTCGCCCCATTCGACCTTCGTTTTTCTGGCCAGAGGATGATCCTTCAAAGTGGCCAGAACGAAGGGATCATCGGCAAGGTGGGAGAATTCGAGTGCAGGGTCCGATCCGTGCATGATGTTGATGCCGAACTCCACCTCGCCCCGGGCGACGGACTGAAGACCGTCTACGGCCGTCAGGTCGAGGATGCGGAACCGTATGTTCGGATAAACCTTCGAGAACTCCTTGATCACCTTCGGCAGGAAGTAGAAGGCGGCGGTCGGGATGCAGGCGATCGTAACAAGCGCCCCGCTTTGTTGCCCGAGTTCACGCACGGCAAAGAGCGAGGAGTCAAATTCCTCCAACATGCGACGGATTAGTGGGATCAGTTCGCTGCCGATGGCGGTCAGGGCCACATGGCGCGTGGTGCGTTCCAGAAGCGGCATTCCGACGGCGGCCTCCAGTTTCTGGATCCTGCGGCTAAGGGCGGATTGGGACAGGTTGAGCGCTTCGGCGGCACGGTGGAAACCTTGCAAGTCCACCACGCTCAGAAAGGCGCGCAGGTCCAGCATTTCGCAATTGATGTTCATGACGCAACAATCTTTCCGATATTGGCATTTAACAAATCACTGCTCTCCCGTCATACACAAGAGAAGGAACATTTGATCGCATAGATGCATCAGTCTGGGAGGGCGCGCAACATGAACGATCTTCAACCCATCCCGTGCGTGTTGATGCGGGGCGGCACGTCGAAGGGCCCGTTCTTTCTGGCCAGCGATCTTCCGCAGGATACGGCGGATCGGGACCAGATCCTGCTGTCGGTCATGGGATCGGGCCATCCGTTGCAGATCGACGGGATCGGTGGCGGAAACCCCGTCACCAGCAAGGTGGCCATCATCAGCCCGCCCAGCGTGCCGAATGCCGATGTCGATTACCTGTTCGCCCAGGTCCGCATCGACCAGCAGATCGTCGACACGTCCCCCAACTGCGGGAACATGCTGGCGGCAGTCGCCCCCTTCGCGATCGAGGCGGGGCTGATCAAGGCGCAGGACGGAATGACGCTGGTCCGCATCCACAACGTCAATACCGGGAAGATCATTGAGGCCGACCTTGCGACCCCTGATGGAAAAGTCTGCTACATGGGCGATGCGTCCATCGATGGCGTGCCGGGGCAGGCAGCGCCCATCGCGCTGACCTTTTTGGATGCGGCAGGGGCACGGACGGGCAAACTGTTTCCCACGGGATCGCCCATGGATCACATCGACGGGGTGGACGTGACCTGCATCGATTGCGCGATGCCGATGGTTCTGATGAACGCCGAGAGCATGGGCATCACGGGATACGAAACCGCGTCCGAACTGAACGGAGACGCAGCGCTGTTGATACGCATCGAAGCCATCCGGCTGAAAGCCGGCCGGTTGATGGGAATGGGCGACGTAACCCAGCAGGTCACGCCGAAGCCCGTCCTAGTGTCCCCCGCGCTGCGGGGCGGGGATCTAAACGTGCGGTATTTCATGCCGCACGAGTGCCACCCCTCGCTTGCGACCACCGGTGCGGTCGGCATCGCCACGGCCGCGATTTCCGAAGGAACGGTGGCATCCGCATTGATCGGTGGGCGTGCAATTCCGACAGTGTTGCGCATCGAACACCCGAGCGGCGGGCTCGACATCAAGCTGGACGAGCGTGACGGAAAGACCATCGCAGGGGTCCTGCGCACAGCACGACGATTGTTCGAGGGCCTGGTCTACGCCAAGCCTGAAAAGGCTGCGAAGATCGCGGCATGACATACGGCACCGGGAGGGTGCCGCAAAGGGAGGACGACATATGAAACACCTTATCCTGGCTCTGGCTGCCTCGACGGCCTTGGCTGCCCCGGCACTGGCGCAAGACGTTCGCATGAGCGTCGGGTCCTACAACCTCAACAACCTTCCGTTCCCGGTCGCGCAGGGTCTGGGGTATTACGAGGATGAAGGCTTGGACGTGACGGTGGACAACTTCGCGTCCGGCGGATCCAAGACGTTGCAGGCGCTGGTCGCAGGCTCCACCGACATCGCGGTCGGCTTTTACGATCACACGATCCAGATGCAGGCCCAGAACAAGCATGTCGTGGGCTTCGTGGAAATGGCGCGGAACTCCGGCCTCGTGCTGGCAGGCGGCAACACCTCGACCTTCGATCCCGCCAATCCGGAATCCATCAAGGGTGCCAAGGTCGGCATCACGGCCCCCGGATCGTCGTCGGACTTCTTCATCCGGTATTACCTGCAGCAGCATGGCATGACGGCCGACGACATCGCCATAATCGGTGTCGGTTCCGGCTCCGCCGCCGTGGCCGCGTTGGAACAAGGCAAGATCGACCTGTTGGTGAACTACGACCCTGCAGCGACCTTCATCGAGGCCAAGGGCGTCGGGAAAATCGTGATCGACGCCCGCAGCGACGAAGGGGCCACGGCTGTCTATGGCGGCATTTATCCGACGTCGGTGTTGTATGCGACGCAGGATTTCATCGACGAGAACCCCGACACGATCCAGAAGGTCACCAATGCGACTGTCCGCGCTCTGAAATGGATGAGCGAGCACAGCGCGGAAGAGATCGTAGCCACACTTCCGTCCGAATACATCTCGGGTGATGCCGAGACTTACACGCAAGCCGTCCAGAACGCGATGGCAATCTTCTCTCCCGACGGGATGTTCAACACGACCGACATCGAAACCCCGTTGAAGGTTCTTCAGACGTTCAACGAGTCTGTCGCCCGCGCCGACATCGATCTGTCGAAAACCTACACGAACGCCTTTGTCGAGGCCGTTCCCGCAAACGCATCGAACTAAGGAGGATGACATGGCAGTCGCTGCTTTGAAGCCGGTGGATCATCCCTACCATTCCCCGCAGGTGTTGGCAAAACCGATGGTCGCACTGCAGGATGTCAGGATGGCATTCGGCGAATTCGTGGCCGTCGATGAAGTGAACCTGACCGTGGCCGACGGGGAGTTTCTGGCCATCGTCGGACCGACGGGGTGTGGCAAGAGCACGATCCTGAACGCGATCGCGGGCCTTTTGAAACCTGCGAAAGGCACCGTATCCATCGACGGCAAGCAGGTCTCGAATGTCGGAGGCGACATCGGATACCTGTTCCAGCAGGATGCCCTGCTTCCCTGGAAGACGTCGATCGAGAATGTGGAGCTTGGCCTGATGTTCCGCGGGATGGGCAAGGCCGAAAGGCGCGGCCTTTCCATGGAGTGGCTGGCGAAAGTCGGGCTGAAAGGCTTCGAGGACCGCTATCCGCACCAACTCTCGGGCGGTCAGCGAAAACGGGTGCAGATGGCGCAGGCGTTGATCACTGGGCCGAAGGTGATCCTGATGGACGAGCCGTTCTCCGCGCTGGACATCCACACGCGGCACCTGATGCAGAACGAGTTGTTGCGCCTTTGGCAGGAGGATCGGCGCGCCGTCGTCATGATCACGCACGATCTGGAAGAAGCCATCGCGCTTGGGGATCGTGTGGTGGTGTTGGCCTCGGGACCCCGCAGCCGTGTCATCGACAGTTTCCCCGTCGATCTGGAACGTCCGCGCGACGTGGCTGAGATCAAGCTCGATCCGCGTTTCCTCGAACTCTACAAAAACATCTGGGCATCGCTGCGCGGCGAGGTGGAGAAAAGCTATGCACGCAAATAGTGTTCGTCTCATTCAGCTTGTCATCCTGGTCGTCGTCATCGGCGGCTGGCAGATGGGCGTCAGCTCCGGCATCATCGACCGGTTCTTCTTTCCGCCACCGTTCGAGATCGGCGGCCAGATCATCCGCTGGGTGACCGACACGTCTTTCTATCGCCATGTCGGCATCACGCTGTCGGAAACGGTTCTGGGTTATGTCATCGGCACCGCCCTTGGCGTGACGGCCGGCGTCTGGCTGGGGCTGAGCCGTAATGCCGCCCGTATCATGGACCCCTTCATCAAGGCGCTGAACGCCATTCCCCGGGTCGTGCTGGCGCCGATCTTCGTGCTTTGGCTCGGTCTGGGATTGTGGTCCAAAGTGGCGCTGGCCGTCACGCTCGTCTTCTTCGTGACCTTCTTCAACGCGATGCAAGGTGTTCGGGAAGTCAATCCCGTCGTGCTGGCGAATGCCCGCGTGCTGGGCGCCAAACGCTCGGAACTGCTGCGCCACGTCTACTTTCCAGCGGCGGCAAGCTGGATCCTGTCCTCGCTGCGCACGTCGGTCGGCTTCGCCGTCGTCGGTGCGATCATCGGCGAATATCTGGGGTCGTCGGCCGGATTGGGTTACCTGATCGCGCAAGCTGAAGGCAACTTCGACGCCGTTGGCGTGTTCGCCGGGATCATCATCCTCGCCATCTTCGTGCTGATCATGGACTCGGTGCTGGATGTCGTCGAAAACAAGCTGATCAAGTGGCGTCCGAACGCCACCGAGAAGCCAGCCTGATCACTTCCACGATCTCCCAAAAAAAGAACGCGCGGTCCCATCAGGACCGCGCGTTCTTCGTTCCAAGCGTCGAATTGAAATGTTCGTTATTCTTTCCGTAACGCCGGTAATTGAGTGGGTGTTAGATGAGCGGGTGGGTAGGTGCGGTGCGCGCTATGTGTCAGTACGATAATCTTCCATATGTTGATGAATTTCCACGGGGCAGGGGAAGTTTCATAGCAGGGAAGTGTCCGCGATCTTAATCGTATCTGTCGTCAGCCCCCGCTTCCCGATAAGGCTGATGAGTCTCAGGACCAAGCAGGGGGCGAAATCGCCCCCTGCTTGGTTTCTTCAGGACCTTGGACGAATGAACTATTCACTCATGCAAAATAACGGACTCGGAAGGCATCGATCGCGACCGCGATGAAGATCATGAGCCCCCCGATCATACCGACATAGAAAGATGGGACGTTCACTATTGCCAGTCCGACTTGGATGACAGTCAGCAAGAGCACGCCACCCAGCACCCCCCAGGTATTCCCGCGGCCGCCGAACACACTGATGCCCCCGATGATCGGCGCCGCGATTGCATAGAGCAGGTAGCTGGATCCTTGGTTCGATGTGATTGCCATCTGCCACGAGGCCAGAAGAAAACCGGCAAGGGCTGCGAGAAAGCCCGAGATCGTATAGGTGATGATCTTCGTCCGCTCCACCCGGATGCCGGCGGACGCGGAGGCGACTGGATTGCCGCCAACGGCATAGATGGATCGACCGAAGATCGTGCGGCGCAATACGATACCCACGATGACCAGCGCGATGATGAATACCAACGGCATAAGTGGCCAGCCCGCGATCGTCGCCTGTCCGATCCAGACATAGCCATCCGACAGGTTGGTCAACGTCTTGCCTTGGGTCAGCGCCAGAAGTGCTCCCTGCAGGATGATCATCATGGCCAGCGTCTCGATGAGCGAGACCATCTTCAACTTTGTGATGCACAAGCCGTTGAAGAACCCGATCAGCGTGCCGACACCGAGGCCCACCAGCATCGCCAGAAACCACGGCAGCCCAAGATCGGAATAGGCCAACGCCCCTACGGCAGCGGAAAAACCCGCATTGGCCGGAATGGACAGGTCGATTTCCGCGACAAGCAATGGCAGTGCCACGGCAAGGCCGAGCGTGCCCAGAACCGTCGCCTGCACCATCACGTTCTGGAGGTTGAAGATCGTGAAGAAATAGTCGTTGAACGACCCGAACAGAACGACAAGCGCAATCAGCCATATCCAGACGACATTGTGCAGGACCCATCCAAGCATCGCACGGCGGTTCTTGTCCGAGGGCAGGCCCGTGGTGGTGGCCGTAGTTGTATTGCTCATGACGGAAGTTCCTGTCCTGGTGGGGCGGGTCATGCTTGCACCGATGCACGCAGACGTTCGACGGTGATCGCATCACCGGTGAGTGTTTCCTTGATGCCGCCATGGTCGAAGACGCAGGCTCGGTCGACGGCGCGCACCAGTTCGTCTGCATCCGTGGACACGATGATGACGCAGATGCCACCGTCCGACAATTCGTCCAAGATGCGCAGGACATCCTGTTTCACACCGACATCGATGCCACGCGTCGGTTCGTCCACGATCAGAAGCCTTGGACGCGTGGCTAGCACGCGACCAAGGCAGACCTTCTGCTGGTTGCCACCGCTAAGAGTATCGACTGCGTATTCGGGGCTCGGGGCCTTGACGCCCATCGCGTCGAAATAGCGGCGGATCACTGAGCTTTCGGACTCGCGGTCGATGAAGCCGAAACGACTGCGCATATTCATGGAAGACAGTGCGATGTTGTCGCCGATGGACATCTGACCGACCGAACCGTCACGGCGGCGGTCGTCTGACAGGAACGCGATCCCGGCATCGAAAGCATCACGTGGAGTGCGGGGGAGACCACGTTCCTGCCCATTCAGCATGATGATGCCTGAGGCCGGAACGAGGCCGAAGATCGCCCGGGCAAGCTCTTTGGCGCCCGCACCTGGCAACCCCGTGAACCCGATTACCTCGCCCGCGGCGATATCGAGGGCAGGGATCGAGAGGTTGCGTCCTTGGATATTGCGCAAAGACACGGCTGGTCTGTGGCCTCGATGATCTCGCCGCACGCGCTGGAACAGCGTGAGACCCCGCCCCAGCACCAGCTCGCTCAGCTGTTCCGAGGTGAGCGACCCTACGTTGTCGGAACCGCCCGCCAAAGCGCCGTCGCGCAGGACAGAGACCGCATTGCAGATCTCGAGGATCTCGTCGTTGTAATGGGAGATGAAGATGAACGTGACGCCTTGCGTCTGAAGTCGGCGCATGAAATCGAAAAGGATAGCTCGATCGACGGCGGTCAGGGCAGCCGTCGGTTCATCAAGAATGATGACCTTTCCGCCCGAGAACATGGCACGAAGGATGTTCAGCTTGCGCCGTGCTACCGCATCCAGCTTGCCTGCCGCTGACTCCGGATCGATCCCCGTGCCGTCCAGCATCTTCGTTGCATCCGCTGCCAACTTCCGGCGGTCGATGAAGCCCGATCGGTTGGGCCAGATGCCGAGCATCAGGTTTTCCGCCGCGGTCATGTTGTCAATGATCATCGGTTCCTGAGTGACGAGAAACACTCCGGCCTTTTCCATCGATTTGACGTCGACGCGTTCCAATGGCTTCCCGTCCATCAGGATGCGTCCGGATGTCGGGGCGCGTTGTCCCGAGATGATGCCGACCAGCGTCGATTTTCCCGCTCCGTTTTCGCCCAGAAGCCCGTGGATCGTGCCCCGCTGGATGCGGAGTGAGACGCCGCGCAGTGCTTTGACCGGCCCGTAGGATTTGATGACATCCTGGATTTCGAGAATGGCCTCGGTCGAGGGAGCCTGCAAATGCGGATCATGCAAAGTCATGTCGGTCCTCCCAAACCTGACGGAAATGTGGGGCGGCCGAAGCCGCGCCTGGTCGCTTCATGACGTGCTGCTTATGCGTAGGGAATGCCCCATTCGTCTTCGGCAATCGCGCCCCAGTGTCGTTTGTCATTGGCATTTTCGCCGTTGATGACAAACGCGGGAATGATCAGCGTCGGACCGGTATTTCCGGCAACGATCTCCCCCTTCTCCCAAAAGTACTTGGCGTTTTCATACGGCCCGAGGGGCACGGCCTCGCCTTTCAGAGAATGTTTGACTATCATCTCTACCGCGATCTCCCCATACGCGATCGGGTCTTGCGACACGCAGGCATCCATATAGCCGTCGCGGATCCAGTTGAGCGCCACCGGTTCTCCGTCGATGTTGACGAAGATGACATGCCCCTCTTCGCCCACCTTCTTCCAGCGATTGCGCTGCTGGAGGGCGGTCGCGATCCCCCTAGAGGGCGAGTCTGATGGGGCATGCACCGCATCCAGATCGGGAAACTCCGACAATGTCGAAAGCGTGACCGACAACATCTGTTCCAACTGGCCTTCCGTCGGGCGGGTCAGATAGCGGATTTCGGGATATTTCGCAAAGACGGAGTCCATGCCTTCCTTGCGCAACCGCCATGCAACCGATGCCAGCGCGCCGTAGCAGTTCAGCACGGTGCCGCGCGGACTGCCATATTTGGTGATGAGGCGGTCGACGATCTCGTTTGCGGCCATCACGCCGCCCTCGAAGTTGTCGAAGCTGACCGTGATCGCTACATCGCCCCCATCCGCTGGGGTGTCGATGATGCCGACCGGAATTTTCTGCCGATTGTAGCGGCGGATGGCCGACACGATGGCCTGGCTGTCGATCGGGTCGGAGATGATCGCGGACGGTTGGGACAGCATGAGGCTCTGCCACTGCTCAAGTTGACGCGTATTGTCGAAGTTGGCGTTCGTGGCTTGGAATTCTCCTTTGTCGGCCTGTACAGCCCGTTTGACCGCCTCTTCCTGAATGACGAAGAAATAGTAATCGAGGCTCTTGTTGGAGTAGGGGATCGCCAGCCGCTCCTGGGCAAAGGCCCCGCGCCCGACCATCGCTCCAAGCCCTAGGGCCGCTCCGCCAGCCATGATCTGACGCCGGCTCATCTCTGAGAATTTCGTCATCGTACCCTCCCCGATACAGACTTCATATGTAGTAAAGCTAGATAAATGCGCTGTGTCAAGAAACTTGCACCAGAAGGGTATCACTAATACCCCAGTTATTAGCCGGAAATAGCCGCGTTAGATAACGGAAACAGCCGCAGTGGGATCCAAGCTGAAGTATTACTAGATTACCGCATTTTTACGTAGGAATGTCCGTCAAAGCATCCGACCACCATTCCTACTGCCTCGCGTGTGAAAAGCCCGTTCTCCACGACGCCTGGAATGCGGTTGAGCTCAATCTCTAGAGGTCCGGGGTTCGTCAGGTTGGGGCCGCAATGGGCATCGAGGATGAAGTTTCCACTATCGGTCACGACGGGCTGGCCATCGCGGAAACGCCGCTCCAACTTCACGTTCCGAAGGCCATGGTCCGCCAAGGTGCGGAGGATCATGCGGTCGGTCTGCTTCCAGCCGAATTGCACAACCTCGATGGGCAACGGGAATGCGCCTAGACGGTCCATGATCTTTGTTTCGTCGCAAACGCAGATCATGCGCTTGGAGGCGTGAGCCACGATCTTTTCCCACAACAGGCAAGCGCCACCACCCTTGATCATGTTAAAGTCAAGGTCGATTTCGTCCGGACCATCCACTGTAAGGTCGATTTCGCCGATGTCGTTAGGGTCGGTAATGTCAATCCCCACCTCGCGCGCGACATCGATGGTGGATCGAGAGGTCGTGGTGCAGGTCAGCTTCAATCCGTCGGCGACATGCTTTCCCAACTCTCGCACGAAGAGGTGCGATGTGGTGCCTGATCCAAGGCCCAGCTTCATGCCATCGCGCACGAAGTCTGCGATCACGCGGCGACCTGCCGCTTTCTTGGCTTCATCCTGCTGGTTCATATCAAACTCCTGTTACGGTTACCTTCGATGTCAAATCTTGTCCGTCTGCCAGCTGTCCAATGCCGGCAGCTGGTCGGGAAACTGGCTTCCACTATCGATGGCGATGGCGGTTACCAGCATGTTGGTAACAAGGTGGTGGTTTAGCCGGGATGCCAGCGGGGTCATCAGCTCCGTCCGGTCATAGGGCAGTACGGCGACCACCGCGTCCGAGACGCGTGCCAGCGGACTGTCTGCAGCCGCAACGGAGACGACACGTCCGCCTCGCGCCCGTACGGCGGTTGCGATTTCCACCATCTGCTTGGTATGTCCGGACTGGGAAAAGATCAGGGCAACCTCTCCCGGTCGTGCACCTTCGGCATGCATCCATTGGCGCTGCTTGCCCAGAAGGGCTTGGCAGCGCAAACCGAGGCGTTGGAACTTGTGCTCGGTGTCCAGCGCGTTCATCTCGGACATCCCCGTGGCGTAGATGCCGGTCCAGACTGCGGCGCTCAGAAAGCTTGCCGCAGCGGCGATTTGTACGGGGTCCAGATCTTCCGTCAGGCGCTGGATCGCGTTCAATGAATTGCGGCATGTCTTGCGCACCACATTCGCGATGCTGTCCTGCGGGACGATTTGTTCATAGGCGAACGGAGCCGACGGCACGAGACTTTGTGCCAGATGCAGCTTGAAGCTCTGATAGCCATCGAAGCCGAAGCGGCGGCAAAAGCGCATGATCGTTGGATCGCTGACGGAACAGATTTCCGAAAGTCTCGCCATGCTCAGATGGATCACCTCGGACGGCGAAGTGCCAACGAAATCTGCTACCCGGCGTTCGGCGGGATGCATCTCGTCGCGGTCCTGAAGGATCCGTTGCAAAAGACTGACGGTCATGGCGTTGTTTCCTTCAACTCGCGACGCTGGTTCCGACGCCGCGGTGAAGGAGATCTGCCAGCCTCGTCAACCTGTAATCGGAGATGGTTGCGATCTTCGGTCCCCCGCCCCATGGCACCACGTAGAAGGGAACGTCAGCCCTGACCGCTGCGGCACGATCGACATTAGTGTCGCCTACATAGGCCCATGTGCCGGGGTGCAGGTCCATTTTTTGGGCAACAGCCAGAAGATGCCCGGGATCGGGCTTGCATGCAGGAACGGCATCCGCACCGATCGCCGCTTCGAACAGATGATCAAGGCGCAGGTGCGCCAGGACCTTGGCGGTGATGTCGTGCGTCTTGTTCGTGCAGATGCCCAGACGGATACCGGCACCGTGCAAGGCCTCCAGATCCTCGCGCACGTGGGGATAGAAGCGGGTCCGGCTAGCAGGATCGGCCATGTACGCTTCGCGGTATCCATCATAGGCGATCTGAACCGACGCATCGTCATGGTGGATCCCCTGATCGGCAAGAATGTCGGTGATAAGACGACGGGGACCATAGCCGATGAACCGTTCGACATAACGGGCATCCAGTGCGGGCCACCCGTTGCAGGCAAACCCGGCATTGATGGCGGCTGCTATATCGGGCGCGCTGTCGATCAATGTGCCATCCAGATCGAATATCAGCGCGGAATGGGTAGGCATCGGGGAGCTCCTTCAAGGATCGAAAGCAAGGTCATTGAGGGCGTCGAAACACCCGCCCAAAAGTGGATAGAGCGTACGGTAGATTCGGTTCGCCTTGGCATAGACCTCTGCCTTGCCCGGGTCCGGGCGATTCACCGTCAGTGTTCTGCATGTCGCGGCGGCCGCTTCGGCGTCGGGCCAGACATTCACCGCAAGCCCTGCTACCAACGCGGCCCCGAAAGCCGCACCTTCAGCCGCACCCTCTGTCGTTTCCACCTTGCAACCGAAGATGTCGGCCTGCATCTTCCGCCACAAATCCGA
>Ga0265798_10003871_pt1 | contig 21018 bp, 18 predicted proteins | sample P3T30metagenome_FD_192430 | JGI IMG/M metagenome (GOLD analysis project Ga0265798, IMG submission 192430) | Plant litter microbial communities from East Loma Ridge, Irvine, California - P3 T30 | ecosystem: Environmental > Terrestrial > Plant litter > Unclassified | place: USA: California... | reverse complement strand
CAGGCGCATACGGCGACAGCGACTCGACAAAGACGAAGAAGAGCGCCGGAACCTTCAAGTTTGGCTTGGGACGGGGAGCGCCAGATCCATCGACACTTGGCCCACGCATGATCCATCTCAACAACCCGCCCGCAAACTCGTCGAACAAGTACGTGGACAACCACATCTCGACGTCCAAGTACAACCTCATCACGTTCCTCCCCAAGTTTCTATACGAGCAGTTCTCCAAATACGCCAATCTCTTCTTTTTGTTCACAGCCGTTTTGCAGCAGATACCCGGCATTTCGCCAACCTCGCGATATACCACCATCGTCCCATTGGCCATTGTTTTGTTAGTGTCGGCCATCAAGGAGTACATTGAAGATTACAGGCGCAAGCAGTCGGACGCGCAACTGAACAACGCTAAAGCGCAGGTGTTGAAGGGTTCGAGCTTCACCGACACAAAATGGATCAACGTCGCAGTTGGAGACATCGTTCGAGTTCAGTCCGAGATGCCGTTTCCTGCGGATCTGGTCCTCGTAGCATCATCTGAACCCGAAGGTCTCTGTTACATTGAGACTGCGAATCTGGATGGAGAGACGAACCTCAAGATCAAACAGGCCATCCCTGAGACGGCCGATTATGTCAGTCCGGCAGAGCTGGCTCGCCTGGGCGGCAAGATACGGTCCGAGCAGCCAAACAGCAGCCTGTATACCTACGAAGCAACATTGACGATTGCGGCTGGTGGAGGAGAGAAAGAATTGCCCTTGGCACCGGATCAGCTCCTCCTGCGTGGCGCTACGCTCCGTAATACTCCTTGGATTCACGGTGTCGTTGTTTTCACTGGCCACGAGACCAAGCTGATGCGAAACGCCACTGCTACGCCCATCAAGACGACCGCAGTCGAACGCATGGTCAACAAGCAGATTCTAATGCTCGTCATCATCCTCATCTGTCTCAGCATCATCAGCTCAATTGGAGACGTCATTGTGCGAATCAGAGCCGGCCACAGCTTAGATTACCTCCTGCTTGATGACTTCAATGGCGCAAAACAGTTTTTCTCCGATCTGCTCACGTATTGGGTCCTGTATTCCAATCTGGTGCCCATCTCGCTTTTCGTCACCATCGAGATCGTCAAATATTACACCGGCACACTGATCGACTCTGACCTAGACATATACTACGAGCCAACAGACACACCAGCGAATTGTCGTACATCGTCACTTGTGGAAGAGCTTGGTCAGATTGAATACATTTTCTCGGACAAGACCGGCACCCTGACATGCAATATGATGGAGTTCAAACAGGCTTCGATTGCAGGCATTCAGTATGCGGATGAAATTCCAGAAGATCGGAGAGCTACGATGGAGGAAGGGGTTGAAGTGGGCATCCACGACTTCAAGCAGCTGGAGCAGAACCGCAAGAACCACAATTCCCGCGACATTATCAACCATTTCCTGACGCTGCTATCAACGTGCCACACTGTCATCCCTGAAAGAGGAGGCGAAAAAGGGGTTATCAAGTACCAGGCTGCTTCTCCTGACGAAGGCGCACTTGTTGAAGGAGCTGTGACGTTGGGCTACAAGTTCACTGCGAGAAAACCGCGAGCAGTCATCATGGAAGCAGATGGTCGATCGCAAGAGTTTGAGCTGCTGGCCGTTTGCGAGTTCAACTCGACTAGAAAGCGCATGTCCACCATTTTCCGCACGCCCGAGGGCAAAATCGTCTGTTACTGCAAGGGTGCGGACACGGTCATCTTGGAGCGACTTGCAAAGGACAGCAATCCTTACGTCGAGACGACTTTGGCGCATCTCGAGGAGTATGCGGCCGATGGACTACGCACTCTTTGTCTCGCCATGCGTGAGATTCCTGAGAACGAATTTCAAGAATGGTGGCACATCTTCAACACTGCGCAAACAACTGTCAGCGGCAATCGTGCCGAAGAGCTGGACAAGGCTGCCGAGCTCATTGAGCATGATCTGACGCTGCTCGGAGCGACTGCAATCGAAGACAAGTTGCAGGACGGTGTGCCGGACACAATCGCCACACTACAATCTGCTGGCATCAAGATCTGGGTCTTGACTGGTGACCGGCAAGAAACGGCCATCAACATCGGCATGAGCTGCAAGCTGATTAGTGAGGACATGTCACTCCTCATCATCAACGAAGAAACCAAAGACGCAACGCGCGACAACATTCGCAAAAAGGCCCAAGCCATCGCGTCCCAGTCCACGGGTGCTCAGCATGAAATGGACGTCCTCGCCCTCGTCATCGACGGAAAGTCGCTCACCTACGCGCTCGAGCGTGACCTAGAGAAAGAGTTCCTCGACCTTGCCGTAAAGTGCAAAGCCGTCATATGCTGCCGCGTCTCTCCCCTCCAAAAAGCACTCGTCGTCAAGCTCGTGAAGCGGCACCTCAAAGCCATACTACTCGCCATTGGCGATGGCGCAAACGACGTCTCCATGATCCAAGCCGCGCACGTGGGCGTTGGCATCTCCGGCGTCGAAGGCCTACAAGCCGCACGCTCAGCAGACATCGCAATTGGCCAGTTCCGCTACCTGCGCAAGTTGCTGCTTGTACACGGCGCGTGGAGCTACCAGCGCGTCAGCAAGGTGATTCTGTACTCGTTCTACAAGAACATCGCGATGTTCATGACGCAGTTCTGGTACTCGTTCCAGAACGGCTTTTCGGGGCAGATTATATACGAGTCGTGGACACTTACCTTTTACAACGTCTTCTTTACTGCTGCGCCGCCATTCGTCATTGGCATCTTCGACCAGTTTGTGAGTGCGCGCTTGCTCGATCGGTATCCGCAGCTCTACCGCCTCAGCCAATCTGGGGTATTCTTCCGCATGCACAGTTTCTGGTCGTGGGTCGCAAACGGCTTTTACCACTCCCTGATTCTGTACTTTGGCAGCCAGGCCATCATACTGTGGGACTGGCCTCAATGGGACGGACGCAATGCGGGCCACTGGGTCTGGGGCACCGCATCGTACACGGCCAATCTGGCGACCGTGCTCCTGAAAGCCAGCCTTATCACCAACATCTGGACAAAGTACACGTTCCTGGCTATACCGGGGAGTATGCTGCTGTGGTTCATTCTGATGCCCATTTACGCGACCGTCGCGCCCATGACGAATATTTCGAACGAGTACATTGGCGTTATTCAGCGGCTTTTTCCGGATCCGAGGTTCTGGGCGATTGTGCTGGTGCTGCCGCCACTCTGTCTCGTGAGGGACTTTGCGTGGAAGTATGCGAAGCGCATGTACTTTCCGCAGGCGTATCATCATGTACAGGAGATTCAGAAGTATAATATTCAGGATTATAGACCGAGGTATGTTGAGTTCTTGGTGTAAGTGCAAGGGGCTTCGCTAATGAAGGGATAGGATGGAGCAATTCCAGAAGGCGATTCGCAAAGTAAGACAGGTACAGCGCATGCGCAAGCAGCGTGGTTATGCGTTTAGTCAGACGGACGAGAGTCAGGCGAGGGTGTTGCAGGCATATGATACGACTGTTGCGCGTGGAAGGTATGGAGAGCTGGAGAGTAGTCGTAAGTAGATGTGTTTGAATGCGCAATGTCCGGGTTTTGGTATTCAGCGAGCCGCAACGAGACAGGAAAGTCTTTGCATCAGTGGGGCGTCTACATGAGCGCCAGTCGTAGTATTGGTAGTATTTTATACGTGATCCACATGGATGGACACTTTCAATCACCACTTCCCGCCTTTGCCCTTCTTCTTCCCCTTTCCTTGATCCGGCTTGACCTTCTTCTCCTGCAGCGGCGTCGAGCCCTTCTCCTCGGCCACAACACCGCCCTGCGTGAGGCCCTCCATCTTCTTCTTGCCCTTACGGCCCTTGGGCCTGTAGTAGCTGCGGTCGCGCATGGGCAGCCATCGCTCTGGGTCCATCTTCTTGCCCTCGACGTACTCCTTTGGCATGCGCGCTTTGCGTAACCGCTTGGTCCTGGAGTTTATTGCTTTTGTGGGCGCAACGCTACGCTTGCGTGCTTCGGCTGCGATGTCGGTGGTGGACAGTTTGCCGACGGGTACGCCGGCTTTCTCGAGTGCTGCTGCGTCTACATCTGCAATGAGGCGTGATGCTTCGGGCAGGTAGGAGAGGAGGTCGTCGGGGATGGAAGATGGGTCGGTGATGCTATATGCAGCTACTAGTCCAGCGATCGCTGCCCTGTCTTCCTTGTCCTGGTCGTACAGGCTCTTGAAGATGTCGCCCGCGACTTTGACGTTCTCGGGATTGTGCGTGTCGAGCAGGGCGGTGCCGGCGGCGACCATGAGGGCTTTGGAGGGCGCTTCCGTTTTCGACTTGTGTGGCTTCCGCCAGTATTCGGCTGCTTTTGCTAGCTCGGACTTTGCGGCGCCTGGGCGTCCTTGTTGTGCGTACAGGGACACGAGGGATGCGACGAGACCTGGGGCGAAGCGCACGTCCAGGTCGGATGCTGAGCCGCTCTGCTCGAGGCGTTTGTAAAAGGATTCGAGGAGGTGGGTTGCGGCGGCGTAGTTGTTGGTGATTATGTAGAGGTGGGCGATGGTGAGTATCAGGCCCACGTCGTTTGGCCGCTTCTCCAGGAGAGGCACTATTTCCTTGAGAGCAGCCTTCTCGGTCTCGGCATTGCGTGCGCTGGCAGCCGCATTCAGCACAGCGGCCATGTTCACGGCAGGAGCCAACGAGGGCGTGCCTGCAGCATTGATGACCTTTGCGGTGGACGAGGCCACGCCAGCGACCTTCTGCGATTGCAGCGAGATGACATAGTCGTCCTGCAGCAGGATGTTGGACTGGAAGGAGAAGTGCTGGTCGGTTACAGGCGGCTTCGGCGACGAGTGGAACAGGCGGTGGGAGCGGTACGGGTTCGAGTGGGCCTTGGAGGCGGCGATGGCGTTGACCTGGGCGATGTAGCGGGTGGAGAGCTCCTTGATGCTGCCGCTGTTAGCGACACGTGACGCAATATCAGTGCGGGTCTTACTCAGCAAAGGGGATAGAGGCGGCCAGCTCGTGTGCCTGGTCCGTCTTGCCCAACTGGGTGAGGACGTAGACGTGCTGCACGGTGATGGGCAGCAGCTCGGCCTGCTTCTCCGCATCGCTCAGGTCGGAGAGGGCGTTGCACAGGTCCCTGGCCCTCTTGAGGCAGACGTCGCCCTGGGCCAGCTCGCCGCGCGCAATGCACCCGCAGGCGGCATTGAAGGCCGTCTCGAAGACGTCGAGGTCCTCGCGCGTGGGCTTCTTCTTCTGCGCGAGCTCGCCCTGGCCGGTCCATTCCAGCTGCGAGTCGACGGCGCCCGAGTTGATGCGGATGTCGTACTCCTCGTCCTCGACAGGGCTGCTGGCCAGCTCCCTGTACACTTTAGCGGCCTGGGCAAAGTTCTCGGAGCGGTATGCCTGCGCGAGGTGTGAGCGTGAGCTGTCAAGTGTCGGCCGCGCCGCCTCATGCCACGCCTGCAGTACGTACGGCCTGGGCAAGCATGTGCTTCATTCCGCGCCCGACATCGGATCCCGCTCCTCCTGCCACATCCGCCGCTTTCGCGCCGTTGCCCGTCTTGTACAGCGCATATGCGTTTTCGAACCGCGCCTGCTTCTGCAGTGCCGGTGTGTGCTCAAACACGTCGAGGGCATCCTCGTACCGGTCGAGGTGCAGCAGTGCTATTGCCTTCACATGATGTGCGCCGACGTCGGTCTTGGACTTCTTGATCGCCGCATTGGCGGCTTTGAGTATTTCGTCGTGGTCGTCGAGGGAGGCTTGCGCGAGCAGCGAGGAGAGCGATTTAGTGGAGGCGGCCATGGTGGATATCACGCTGGTGTCGCATCCATTGGCGGACTGTAGTCAGCGTTGTTATAAAGGCACTGGTGGTGAAGGTGCTGGCGGAGGTGGATGCGGGTGTCCTTGCGAGCACGCCGCGGGGAATCGACAAGTGGGATGCCACCTGCATGCCTTTGGGGCGGACTCTCGCCTAAGCAAACGGTAGGGCTGAAGTCACTCACTGAAGCTCTCAACACAGCTGTGTCAATTAACCTGTGCAAGTTCGAATTGCATGATAGTACAGTCTACGTATACAAATGTATGGTATCATCAAAGTTCTCATGGTTTCGGAGCATGTTGAAACCGTGAACATCCCGCCTGGTATAAAACGCCGTGATCAGGCCCAACGCCGTCGCTATGCATGTCTCAACTCACATCCTCAAACTCGTCCTCCTCGCTCTCATCGCCACCGTCTCCAGTCGATGCCGGTGTTGCGACGTTGGATGGCGTAGGAGCTGCCGACGACTCCAGCTTGACGCGCTTAGCATCTGGGATCGCGCTTGGAGTGCCAACGTCAACGTCCTCAAATTCATCCTCGTCCTCATCGTCCTCATCGTCATCCTCTTCTTGGTCTTTGCGACGCCGCTCCGCCTCGAGTTGTGCGAACACCGCGTCGAGATTTGCTTCTGCTTCCTTGGCTTTGGTCTCCTCTGTCTTAACACCTCCTGCGTCCACATCAGCTTCTTCTTGCTTGACGGCATTCGCCGTGCCATCAGCCGCCTTCTCCACAGTAGACTTGGTGTGCCATTCAGGCAGCTGATTCTGCAGAGATACCTTCTCCTGCCGCTTCTTCTCCGCGTCACGCTGCTGCTCGTTCTCTTCTGCCTTGGACCCAATCTGAATCTTGACCTTTTCCGGAGCCGTGTCCAGCCCCTTGACCGCCGTTGGCCGGGACCTTGTCTCAATAATCTCATGCTTGGTACCCGGGTCGATGTTCTTGTCGCGCGGTAACTCGATCCGCTTATCGACAGCAACTGCACCTTCTACATCTGGAATACTCATCTGGTCAAGCTCCGCCATCATGTTCAGTAGGGGCCCAAACAGCTTGTTGAACTTGGCTGGCGTATCGTCGGCCATGTCCTCAGCGTGGCCGTCCGTGTCAATCATGTCAAGTGGATGCCCACATCGGAGACACAGGAAGCCACTCGAGTGCGAGCCAGCATCAGGGTCGATGCTGTTCAACACCTCCATAGTGGTATACTGTGCCTTGCAACGTGCGCAATTCAGCTCAGCCTTTTCTGCCGTGGGCTTTGCATTCGCCTTGACCAGCTCGTCGATCTTGTGGACGCGGTACTTGATGGCGTCCACTGCGCGGCGGTAGTCGATGTAAAAGTATTCTCGGCTGCTTGCCTTGGTCGCCCCTTCGCGCATCACCTGGAGCGAGTGGACGGTGCACAGCCCAGCCTCCTTAAGCTTTCCCACCAGCCTGCTCACATGCTTGGTGTTCTTGCCGGCGTCGAGAATCTGGACGAGATCGGAGACGGACAACGCGCCGTGAAAACATAGAGCATCGCAAACCGCCATGTGTTCTATATCATAGAACATACGCACGACAGTGCGTACCAAAGTCCTAACGAGCTCCGCTGCGTCTTTCATGGCCGCGGTCGGCTTGCGCGAAGTGGAGGGAGGGTTCGTGGTAGGTTTCAAGAGGATCTGGTTTGTTGCGCCGGCGTGGTGAGAATGCAGGAGCTCCGGTCGTGCGCGAAATAGAAGGATGGAGGATGGATATGGAGACAGCAGGACGATCCAAGGGCGCGCTTTGTTCACGGGCGTGCGCCGGCGCCACGTGCGAGACCAAGCGCTGAGATCGCAGTGTCTGAGATCGCTCCCGAGAATGCGCCCTTCCACGCGCTATGATCTAGGAGGAAACCACGATGATGTTCACGTAGGGAGTTGTAGATGAATCGGTTGTGGAGAGATTCAGTAGTGAGCATCTTCGGTGTTTGGGGACCAAGTAAAGTTCGAGTGGGGCGCGCTATCGATAAAGGCCCACTAAACCTCACATTAGCGTGGTGAAAGCACAGCTTCCAAAAGTTCGAGAAAATCAAAGTGTACCCATCTTCCACCTTTCACGACCCATGTTCACGTGCTTTAAGACCTTGAGCAAGCTCCCGAGAAGCCTTCCCAGACAGACATGGCTGACAACGAGAGCTCGCGCGGCCGCAATGGCGACGGCGATAGGAAACGGAAATGGGAGGATCGCGGTGGACGCGGTCGTGGTAGCAGAGGACGCGGTGGTAGCAGAGGTGGCGGCCGGGGCCACGGCAGCCATTCGTTTAAGAAGAGAGATACTGGGCGTGCGGACCATCAGTAAGCTGCTCACCACTGTGCTGTTTTACTTTCCTAATTAAGCACAGCTCTTCACAACTAGACCGACGAGATCGCAACGAGAATCAACAGAGACGCAATAAGGAGGCCGAGGACAGGGGTGAGAACGATAAGCCGGCGCTCCCAGCGGCCTTTCCCCGCGAAGAAATCGATGCTGAAGGTCGCAAACCCAAGCGCAAAGTCGCCGTTATGTTGGGCTATTCTGGCACCGGCTACAAGGGCATGCAGATCGACAACAAACAGAAGACTATCGAGGGCGACCTCTTCAATGCCTTTGTTGCCGCTGGCGCTATATCCAAAGTCAACGCCGACGACCCCAAAAAATCCTCCCTCGTTCGCTGCGCCCGCACCGACAAGGGCGTCCACGCTGCAGGCAACGTCATATCGCTGAAGCTGATCATCGAAGAAGATGATATCGTGCAGAAGATCAACGACAATCTCTCGGACCAGATCAGGGTCTGGGGCATTGAGCGGACCATTGGGTCCTTTAGCTGCTACCAAGCCTGCGACTCGCGATGGTACGAGTACCTGATTCCCACACACGCCTTTCTCCCACCACACCCGTCGAGCTGGCTTGGGAAGAAACTGGAGGAATACGCCGAGAAGGAGGGCGACATCGAGGCGTACCGCCAAAGACAGGCTGAGGTAGCCGACTTCTGGCCTGAAGTAGAGGAGAAGCACATCAAGCCCATACTTGACAGCCTGGATGACTCAATACGCACGCGCGTTGAGGAAGCGCTGTACAGCATAGACGCAACCGACGCGCCAGAGGGTGCAGATCCCATCATTGAGGCATCCATCGACAACAAGGACAAAGAGCCATTGCCGCCAAATGATGAAGCAGCGCAAGAGACGGCAAAATCTGCTGATGGAGAAGCGATGGACGTTGTGAAGTCTGAGGACGAGATCGAGGACACCATCAATGCGATACAGAAGCAAGAGCCGGATCTGAGTCTGGACGCTCAAACAGATGGCTCAGTGCCACTACCATCGAAGACTGCAAACCTCTCAGCGTTGGAAGAAGCGGTCAAGTTGCTGAAGGCCGCCTACCTTTCCGCAAAGAAAGCATACCGCATCTCTCCCGAGAGGCAGGCTCGCGTCCAAGCAAACCTCGACAACTACCTCGGAACGCACAAGTTTCACAACTACACTGTCCAGAAGAAGTTCAACGACAAGTCTGCCAATAGATTCATCAAGAGCTTCAAAGTCGCGCCCAAGCCCATCATAATCAACGACACGGAGTGGCTGAGCTTGAAAGTGCATGGTCAGAGCTTCATGATGCACCAGATCAGGAAGATGGTGGGCATGGTTGCGCTGACGGTCCGATGCGGCACGAATCCTCGCATCATGGACGAGAGCTTCGAAAACGTGATTGTAAGGATACCAAAGGTGCCAGGTCTGGGACTGCTTCTCGAGCGACCCGTCTTCGACTCGTACAACGAGAAGACGGCGGTGCATAACGGGCGCGAGAAGCTGGACTTTAACAAGTACAACAAGGAGATTGAGGAGTTCAAGGAGCGGGAGATCTACCAGCGCATCTTCCGCGAGGAGGCGCAGGGCAATCAGTAAGATGTCACCAATTGCTGAAAGGCGCCAAAGCTAAACTTCCCAGGTTCAATGCGTTCTTCACGCATCTCGACAACTACAAGGACCCGCAGTTCTTGTATCTGACGTCTGGCGGCATCGAGGCGACCAAGAAGAGTCTTGAAAATAAGTCTATGCAGGGCAAGTTCCAGGAGGACTCTGATGACGAGAACGTGAGTGGAGGAGAAGGTTGATGGGATGGAAAGACATGGCTTGAATTATGATCCGAAGTTGATAGCAGGTGCTTGATGGCTCCATGATACCCTGGTAATGAAGGCCACATTCTTATGATGGAATTCATTTCGAAGTTCATCCAGCGTCAACTGATTGCCTACTAAACTGCTCGCATTTATTGTGTCGACCTTCAGAACGCATCAACGCATTACAATGCCATCTGCTTCATGTTGTTGATAAATGAGCCGTGCCGTGGTGTGTTGAGGTGTCTTGTTGAGGGTCGCGAAGAATCGGGTTAGCAAGGCGCTACCAGCGGATCCCCGAGAAGCGCGGAGCTGTTAATCTTTTGCAACCCTCAACGAGCCGTCTTCATCACCGTTTCCCACCACCACTCCTCCTTGACACCTCTATCGCCATGCTGTCACGGACAATTAGGCGGTCGTTTGCGACCCCATTCCGTCGCAGTGCTCCCATCGTGACGCGCGCGTCGCCCTGTCGACGAGTCACCACTGATGTACCTTGGTCCTTAACCTTTATCATAGATGCGCGCTGACCTCAAGTGAAGGCCGCTTCCTCCCATACTGACCCCGCAAATGTCCCCCAGGAAGATGACAAGCCTTTCGAGGTCCGTCTCTCCGACGAGGCATTTGAGACATACGAACTCGACCCGCCGCCGTACACACTCAATGTCACCAAGGCGGAGCTGAAGAAGATGTACTACGACATGGTCGCCGTACGGTACGCATCACCCGCGCATAGTCAAGGCAGAAACGCCCGCATCTAACACATGTGCAGTCGCATGGAAATGGCGGCCGACCGACTCTACAAGGAGAAGAAGATCCGCGGTTTCTGCCATCTGTCCACGGGCCAGGAAGCCGTGGCCGTCGGCATCGAACACGCAATCGAGCGCTCCGACCATCTCATCACCGCCTACCGCTGCCACGGCTTCGCTCTGATGCGCGGCGGAACTGTCAAGTCCATCATCGGTGAACTGCTCGGCCGGAGAGAGGGCATCGCATACGGCAAGGGAGGATCCATGCACATGTTCGCCCCGGGCTTCTACGGCGGTAACGGAATTGTCGGTGCCCAGGTCCCTGTAGGTGCTGGTATCGCATTCGCTTGCCAGTATCAGAACAAGAACAACGTCACGCTTGCGCTCTACGGAGACGGCGCATCCAACCAGGGCCAGGTCTTCGAGGCTTACAACATGGCCAAGCTCTGGAACTTGCCCATCATCTTCGGCTGCGAGAGTGCGTAGACTGCTGCCAGACCATGCGGGACGTGCTAACACTCGCAGACAACAAGTACGGCATGGGAACTGCTGCCAACCGCTCGTCTGCCCTCACCGACTACTACAAGCGCGGCCAGTACATTCCCGGCCTCAAGATCAACGGCATGGACGTCCTCGCCGTCATGGCCGCCGTCAAGTACGGCAAGGAATACGCTGCCGCCGGCAAGGGCCCTCTTGTCTACGAATACGTCACATACCGCTACGGAGGACACTCCATGTCCGACCCCGGTACCACTTACCGCGTAAGTGTTAAATCAACCTATGCAGATTGAACATGTGCTGACAGGTTTAGACACGTGAGGAAATCCAGCGCATGCGCAGCACCAACGACCCCATCGCCGGCCTCAAGCAGAAGCTCCTCGACTGGGGCGTTACCTCGGAAGACGAGCTCAAGACCATCGACAAGCAGGCGCGCTCTGACGTCGACGCCGAAGTCGCCATCGCAGAGAAGATGCCCGCACCAGAGGCGACTGGCAAGGTACTGTACGAGGACATTTATGTCCGCGGCAGCGAGCCTGAGTTCTTGAGGGGACGTATTCCGGAAGAGAACTTTTACTACAAGGAGCACGACATGGGCGAGCAGAAGGAGCCGGTTGCCAGGACGGCATAGGTGGATTTGCGTTGGGAGTGAGGGTGATGGAGTGTAACACTAGGGTTCGGTTCGATTCGACTTATGCTTCGGAGTGTGAAGCGGCTTCTTGTACTTGAATGCATCTGCTTTCTTCTTCGGATCAATTGTACATTTTTGGTGAACGCCCGGGCTGTATCATACATTAAGTACATGTTCATCGTCTACTACCCTAAGCAGCAGCGTCGAGGTACTTCTGCTGTCCCTGGAAAAAGTCTTTACTCGCCAGACACCTCTCGCTCGTGCACTTCGGACACCTCAGCGTCATCTGCTGACTGCACGCCTTCCCGCTGTCGAGATGTGCTTTGGCAATGTCCGCCAGCGCCTTGATGAAGACGGGGCTGTCATTCAAGCTCTCCACGCGTCTGACTCCCTCGTGTCCCTCTGCATCCTCGCCAATAACCTCCTTGTCCAGCTCATACAGCGTCTCGATGTGATCCGACGTGAAGGCAATCGGAATCAGCAGCATATCCGTCTGACCCTTCTTCATATACTCCTTGACGGTATCACTTGTCTGCGCACCGAGCCACGGCTGCGGGCCGACCTGGCTCTGCCACACGAGACGATACTTCTGCTTCATGCCTAGGCGCTGGTTCACAGCGTACACGGTCGCGGCGACTTCAGCGGGGTATGGGTCTCCGCGGTTGACGACTGACATGGGCAACGAGTGCGCGCTGTAGAGCAGCACAACGTTGTCGCGGCGCTCGGGCGGGTACTCTGCGAGTTTCTTTTCAATGTTCTGGGCGACTGCTTCGACGAGGCCGGGGTGCGCGGGCCAGCGGTCTATCACGCTCCACTTGATGGCGCCCTCGGGCTCAACGTTGCCGTCGCTGCGCTTGCCCTCGAGTCTCGTGCGCCACTTCCACAGCTCATTCAGTGAGCTTCCCGTCGTGGAGCACGAGTACTGCGGATACTGCGTGAACGCGACAGCTCTACCGCCGTTTCCCCCACCGAAGCCGTCGGCCAGGAGCTGCTTGTATGTGTCTTCTGTAAGGGGGTTGGCGTAGCGGAAGGCGACGTAGGGCTTGTGTGGCGCGGTGGAGGGCGAGGTTTCGTCGAGCAGCTTGCACATTTCTGCGGCTTGGTATTCGGACCATTTTCGGATCGGGGAGCCGCCGCCTATTTCGGCGTACTGCTTTTGGATCTTGGGCGTGCGGCGGCGGGCGATGTAGGGGCTGGTTATTTGTTAGTATACTGAAGCGCAACCACTGGAGCCTTATGTACCCGATGTAGCCTTGGAGCCTACCGAGCGGAATGAGATCGCCGTCGGCCTATATGTACATTAGTGGGAGGCACAAGACGTGCATGTGGGATGGCGTACAAAAAGAGCCGACAGGAAAGGATGCACTTCTTCAACCGTGCTAGGTCCGCCCTGAAGGTGCGAAGTCAGTATTTGTCTGAAGCTTAGGTTCCAAGCTTCCTACCATATTGAGCAGCACGACAGCGGTTCCTTGGGCTGCGGTGGCCGGCGTGCTGGCGGGAGCGACGGTGGCATTGCATCTCCGCGAGTGAAGACTATATGCTGTGAATGCTGGTGTACTGAATGCTGGTGTGCTGGAATGCGCCGAAGTGGCTCGCCGCGCCGCACGGCACAACAGTCTGCTCGTAGCCATGGAAAGCGATTGAAGAGGGATTATCGTATCAACCACAAGCCGAGGGAACGGAGGCGTCAGACCAGATATGTGAAATAACTTCGAACCAATGACGGCTACTCCAATGACGACGATCGCACTAGGGCAAGTCTTACCGAGGCGGCGGCGTATGCATGTGCAGGGATCACGATCACGTGCGACCGTGTCAAGGAAGGCGCGTCAATCGTCACTGGTGCCTGAACAGCATTCAAGCTCCACAACACCTTAAAACCACAACTCTTCTGGTTTTAACTCTTCCAAAGCTAATCTATTTCAACCACCTTGTACAGCGGTTGCGAATTGACCAGCACGTCGCGCTTATTAACCAAAAATATGGCAGACGCGCACGACAATCGACCAGGAGAAGAGGAGGACGAGGACGAAGAGATTGATGACACCTCATACAAGACTGTCAAGGATGCCGTGCTGTTCGTTATCGACATAAGTCCCACCATGCTGCAGCGCCCACCCAAGAACGAAGACAAGAAAGCCGAAAGGGACTCTCCCGCCGGCGCCTCATTGAAATGCGCCTACCAGCTCATGCAGCAACGGATCATCTCCAATCCTAACGACCAAATGGGCATACTACTGTTTGGTACAGAGAAGACAGATTTGAAAGACGGCGACAATACGTTCCAGCACTGCTACTTGCTCGCAGACCTCGATGTACCGTCAGCGCAAGACGTCAAGCGGCTGAGGGACCTGGTTGAGAATGAGGAAGAGGCGGCGCAGATATTGAAGCCCGCGAAAGACGGTGCGAGCATTGCAACAGTTTTGTTCTGCGCCAATCAGATCTTCACTACCAAGGCGCCCAACTTCTCGTCGAGGCGACTGTTCCTCGTCACGGACAACGACTACCCCGTCAAGCTCAAGGCAGACAAGGACACCGCAGTCACTCGAGCGCGGGATCTATACGACTTGGGCTGCACCATTGATCTCTTCCCCATCTCACAAGCAGACCACAGCTTCGACCGGTCGCGCTTCTACGACGACTTAGTATACCCCACATCGCCGTCGGATCCTGATGCGCCGGTAGCCATTGCAAGCACAACCAAAGTCGCTAAGAGCGGTGAAGGCATATCATTGCTCAAGCAGCTGCTAACCAACATAAACTCAAAGGCCACACCTCGACGTGCGCTCTTCACCCTCCCGCTTGAGCTTGGTCCAAACCTTCGCATCGGCGTGAAAGGCTACATCATGATCAAGCGCCAAGAACATGCCAAATCGTGCTATGTCTGGGTTGGCGGCGAGAAACCGCAAATTGTGTCTTCATCAACATCGCATATGGCCGATGACACGGCACGAGTAGTCGAGAAGACGGAGCTGCGCAAAGCATACAAATTCGGTGGAGACGCCATCACATTCACGCCCGAGGAGATCGTCAAGATTAGACAAGCTTTCGGCGACCCAGTGATCCGCATCATTGGCTTCAAGCCAATATCGTGTCTCCCAATCTGGACCAACACAAACAAGGCAACCTTCATCTACCCCTCAGAATCAGACTTCATCGGCTCAACACGCGTCTTCTCTGCACTCCAGCAGAAGCTCCTCAAGTCAAAGAAAATGGGCCTAGTATGGTTCATCGCGCGACGAAACGCCTCTCCCACACTCTGCGCCCTTATCCCAGCAGTAGAAAAGACTAACGAAGACGGCGAGCAAACCATGCCCCCAGGTCTCTGGCTCGTCCCCCTCCCCTTCGCAGACGACATCCGCCGCTTCCCAGAGCAAGCAGACAAGCCGCTCAAGACCACGGACGAACTAACCGATAAGATGCGCATCATCATCGAGCAGCTTCAACTACCCAAAGGCGTGTACGACCCGGCGAAGTACCCGAATCCAGACCTCCAGTGGTTTTACCGCATCTTACAAGCTATGGCGCTCGAAGAAGAACTACCCGAAAAGGCAGACGACAAGACGGTTCCGCGCTTCAAGCAGATTGACAAGCGCTGTGGCGAGTACATTCAGGACTACGCCGATGAGTTCAAGGCTGCATTCACACAAGTCTCACACACCAACTTCGCGCACCGAGCTAAGAAGCGCGGCTCAGTCGACCCCGAGGCTGAAGAAAAGCCCACTGCCAAGCGCGTGAAGAAAGAGCCAAAGGTGAAGGAGGAAATTGGAGATGGTCTGACGGACGAGCAGATGTCGGGGTTGAATGACAAGGGTCAGGTTAGCAAGCAGACTGTTGCGGTGTTGAGGCAATTCCTGGGGGCAAGGGGAAAGAGTGAGAAGGGGTTGAAGGCGGAGCTTGTGGAAAGGGTGCAAGAGCACCTTCAGGGGATTGGGCTGTGAGCGGAGGGAAGCAAGGAGAATGTGGTCACGATGTGATGAATGAATGTGCATGTTAGCGAACTTCTACAAGCAGCTGCGCGGATATCAAGTTCCGCCCAAAGTGGTGTACTTTTCCCTTGACACGAGCCTGAGGATGGGCTGATTGACCAACAGCCCGAGCTGACCATGTAGTCACCGGTTCCATTGTCACGCGACTATTTAGTGACAGCCCGAAGAATGTCTCTCCATCTCCATGATTGGCACATGAGCGAGCCGGTATGAGGCTCTGTCCAAAGGCAGACGTATGAGGCTGAAGATGCGGTCAGCCTGATCGAGGTGGACTAGGCGAGCGCCGTGACCAAGAACCGTCGCTATGCGAATACGGCAAGGCAGACTCGACGTTTATGTGAGGCTGAAGAATACATCAACTAGGGCTGACGCGTAGTGGTGGAGATTTTGAAGTTGAGTTACGAGATCGCCGAGCTAGTGGAGGTCGCGCACCGCCTTGTACTTGGTCATTGAGCGCTAAAGGACATCGAGGCAGTGGTGTTCCATGATGGCCTAGGGTGAGGGAAGTGCTTTATACTGACTTTATGATTGAAGTTGTCAGGTGGACGAAGATATGAAGGAGAAGGTTGATTGTTCTACGTAGGAAACAAGCAAGATTATACATATATGATTAACAGGAGATCGCGAAAGCGTCTGACGTGGAAAGAGTGACGATGAAGGTCGTAGAACGTGCTCGAATGTACCGTGCTCACATATCGGGCCGATACTAGGAAGCACTATGGTCATGTGACAGGTAGTCACAGAAGAGGTACCAAGGCTGACAGAAGTGTTCGATTTCTTCGCTGGGTAGGGACACCACATTGTCCTTTCCTTGGAAATGGAACGTTATGCTGCTCTTTGTGGAGCTGCTCCGCACTGTCCTTGCGTGTGAAGCATCATGTTTCTATATCCTTGCAGGTAGTGCGTCGTGTTATCCCCAAAGCTTACGTATTTCTGTTCCTATCTCCATTCCACTTTCTACAAGCTGAACTGAGTACTTCACTGCAGTGATCTGTGTTCTTGCATTGTGAAAATGACTCACTGCCCACGGGCAGGTAGAATTATGGCGGAGACCCTGTATACGTCTTTCTGTACTGGAGCTAATGCTTGAGATTTAGCAGAGTCTTTTTTTTACTGTTAAACACTGCTCGTCGTCATCCTCATAGCGAGCACATTGTTTTCGCAAGTTCGCGAGCGTTCGAGTACGAGATGTTCAAGCGCACTGTCAACTTCGCCATTGTGGGATATTTCTGTGCGTGCTGGAAAAGCCAAGGATCCCGTTTCAAGCACCACAGTGGTCGTCATCCAGGCTTCACAAGGCACGGCCTCGAAGGATGTCTTCGTGGCCGGCCTGGAGGAATCGGACTTCAGTGCGTCTAGCGGCTTGGGTACTACGTTTTGCTAACCGCGAGGAACAAGGGAATGAATCCGACAGGTTACAATATGCACATCTACGTCCATGTCGTCGGTGACACTCTTGTCAACCTCGACCTCGGCCGTAGCTGGCTGCAGGCAGTGAATACTTGTCTGCCTGTATAAAGACTGTGATATCACGAACGTTCTTGGCGAAACTGTCTGGACGTCTTTTCGTTCCAAGAACCAAGATTGAGTAACGGCGTGGAATTGCTGAAATCGACATAACACATTACCGAGATGGAACCGGGTCTTGAGCACAGGTCTGACGTGGTAACAACGCAGGGGCCTAGGGGGCACAAAGAGCGAACGTGGCGTGGAAGGGCGAAAGGGGCGATCCAATGATCAGTCACGGCGGAATGTGTCTACATGGTCTGAGAACCTATAATAATCGCATAGATTAGAGGTAAGGACTGTGTGAGTGCTATGGACGTATTCTGGAACAAATGACAACAACACTAACTTGAACGAAAAACATAGATAAAACGTATTGCATGGTAGCGCCTCATTTAGAGGAGAAAGTAGGGTGAACAAAGGCCCACCCTGAGAAAAATATTCAACATATGAACAGGGAGGCCTTATCACCTGCGCTCCTGAGTCAGAATGCTCTCGACACCATGCTTGCGAGGGGAACCTGTTCGACGTATTTGAACCTGTGCAGTGTACAAGACAAGCTGACAAGAACATCATGTAGCAAACGTTTGGGATCCGTGCTCGCCCACATCGCTGAAGCGCTGCAGGCGGCCACCGTCAGGCCTTGAGAGACGTATCAGTTACCACGGAGAAAGAATGAGACTCGCTGTCGTATGAAATCCAGCGATTGTACTGTAAGACAGTTAGCCTACGGTCAGAGTTGTCGAGCGGATACTAACAGAAGATAGTTTATGCCCAAGACGCAACACCCTCTCCATGCGACTCTTCACCGTACTCGCCAACTCTAGGTACCGCTCCTCTTCGTCATGCTCCCTCTGAAACCACTTCCTAGGGAAATAGTCATGCGCCCATATTAGGCCACGGACAAGGTAATCCTCGGGCAGTGGCAACTCGTCGCTTCTCTCGCTATCGTTGGGAAAGACTGTGGTGGAAAACAATGTATCGATATTTTGTGGTTGGTTGACGTTTTGAGGTTGATTTTGGGTTTGGGTCTGACTTTCAGTCTTGACCAACGTATTGAGGAAAGCAACGAGTTCGGCCCAAGGAGTGTCGGCCAGCAGATGAGAAACGTATGGGTCGGAGGCAAAGGTGGTAAGAAATGCTAGCATGATATGAACATGCGGCAGCACGTTCTTATCGCCAAAGCGGCGTAAGACAAGGGCGAACGTATCGTTTGTAAGGCGCATGGCGTGAGAGAAATGATCTTGAGAAGAAAGAGCGTTGACATGAGAAAGAAGTTCGGTCTCGGGAATGACTGGCGCCGTCGGTTCTTGCTGGTCCGCTGGCGAAGCGGTGCGAAGCTGCTCGTCTGAGGGTGGGCTATTCTTAGCTTTTTCAGAGAGCTGAGTGAGGAAAACTTGGCGAAGGGCATTGTCGTCAACTCCGTAATTGAACCACCCGGAGACGTTGGTGACGGCAATATACACGCCCTGCTCCTTCCACTTGGCCGTAACACGACCAATGTGATTGTCGAGATTATTGGTAAATTCAACCATGGCTTGCTTGAAGTCATCCAGAGACAGTCGCTCGAATAACAGAGCATGGGCTTTTATATAGTTGGTATCGATCGGTAATGCATGCGAATAAGTAGCCACGGCACGACCAAGGATCGGATCCAACAGAGTGAGGATACTCTCACGCGCGCTAGGAAAGGGCTTAACGCATGTCAGCGAGCGAGAGTAATAGTACAATTGCTGCAGGGCATTGGGACGTGCAAGAATCGCAAGATGGTGATATAAGCGACCCACTGTGGGGTTCTTGTCGGCAGCCTTAGTGTCTGGAACTGGAGGTCAGTTCACGCTCATCGCGGATTGTGTTCAAAACTTACACCACGATCGCGCAACACCTGCCCAAGTTTCCCGATCCCTGATGTCCTCGTCTTCAATCGCCATACGATAACGACCGAGGTCCCCTAAACATTCGATCCACGTATCTTCAAAAGCGGGCACAGTTTCATAAAGCAGGGCCATCATCTGATAGGCCAGATAAATGAAGGCCAACATGTAATCGATGCTGTCTGGAAGCCGACGGCGGAGCAACTCAAGAAAAGAGTGAATACCATGCTTCCACATGCGAGCAGGCATCGAGTACTTAGCAGCCAGCCTTCGCAATGCAGGACTAGCGGATGGATGCTGCGACGCGAGGAAGAAATCATGATGCTCATGGAGCAGAGTACGATGAAGTGCAATGAGCGCCTGCCAATGATCTGAACCTAATTTGTGATTAGGATCCGAGTTGTCTGACGCGGCAGCAGCTTGAGCGCGGTCAACGTGGATGCATTTAGTCTCGACCATTGTGAGTCCGGCATATATCGACTGCAAAGTCGTAGCTACAAAGTTAGTGTTTGTCTCACATGCAGTCCGTACATGATACCACTTGCCTTGACTTCCGAAGCAAGTTGCTCTTGAGATATGGGTCGACTATCAGGCTGCAAGAGCAAGTCAGGATATCTAGGGTCGTACCGTTGCAATTCGATCAAGCCTGGCTGTCGCTGACCATGTTGAGTCTTGGGAGAAGATCTATGAGCCAGTGGCCGTGATGGAGATCGTGGTTTTGAAGCACGGCGCTGGCTGCTTTTGGCTGCATCACGAGACCTTTCACTTGAACGTTCAGTGGCTGACCGCTGTGGCGAAGGGGCGTTTGGGCCGCCTTGATTTGGATCATAGAGCTTCCGCGTACGCTCGGGTAGTGAGTTGCGCTTGTAGTCGGAATCCATAACTTCCACGTGGGACACAGCTTTCCCAAGGCGGCCTTGTCCCTCCGACTCGGCCGGCCTCTTGCGGCCTGAAAGGGGTGGCGAAGACCGCTTTTCGGACTCCAGAGTAAGGCTTTCAATATCGGGCGCTGCAGAGCCCCCAGCCGTAGCTTCCGTTGATGGATCCGACTTCCTAGCGGGGTGTCAGATATTGCGTGCCATAGAGATCAGGTCAAGTGTCTGCTTTCTTACCTCAGGCGAACCAAGGCGTCCTTGAGCTGTTCTCGCACCTGGCTCGGCTTCAAGCCGAAGAATTGCGACTCATGCTCTGCTTTCGCGTGGTCGTACAATTGATCGAGGCTCTGAAATATGCGTCCATGATGGCCGTACGGGCAGGGCAGTGCGCCATTGAGGGGCCATTCGGTCTTTCCTTGGGTTCGCAGGGCTTGGACAAACTTGGAATGTATGTCCACGTTTCCCGTGGCCATAATTTGATGACGTGCGACTCTGTCTATGTGTAATTGGATCTGTAGTCGTACTTTGGCCGTCGCGTTCGGCTAGTGCCAAATAAGGTAGATAGGCACGGTTTAGCGTGGAGCGGCTTAATCATCGCCCGATCGTGCGCACTTGAACTGAATTGGTTCGAGATGGATATCTCAGAACCCGCGAGAACGCAGTAGATGATTTTTTGCAAGTTACCAAGAGAAAAGACTCATGGATTGTGGTGATTCGGCTCCGGAGGCTTGCTGCGGCAGGTGCTATGGGACCCGGAAGCGGTGACCTGTCAAGTTTTGTCCAAGCGGGGATTCGTTGCGCAGCAAAGGCAACACCACCATACGCGTGTGGTTTTTGGATGTGGAAACAGACTAGCGGATGTGAGTATGACGCCAGAAACACTGACTACGATAAACACCAGGTGTTGTTCTGTCGTCAACAGGATATAGAGTTGCATACGCAGAGCCTCAATTTGGTGGGCATTAAGGCAAAGAAGGCAAACGGGTCCGAGCTCTGGAGGAC